>JAABUO010006483.1_pt1 | contig 13442 bp, 16 predicted proteins | sample 5559291 | NCBI WGS metagenome assembly JAABUO01 (sample SAMN10711878, study PRJNA513372) | rock metagenome | isolation source: Antarctica rocks | place: Antarctica: Victoria Land, Finger Mt sud | reverse complement strand
GAGGCACAAGAGAATGATGTCGGCTTGGAAGTGACGCCATTTGAACGGATTCTGACTCGGCTCACTCATAAAGGGGACCTCTTTTCCCTTCCCTTTACCAGATCAGCTTTTTATTTGCAACACTACCTTGGAAACCGCGAAAGCTGGCTCACGACTGCACACGGTTGCCGACGAAGGTGTACCGATGCGCGACATCGCAGCCGTCATCGGCCGCCACCTCAGCGTTCCGGTCGTCGCTCTGCCTGCTAGGGAAGTCGGCGACCACTTCGGCTGGCTCGCACAGTTCGTCTCAATGGATGGACCAGCATCGAGCACGCTGACTCAACAGTTGTTGGGGTGGCATCCTGTGCAACTCGGTCTCCTGGCGGATCTCGACCACAATTATTACTTCGAGGCACGGTCCAAATATAGTTGACAGTTGGGGGTCGAGTAGTACCCATACGAAAAACCACGCTAAGGAATTGGTCTCGTGATCTAACAGAAGAGATGAAAAATGGCTGACAGGATGCGATATGAGCAGCCTGCCAATCCAGATGTGGAAACACGTGCTTCTAAGGAGGATATGTAGCAATTGTAACAATTGCTGAATCCGCTTCTCATGCTTCTTCATGCTCATCCCTTTCTCAAAAAAACAAGCTACGTTTACCACCTTGTCGGAGACCCAGGATACTTGATATCCATTGATAACATCCCTTGCAAAAAAGATATTAGCTGAGCAATCTCGGCCCCCAACACTTTCTAGAATACCCATTTTGAAATGCCATCTCCTTGACAATTACGTATCTGTATGATATATATTAGTTAGATATATATCATACAGATATAAAAGGAAGTTACACATGGCGAAGGAAAATACGAGCAAGTATGCGGTGATGGGAGTGCTGAGTCTCAGCCCTAGCTCTGGCTATGATATCAAGAAATTCATGGAATGCAGCACCAGCAATTTCTGGAGCGAGAGCTACGGACAGATTTACCCTATTCTGAAGCAATTAGTGGAAGAGGGATTAGCAGCTCGCCATGCTGAAAAGCAAGAGGGCAAGCCTGAGAAGTACATCTATACCCTGACCGAGCAAGGAAAAGAAGGATTGCGAGACTGGCTCTCTGAGTCGGTTGAGTCTGCGGTCGAGCGCAATGAGTTGTTGCTCAAGCTCTTCTTTGGTGCCCATCTCCCGCTTGAGAAGAACAAGGAGCATATCCACGCGTTCCAAAAGCTTCAGTCGCACCTGCTCGAAAAATACGAAGGGATCGAGCGCGAGTTGGTGGCTGAAGTTCAAGAGAATGCGACCCTCCCGTATCGGGTCATGACGGTGCGCTATGGCATTCATCGGTGTCGCGCCTTGCTGACGTGGTGTGATGAAACGTTGGCAACCTTGCACCATCTGACCCAACAAGAGAGAGCGGCACCGCAAAAAGTGTAAGATTCTGTTTGAGTGAAAAGGAGTATTCCAAATGGCAAAGGTCATTCCCGGACGTTTTACAGCACAGACTGACGAAGCGTTTGTTGTTTTCATTATTGGCATGCGTGTGAATAACTTCTTGGCCTTCCGCAGATGGATTCCCACTGCGATGGCGATGGGACCGATGTTGCGTACCCTCTTCCAGCATCCTGAGAAGGGCATGTTAGGTGGACAGGTCTTTTTCTATTGGCGTGGCATTGCTCTTGTGCAGTACTGGCACTCCTTTGACGATCTGGAGAAATTTGCCAGGGACAAAGACGATCCACACCTGGGAGCGTGGCGTCGTTTCAATAAAAACATTGGCAGCGATGGCAGTGTTGGGATCTGGCACGAAACTTTTCTTGTCGAGGCTGGGAAGTACGAGGCCCTCTACGGGAACATGCCCATCTTTGGTCTGGCAGCCTCAACCAATCATGTTTCCGCCATCGGACGTCGTGAAACTGCACGCCGTCGTCTCGGTGGACAGAACGAACCGGCGATTGCCTCGCCATTGCTACCCACAGAATCAGAGTAGGATACCAACTCTTCTGCGAAGTATCGTAGAGGTGTTCTCATTTATAAAAAGGAAGAAATCATGACACATATTCACAAAGAGGAAGACATTATGACACACGCGGGGAAGACGGTGACAGAGGTGATGCGCGCAGCTGAGTATGACCGGTATGGGTCGCCGAGTGGGAGTGGATTGCAGATAAGGACGGTACCACGCCCCCAGGCTGACCACGGTCAGGTACTTGTGCGGGTTCATGCATCGAGCGTGAATCCGCTCGACACGACCATTCGCTCCGGCCAATTGCGCTTCCTCACAGGAAACCAATTTCCTAAACGCACCGGGATCGACTTCGTAGGTGAGGTTGTCGAGATCAAGACCGAAACGCCGGACTTCAAGGTGGGCGATCTGGTCTGGGGGGAGATGCCACTCTTGGTGAAAAGGGGATTTGTGCAAGGCTGTGCCGCAGATTTTGTCACGATCTCGCCAACCCGCATTTCATCAAGCCCGAAACGTCTCAACGTTCTTGAGGCAGCTTCGATGGCTAGCGTTGGCGCGGTTGCCGTCATCACCTTACGAGATAAGGCCAAGGTGCGGCCCGGCGAACGTCTCCTTGTTCGCGGAGCGGCGGGCGGCGTGGGGTGCATGGCGGTTCAGATGGGAAAATTGCTGGGTGCGCACGTGACTGGGCTCGCCTCGGCTAAGGACCTTGATTTTTTGAAGGAACTGGGGGCTGATGAGGCACTCGCTTATCGAACAACGACACCATCCTCTCTTGCACCATTTGATGTCGTGCTCGATCTAGTAGGGACGGACCTGAGCAAATATCGCCGATTGTTGAGTCGTCGCGGCAGAATGTTCTGCATGGCTATGAGTTCGAGGAATATCGCCTCTATCCTGGCCTCAAGTATCTTCGGGTCCAAACGGGTCCAGTTCTTTAGTGCTACGCCAATGCGAGAGATCATGACTGATCTTGCCGCATACGTTGATGCTGGCTCCATCCATCCGGTCGTTCATAGCATCTATGATCTGGACAACATTGCTGAAGCGCACCTCTCGCTCGAAGCAGAAGGGGGCCGAGGAAAGCGGGTTGTTAAGCATACAGACAACTGAGTCATGCGGGAAACGACTGATGAACGAGGTGCGGTTTACGTCGCTACATATGCCGCTGTGTCCATGAGCGTCCTGCGCCGAGCAAGACCGTTGAACGAACGATTGTGAGTGGAAGTCGGTCAATAATTCGAGGGAGCTTCTCACCAGATGAACACTTCAGAAGAGAATGGAGAGAAGCGCGGAAAGAAAAGGAAACAGATGAAGATTATTGCGCTTGAAGAGCATTTCCAAATCCCTGCGATCAAGGAGGCACTGGCGAAATTGCTTCCAGATGCCCAAGCCCCCTCTCCATTAGCGTCTCCCCTCAGTACCCAACTCGAAGATCTGGGGGCTGGTCGCTTGAAAGCGATGGACACAATGGGCGTTGATGTCCAGGTTCTCTCCTACACTCCCGTAGGGCTACCAGCCATCCCTGATACAGAGGTGGTACCGCTGACAAAGGAGATCAATGACCAGCTCGTGGCGGCCATTGCCACCCATCCCGACCGATTTGTCGGCTTTGCCACTTTGCCAATGTCTCATCCAGAAGCCGCTGCCGCCGAATTTGAGCGATGTGTGAGCACCCTTGGGTTTAAAGGCGTACTGATCAATGGGCCGACCAATGATCGCTTTCTGGACGATCCGTCGTTTCGTCCTCTTCTCGAAACAGCCGTCGCCCTTGATGTTCCCATCTACCTGCATCCTGCCCCTCCAATTCAAGCCGTGCGAGAGAGCTACTACGCAGGCTTTGATCCGGCTGTCAGCGCAAGCTTTGCAACCTATGGGTGGGGATGGCATATGGAGACAGGTATCCACGCCCTGCGCATGATTCTGGGTGGCGTCTTCGATCGCTATCCCAGCTTGCAGCTTATTCTGGGCCATTGGGGAGAAATGATCCCGTTCTACCTGGCTCGCTTTGATGAGATGCTCACCCCAGTCACTAAACAGTTACAACGGCCTGTCGCTGACTACTTCTTGCAGCAGACGTATGTCACTCCCAGCGGGATGTTTACGCTTCCCCCGTTCCAACTCACGCTCCAGATGATGGGAGCGGACCGCATCATGTACGCGGTCGATTATCCCTTTCTTGTGAGGGATCACGCCAGAGCATTTTTGGAGAATGCGCCAATTAGCCCTGCCGATAAAGCAAAAATCGCACACGGCAATGCGGAAAAAGTGCTCAAGCTTTCCCCAAATAGTCTGAACAGGTGAGACGGTATGATCCTGACGAGAAGATACGCTGTAGTTATATAACTACAGCGTATCTTCTCGTCAGGATCATACCGCTAGGCCAGCTGGAGTCACCATTTTGAAATGCTACCCCTTGATAATAATGTATCTATGCACTATGCATCTTTAAGATACATAACGTATAGATATAGAGAGGAGGTACACGTGTCGAAGGAAAATAAGAGCAAGTATGCGGCGATGGAGGTGCTCAGTCTCTGTCATGGATGACCTCTATGCGCGTGCGATTACTCCTTTCGGCGAAAATAGCTACATACAAAGGAAGGTGAATTATGAAGCAAGAAAGCAATACTCCTTCGTTTTATCAACAGTTTCCACCTGTGCGCTCAAGCAAGCTATTGGGATGGAAGGGCATTGAAGCAGCACAGTATCTCGCTTCGCCTGGTCAAGTTTCTGTGCAGCCGAGTCTTTCCTCTCACTTGCTCATGCTCTATCTTGGAGAGCCAAGCTTGATTGTACAAACGTGTTCTACGCCTGGCAGCAACACATTGGCTGACACGTTCGTCAGGAAGGGTGAACATGCTTTCGTGTCTACAGAGAGAGGATTGGGAGCAAGGTGGTCGATGGATGTTGATGCCCTTTTCTTGCATTTCGATCCTGCCCTGATACGCTCTATTGTTGAAGCGAGTGACCTAGAGGCAAGCCATGTAGAACTTCTTTCTCATCCCTTCTTGTACGATCAATATGTTGAGCAGTTTGGGCTTGCATTGCTGCACGAACTCTATTCCTCAGGCTTCAATACACGACTGTACGCTGAGTCGCTCGCGAACGCGCTCGCTCTCCATTTGTTGCGGCACTTCAGTACACTCCAGAAAAGAGAACTGAGAGTTACGAGCGATCTGGGTAAGACGCAGCTTCGCCATGTGCTTGACTATATGCATGAATATCGTACACAGGACCTCTCAATTGCTGAATTAGCTGCCGTTGCCAGTGTAAGTTCCTCACACTTTGCACAACTCTTTAGAAAAACGATGGGGATGGCTCCACACCAGTACCTTATCGCTTGCCGTGTTGAGCACGCCAAGCGGCTCCTTTTGACTGAAGATATCTCGCTCCATGAAGTCGCGTCCCATTCTGGTTTTGCCGATCAAAGTCATCTTACTCGACACTTCCGACAGAGTGTGGGCGTGACTCCCGGCGTCTTCCGAAAAGAGCGTAGAAACGTTCTATGATTTCGTAGAAACGTTCAAGACATACCAAGAGAGTTGTCCTATACTCTGTAGTAGAGGTATTCAATAAGTGCCTTTGATAGACAACTATCATGGGTAACGATCAGGAAACACTACATATGAGAAAGGGACAACTCTCCATGTCCATGCACATTTTTAGAAGACTCAGTTGGGGCTTGATGGAGATTATTGCTATTGGCGTCGCCATTTACTTTGCCACACCCTATCTCTTATTTAATCCGGCTTTGAGCAGACTTCGCCTCAATCCATCTGTCTCGCTACATTTTCCGATCTTAGCTATTCATGCAGGAATAGCTGGTGCCGCCCTATTAATAGGGCCTTTTCAGTTCTTGACTCCCCTCCGTGCCAAATACCCATCCGTTCATCGTCTCATTGGACGTATCTATATTGTCTGTGTCTTCATTGCAAGTATTGCTGCTTTTTTCAGCGCACTCTTCTCTGTCTCTGGATTCGTTGCCCAGGTTGGCTTCCTGACACTCGATGTCCTCTGGTTCTATAGCATTTGTCAGGCGTATGTAGCGATTCGCCGGGGACAGATACCTGTGCATCGTGTTTGGATGACACGCAATTATGCACTTACCTTTGGCGCAGTCATGCTGCGTGCCTGGTTGTATGGAGGCATAGCATTGACGATCCTTACTCATAGTGCATCAAAAACTTCACAATCGGATATCTATGCAGCCTCCGCATGGATTTCTTGGGTTTTTACTCTTGCAATTGCCGAATGGGTGTTCAATCAACGTCTTCTACAGACCTTTTTTGTCAAACCAGAGCGCGTGAGCGACAGGGCAATCGCATCCAAATAACCCCATTCAGAACGCACAAGAGAGAGGAATTGTCCCAGCCAGCTTTGAGCCACTTGGCATGGATGCCCACTCGAGACGAGTGTTTCTGACGCAAGAGATTGAGGGTGATGTGGCGTAGCACCGCCAGATTTTCATCGGCATGCCCCAAGTGCATCCGTGACTCATCTGGTAAATTGGGTCAAATCTGGGTCTGTCCCAATTTGACACTCCCATGAAAAAGGATGGAGGAAAGAACAAGCAGGGGAAAGAGGTGTAAAGAGCAAAAAAGGTACAGCATAGAGGCCAATACCGTCAAGTCGTTATTGGATGAGCTTGCTCTCCTACGTTAGGAGGAAAGACAATGGGATGCCAAGCGTGGGTCAAATTCTCCCATACGTGCTTCGCCGATGTCGGCGAGCGACAGACAGTGGTGCTTGTGAGGCATCCGGATCATACTGTTGGACAGGCTCATAGCACTAGCATCAAACCGATCTCTGGCATTATCTCCCTCGAGAGAAGTGTACCACTTTTTCATGGGCAGTGGTGCGCCAGTGGCGCATGAATTACTGGTGGCAAACCCCTCAAGCGACTAAAGCTGCAAAGAGAGGTTCGCGTAGGAGTAGGGGTTTGAGCATAGTAGGAACGTAGCCTAGAAGGGCTAACAGTGGTAATAAAGCAACCTTTTGAGCCGAAAAGACGCATCAAAACTGCGTCAAAAGGGGGGAAATGAGGAGAGGGACTGCTTCTGGTCGTGCGAGACGGTGAAACCGCAAGCGCACACGTCTGCCCACTCTCTCAAACTTCTGAAAACCAATGTCTGCCCCTCTTTTTGCGTCCTCATGTAGCCCATTCGTCTCATTTGCTCTTCCGACTTCCTGTTCCTACTATGCTCAAACCCCAATATATGCAGCAAACTCCTTCTGGCACTCTTTTAATTGGCGGGTGCGGATCGGTCGCCCCAAACGCAGGGGTTGGAGTCTGGGAAAGTGTGCCGACAACCATGGTACAAAAAGCCATTGAGCAGATTTTCTCGCAGATTTTCCCACAGCCTACACCTCAATTGCGTGTGATGCAGCGCTGGGCGGGGATCTTGGGATGTACGGAGGATATGCACCCAATTGTTGATTACGCGCCAACGTTCCCACAGGTCTTCTTCGTTGGCGGTTTTACTGGCCACGGCATGCCGTTTGGTATGCGATTCGGACAACTCTTAGCCACAGCGGCAATGGAAGGATCTCTTCCCTCTGCTCTCAGACCGTTCCGATTAGATCGCCCCTCGCTCAAAAGATAAGAACTTCCTGAAACCCGTCTCAATGGTGGAAGAAGATGGTACGATCCTAACTGATATTTCTCAGAATAAATGGTAATTTTCTCTCTTAAAAAACGGCTCTAGGACACTTTAAGTGTGCCTGCTTGCTTGGAAGAGGAGTCTCTTCGGTGGTAGAATACAAGTAGTTCAATCCATTTACTTCATCTGGAGGTCCTCCTATCGATCTTTCCTCTGTTTTTGCGTTCCCTTCAATAGTGAGTCTTGAGACCATCGAGTTCCATGACCAAATGGTTACCGTCCATCTTCATGCAACTTCTCCTACCGCTCCTTGCCCACGTTGTGGAACAGTAGGTTCACGGATACACAGCCGTTATCAGCGCACCATTGCCGATGTCACGTTTGGTGGACGAGGTCTCGTCCTCAAAGTACTCGTCCACAAGTGGCTCTGTCCAGACGCTGCCTGCCCCCAACACATCTTTGCTGAACAGTTTCCAGGACTGACGCAACACTACGCACGCATGACGGATCGGCTGGTTGAGGTCCTGCAATCTCTTGGGGTCACGACCAACGGAGCTGATGCGGCGCGTATCGCATCGAAGCTTGGTCTGCTCACCACGGCCAAAACCATCATTCGTCGCGTCTTGCAGCTTCCCTTGCCCAAAGACCCTTCTGTTCAGATTGTGGGCATCGACGAATGGGCTTGGAAGAAGGGGTCACGCTACGGAACTATCCTGGTCGACCTCGAACATCGACGCGTGACTGACCTGCTGCCAGAACGGTCCGTAGAGACGAGTACCGCCTGGTTCAAAGAGCATCCAGAGGTGAAAATCGTCTCGCGTGATCGTGGCAAAATCTTCCGTGAGGCTGCATCTGTTGGTGCTCCTCAAGCGCAACAGATCGCAGACCGCTTCCATCTCCAGCAGAACTTTGCCGATGCCTTAGAGCGCTTCTTTCATCATTACAAGCCGTCACTCAAAACGGCAGCCCACCAGCTTGCAGGAAAGGTGCGTCCTGTTCCCAAGACCATTGCCCAGCAGCACAACGACCAGGACCGTCAGCGTCGTCATACGCACCGTGTTCGTCAGCATAAAAAAATCTGGGAGTTGTTTCGCGCTGGCCAGCACAAAGAAGAGATTGCACGCCTCGTTGGGGTCAGTTCCAGCAGCGTCTATCGGTTACTGGAGCAAGAACAGCCTCCTCTCCGAGAAGTCCGCCACCACACTCATCATCTTACCGATCCCTATCTCTCCTACTTAAGTACTCGGTGGAACGAAGGATGTCACAAGGGGGTTCAACTCTACGAAGAGGTTGTGGCTCAGGGATATACTGGCTCACTCCGTACCATTGAAAAAACGGTCACAGCATTTCGCCATGCTGGGACAAAGCCTGTCGGTAAGCGAACCGTTGTGTTCCAGAAAACTCCTTCTGCTCGAAGTGCTGCGCTCATGATGGTTCGCCCGGCCGAACATCGTACAGCAGAACAAAGTACCTTCATCGAGCAGCTCGTGAACCATGATCCCATGGTTGCATACTTGCTCATAGCTCAGGGTACGCCCGTGGGCACTGGCCTCTTGCGGAAAAAAAGAGCAATTGATGCCTCTATCGAGCTTGCGCGATACTTTGTAGTTCCTGTTTTTCCGCAATGGAGGAGTGCCCATATTCGTACCCTCAGCCATGAGTTGGTATGTCATTGTGTACTCTCTTTCTCGTAAAATATACTGTATCAAAATTGAATAGGATCGGCTCATAACAGAAGTATAGAGGGGATTGTGGAGAAGAAAAAGTGCTGTCCAGCATCATGTTGACCGTGAGTAAGCTCATATAGGGGTAGAGCTATGAAAGCTGGCATGAAGGGCAGCGTGGCGGTCATTTCGAGCAAGAAATGTCTCATGGGAGAGGAGGAGTTCTTAAAAAGGCAAGTGTCGGAACTCAGCACCGGAAGACCCAGAAAGATCAGCCTTTTTTGTCTCGTCTCGATCAAAAAGGAGTCCCAGTTCCGCTCCCAATCGACCTATCAGCACTCGGCGAGGGGAAGGAATGCTGTCCACGTTTGCTCATGCTTCTTCTAACCGCTCCTCTGCCCTTCATGTCAGCTTACGTAGCTCTACCCCATACAAGTTAGACCTTACCAGTGCAACCTCTGGACACCGACTCTTATGACGGGTATCGTATACGTGCATTATTTGCCGGAACAAAATCGTTTGGAGCTTCATGCTCACATAGCTTGCAGAGCCATTTCTCCTTTTAGGAGACCACAAGATCGCCTGTTTTTCTTCCAGACGATCCTGCCCACAGACGATCCTGCCCACAGACGGTACCCATCATAAGAGTCGATGTCCAACCTCTGCACTTCTACCGGCGTCGGAACATCACCCAGTCGGTGAGATCGCCGCCTTCAGGACGTTTCGCAAGGGCATCGGCGGTCGGTTGATGAGGCGGGCAAGCGTCGGGTCAACCCGGGCGAATTCGCCTTGCCTGCTCGCGGCAAAGAACCCCAGGAGCATGTCAGCTGCCGACTCAGGGGTGCCGCGAGCGACCAAGCGAGAACGAAACTCATCGTCTGACACCACGACCCGGCGGATTGGTCGGCCCGTCAATTCAGAGACGATCTCTGCTATACCGGCCAAGTCGAGAGCCTCGGAGCCGGTGAGAGCGGGGGTGATGCCGTCAAGACCGCCCTTGGTCAGCGTGATCGCCGCCGCTCTTGCCAGGTCGGCGTGGGCTGTCCAAGCAACCGGTCCGTCCTCTGGTGCTATCGCCTCACCTGTCTCAACGGCATTGCCAAGAAACATGGCTGCAGACGACGCGTAGAAGCCATTGCGGAGTGCTGTGAAGGCCACGCCGGACTCCCGCAGTGCCACCTCTATAGCGGCGTGAGTGGGCATGGGAGGGAAGGGTGATGCCGGGTTCGAACCCATGTGGCTCGTATAGAGAATCCTTTGAGCACCAGCCGCTTTAGCCATGTCAATCGCCGTACGATTCAGGCGGACAGCCAGCTCGCCGGTGCGGGAGGCTGACACAATCAGCACTTGCGATGCCCCTTCAAAAGCATGAGCGAGGCTCGCGGTGTCGTCAAAGTCACCCCTACGGACGCGAACACCTCGTTCCTCAAGGTCCCGTGCCTTCTCAGTGTCCTGGACACTCACGCCAATCTGTTCGGCGGGAACAAGTTCGAGCAGGTACTCTACAATTGCTCGGCCAAGCTTGCCATTGGCTCCTGTAACAATGATCATGATACCCTCCTGTTGCTCTTTGATCTACGGATCACCCTATTCGTCCGAGATGTTGTTGTTGTCGTCATATATTCTTCTCCGATCAATGAAGCATAGTTTCTGCACCATCGCGCCCAAGTGTCTCTGTTTCTCTGTGAGGAAACAGGTTCCTCATGTCTACGGTCGTTCAATCGCTGACGTAAACGCCAGGCGAGCCGTCTTGTGCCGAGAGAATCCGTTGACGGAATAGGTCCTTTCCTCTTCTCTCCTTCGTGTTGCTCACGTATCGGGCTGCCTCTCGTTCAAACCACTTTCTCGACCGGAAACTGGATCTCGATGAGCGTGTCGTCGAGATGTTCTCCCCGGCGCAAGCACATCTTGCGGCGTGGTCCAACGATGGTGTAGGCATTGTTTTCCATCCAGGTTCCCAGCGCTTGATAGGCTGGCATCACCCGCGAGGGAGGTCCATGATGGAGAGTACTCGCCATGTGGGGAAAAGCTGGCAACTCGCACCGTGTCAGCCGTCCCTCACTCCTTGTTGTCAGAGTAGTGGCGTCTCTCCACTCAACAGGTGCGACAATCTCCACTGAACCTGGGGTGTGCTCGTCCTCACTCTCAGGATGAAGCACGAGCAGATGATCGATGGGTTTGACCCCGTAGTGCTTCAACATGGTGTCGATGGCGTCAATCCAGTGCGCCTGATCCGCCAAATCCGTCGTCGTCGGGTGCAGAGAGACCCCTATGATCGGCTTGACCGCTTTGAGCACGACTTCATTGACTGGCAGACAACTGCCTTGCTCAAGAGATCGGAGGCGTGCTTCGATGCGCACGAGTTGCTCCTGTTCCGTCTCGAGATGCTGCTGGAGTTGTGCCTGTCTGAACCGCAGCATCCCTTGCAGTGCCTCGGGAGAAACACCTTCCAGAATCTCAACGATCTGTGTGAGTCCCAGTCCGAGTTCTTTGAACGCCAGAATGCGATGCAGGTGCGGCAACTGATCCATCGTGTAGAACCGATAGCCGGTTTCAGGGTCAACATGGATCGGCTTGAGGAGTCCGATCTCGTCGTAGTAGCGCAGGGTGGTCATCGACACCTCGGCGAGCTTAGCAAAATCGCGAATCTTTAACATCTCATCTCTTCCTGCCCATTTGCAGATAGGTCAACAGCTCTTGTCACAAGCATACAACGTTCAGGTAGGGTGAAAGTCAAGAGGGGCACGAATGGTGCAAAACGTCCATGCAATCTTCACGTATCGACTCGATATAACGCATCCAGGGCTGCCGTTTGGCGATAACTCCTTGCGAATGCCGAGCAATTCATAAATTTTCATCGCCTGTTTCGCTTTGAAGATCGACACGTTATCACTGACTAACGCCTCGGGCGCACCATGCAGCCGAATTGCAGAGTAAAGAACAATGAGATACGCAGTCAAATCTTGCTTTGGAGAGAGGGCACTAGAGATGATTGCCCGGCTGAAATTGTCCATGATCGTAATTGAATAAATCGGGTCAGGACCGAGTAAAGTGAAGCATGTTGAGAGATCCTCTTGTTTCAGATTGTGGATGAGCGCACGCTCTAAGACAATATCGTAATGTTCGCTCTGTAACCCTGTATGGAAAGCATCACCAATGGTAAATGTGACAATCGGTATGTCTTGATAGCGTTCTTGGGCCGCCGTAATCTCCGCCTGCGAAAAATCGACGCCCGTTACATAGGCCTGATATGCGCGAAGCTGACATGAAGTGCAAGGTAGCCATTTTGCTCTTGCTCTACAATGCTTCTCAATCAGCTTTACAGGTGGTTCTGTTTATCGTAACTCGTCGCAGAAAACTGGCAGCAGATACTTCTTTCTGCTGCGAGTATAACCCCTACCATTGTACCTTTTCAGCTCAGACAAAACGGGTGAAGGTTGAAATGGCGGGCGAAAACTCGTCGCAGAAAAGTTTTACAGGTCAAATGCGTGACTACCTTGCACTTGGTGACAGCTTCGCGCATATTGCCCCTATATGAGGTAGGACCAGGATACGTGCAAAAATCTATCAGAGCGCACTTTTGTTCTACCCTGTGCCTCAAGAATGCAGGGAAATTGCTTTGGGAACCCATATGAAATAAAAGTGGAAGAGAAAGATGCAGCTCCTACTCTTTCTACCGCTTTCCCCTAAACCACTTTCCTGTTCCATTGCACCATAGACCCCATATTCGTATACTATGAATAAATGAGAGCAAATTACTCTCATTTTCGATTCATTCAAATTGACGTATGTGTGTAATGATACCACGTTCTACCATAGGGACCGATGATTGGTAGTAAATTGGGTGAAATCAGCATAACTTTTGAGGCGAAACTGACAAAATCAGCGCGAAGAGTCGAAATCAACCATCCAGAACCTGGAGAAACCGCTTAAAATCTCGTTTCTTCCAACATCATTCTATAAATTGAGGTATCGTTTGTTCAGCGACGATTATCCTTGCTGGCGCATTGCCTCATGGGAGAATCTTACTCAGAGAAGGAGCGTGCCTCATGGATAACCTTACCTTGAGTCGTTTGAATTCTTCACTTGTCATGTTTTCAATACACCATTGCCTCATGAGAAAAGGGGCATGAATTCACCGTCTGATCTATTGACTCATGAAAACTCAATCGTTGCCTCATGCGACATCTTACTCTTCACTGACTCATGCAGCAAGTGAACCCCCTGA
>JAABUO010006482.1_pt1 | contig 13443 bp, 14 predicted proteins | sample 5559291 | NCBI WGS metagenome assembly JAABUO01 (sample SAMN10711878, study PRJNA513372) | rock metagenome | isolation source: Antarctica rocks | place: Antarctica: Victoria Land, Finger Mt sud | reverse complement strand
GGGATTAAAAAACCGCAGGCATCGAACCTCGGGCGCATGAAAAATATAGGGCGGCACGGGCACGGCCGGGGGGCCGGTGCAGAGGGAGCGTAAAAACAGCGTCCAGGTCCCCCGGAAACGGCTACCTTTTCACCCCGACTCAGTTTAAGTAAATAATTGTATCATAAATAATTAAAACGTAAATAAAAATAATTATAAAAAAGCGTTTTTAATTATAATAACCCGTTTAAAAAATAACGCGTTATATTACGTTAAATTACGTTAAATCGTGTTAAATTAAATAATAAGTTAATTAAAAATATTAGCTCATGAATAAATTAATGTTACTTAATATGAATTCTGCGAGCTCTGAAAGCTCTGAAAGCTCTGGGTTGTGCTCAGTTAGCCTTGAAAGCTCAGGGAGCCCCAGAGCCATTAGCGTCGGGCCCTGGGGGCTCAGGGCTAGCTCAGGGCTTTCAGGGCCTGCTGGGCCGGCTGGGCCCGATCACTTTTCTCGGGCCGGTTACGAAACTGCCGATGAGCTCTAGCTCTTCGCAGTTTCGTGTACGAGGAAGCTAGTCATGCTGAGATATTTAACCCTAGATTTGCTATCGTAGTCATCCACTTCGTCATGCGGCTCTTGCTCATTGAAAAGAAGATTGCCAGACAGTACGAGACTGGAAACGGCGAAGAGGAGCGACATCACGAGAACAAGGGGAACGAGGAGATCTGCCTTGAGGATGGGGGAGAAGATCCTCTGATTCATAAGAAGAATGGTGCGGAACACAAGATCCCCTCCGATTAATCTAAGTAGCTCAAGTCTCTACCAATTCTCTGTTGCCTAAAGTCCGCTATACTGTCGGCAGCACTGCTTCTGGCTCATGTGCACGTAAATCTGCTATCAACCTTTAATACTACAATCCCATCAGAAGATCAAGAGCTTTCCGATTTTGATTCCCTGAAGACTGGTCTGCTCTTCGTTGCTTTATCTCATCCATGTTTACTTATGTGTCCCACCTCAGTCGTGAGCTGTCACTCAGGGTTACGATAAAGCAAACCCAGGTTTCTTTGGCGCCAATGGGCCATATGCCACACTCTATGTCATTAATTCTATAGTCTTTTGTAACGGACTAATCTTAGATCCTTTATTGGGTGGCTCACTGGAAGGGGAAATTGGATACGGTGCGATGAACACTGTCATCGCCGCCATATGCTTCGTCACATCGGTCCTATCCTTCGTTTACATTGGCGGAAGACCCAAAGTCTTGGACAGCAAAATGAGATAGGGTAAGGTATGGAGTATTATTGCTATCTTAAGCATCGAACTTCATCTGCTAGGCTGTGCTGAGAAGTTGCTGCCTTAAACGTGCAGCTCAAACATTGTATCAATAAAGTAATAACTCAAGGAACCTACCTACTCAAAACGATTATGACCGACAATTGCTGAGAATCGCCACGTTGGGCCAAGAGGTAAGCCACGAACGAGGGGCAGCATTTCAAGGGATGAACAAACTGCAGGTTATCAAGGTGACTTGGTAGGCATGGCTCGTCAAGCCGGTGGAAAATATTATATATCAGCACCAATTGGGTTGTGCCACCGCCCAGTCACTTATCTGTTCTTTTCAAACATTCACGCCGAGTCTTCGGAACCCCAACAGTGTGTTAGAGAACAAAGCTTGCCTTTGATCGAGCATGGTGTGCATTTACAGTAACAAAAACGCAGAGACGTCTAGTATTTCGAAGGCTGTGCATAAGCAGCTTCATTGTCAATTATGTCAGAGAACTCAACAACTAGATTCAGAGAAGCCAAATGCTAGATTACTCTCGAGGATCCATTGGTTCAACTTTTCCGGCATAGTCCTCCCATTCGTTTTCTGACCGGAGGGATGGGGTATTTTGCCCTGCTAGAGTGTGCGTTCTTACTCCTCAAAGTTAAAATCTTTGATTGTGAAGTGTTTGTTGCGTTGATTGAATGAGGCTGTATAAATGCAGTACAGATTGCCAATCACGGAATTATTGTTACTATGATCTTTGTCACAAGAGAGTCATAGTCGACGAGGGTAAATCTAGCACAAAGTACTTTCACATGGCATTCATGTTCTTTCACAAATCATTGTGTAAAGCGATCCCAGCGATGAGATTGAACTTTACATCTGAATGGTAGGCAGTGTCACGAAGTCAAGACTTCTCTTCTGAATTTGCCAACAGTATCATTCCCATCTCACTAAATCATCTACCCGTACGGGAAGTTTTCAATAACGAATTCGACGCAAAGCAAAAGTACAGTTTTTAGTTCCGAGTATCGTCAATCTATTCACTTAACTCGATTAGGCAACCCCATCAGCTTTTCCACTCCAAATCCTAGACAATCTAAAAAACTCCCTCGAAGATCCCCGCCGCCAAAACAACCATTCAACCTCAAGCACCCTTCACCTTGTCTCAACCGCACTCCCTCATTTTCTCTTACCATCACCACCATCACCAATAACCTCTCCCATACTATCCGCTTCCAATCTACTGCCTCCTCCTCCTCCTCCCCCCATCCCATGCGCTCTTCTCAATCAACCATACCTGCAACGCCTGCCTCATATCCCACAGATTCCCCATGTCCTCCCCATCCCGATAAACCTCGAAATCGCGATAACTAACTCTTGCTGGCGCCGGCTCACCCGTAATGGCGGCGTAAAGCTCCGAAAGGCCTTTAACGTTCTCGATGGTTGATTGGGGCTGGGGCCAGAGCTGTGGGCGGGGTGGGGGCGTGTAAATACCAAAAGTTGGATGGGCGGAGGTGGTTGGGGGGTTGGGGAAGTGGGTGACCTGTTTAGGCGAAGGCTGAATTAGTCCTTTGATGTTCATTGGGTTAGGGTAGGAGATCGAGAGTAATAGCGTTTACTCACCCAAGCTTCCCTCCCCCTCCAAACCTCCCCGTCCTCATCTACAATCCTAAAAACATCGCCGACCAGCAACGCGGGCCCCTCGACAAACATCTGCTCCAATTTCATTGGGCTCGTGAACCCGGTCAGAACGCTCTCGCCGACATTATGATTGGTAAGCCAGAGGGGATTGTAGGGTTCCCGGAGGAGTTCCGCCATCTCGTCATCCGGCAGGAGGCTTTGGGCGATATAGACGACTCGTTGATCGCGAGGTCGGCGGCGGGTTGTTGTTCTTGATCTTGGGGTGGCTCGATCTGGTACGGTCAGGCTGCCCACGGTTGGATGTGGGGTGTGAGGAGGAGGGGAGGAGGGAGCATCAGTCATGGCTTCGTCGTCGTCGTCAGGGTTGGAATCTTCGCTAACCCCAGGTTGATCGTCGCCTACTTCACCTGATTCGTTCTGCGGCTCTTCCTCTTGATCTTCTGGCTCTACAGCAGTGCTTAGCTCATCGGTGTAGCTACTGCGCGCTCGAGCTGGGGAACGGTCGTCGTCGTCATTTGGATTGGTCGAGCGATCTGGCGTGTCGACTCTCTTGAAACCAATTTCTGGGTTAAGGACGTACCAACCGGCTTCTAGGAAGACAGGTCGCGTGCTGTGAGAAGTGTCCATGTTTAATCGCGTGATATCCGATTGGAAATGCAGATAGGAGGTTTAAGAGACCGTGGGGTTTTGGGTTTGCTTTTTGGCGAACTTGCCGAATTGAGAATCGGATGGGTGGGTTGAGGGGGTTGATCTTGAGCTGAAGCTGTTGACTGCTATGAAGATAGTAGGTGAAAGAGACAGTAATGTTTGTAGGATGGATGAGGGTGATGAAATGTAGATGAAGGTTTCTGTTTCTGTTTTGTGCGACCGACAATATGGTGAAAAGCAGGCACACAACTTGTATTGTAACATGAAAACGTGGCGATGCAAGTATTTAGTGTTAAAGCCGGCTAAACATTGAACCACTAGCACTTTTCTAAGCTAGAGAATAATGGAACACTCAAGAGAAAGGACAAGAGCAAGAAATTCTCATTGTTTTCTCAGCTTCTATGGCTAAGAAAACGTACTGCAATGACAGCCATTAACAGTAAGTTGAGAAGTATTACCGACGTTCAGGAAGGAGCTCCCAAGTATGGTAAGAAATCAACACTTTCCCTCCTAAACACTTAACAATCCGGCATCAGGATAGACCCTATTTAGCCTCATTGCCTCCGCACCAGCCGGGTTTTCCTTTGGTTTTTTCGGTCCCCTCCTCCGCCTCCCCGCTCCAAACGACTTCCTGCTCCAGAGATCAATTTCTTCAATATAGACTTCCAGGGCCGCGCGAAGATTTGTCAGATTCCCCAAGTCCTGTCCGTTGCGAGAGATCTGAAAGACTCTGTAGGTCGTGACCCCCGTAAACGACTTGTTCGACATGGCTCCGAAGAGCTCTGACACCCCTTTACATTTGTGAAGGAATGTTGTTGCGCCGGTGATCTTGTTGACAATCTGAAAATCGGGGTGGCCGTTAACGAGAGACGTGGAAATCGCGACGACCTGGGCGCTGTCAATGTATGAAGGAGTAAATGCAATTTCACTTACTGTGGCCTCCACCTCCGTTTGTATAGACCCCCAAGGGGTGACTGTCCTAAAGATATCGCCTACTAGAAACAAGCCACGGCCGAATAGTGCTTCCAGCTTAAAGCGGGAGTAAAACGAGTTCAGGACAGATTCATCTACGCCATTGTTGATCATCCATTTAGGGTCATATGGAGCATTCGCTAATTGCGCCATAGTGGCGTCCGGAAGGAGACCTTGAGCCTGATATTTCTCTGGCTTTCGGTATGAATGTGTGGCTGGCGTATTTGAATATGCATGTGATTGTGTCGGAAGAGTGTATCCGCCGAGTATTGAATGAGTGCTAGAAGGCAAATTGTTCACTGGGTCTCCTTTCATAGCTTCTGGTTCTGCCAGTAGTATGAGCCGATGAGATTTTCATAAAGAGAGGCCCACTTACCAAATTGCTGGTTATCAGGACTCGGCGTATTCATAACCCCCAGAACATTACGAAACTCCCGTTCGTAGTAGTCTCGTGTGTGTCTAGTTGCAATCTGCAGCATGCTGTTGGGATATGCATGCTGAGCGTCATATTGCTGATCATGGTCTCCGCACAATTTCTCGTATAGGTGATTTAGCTGACCCTGGTTGGAGGGGACATTATTGCTCTCATTTTGATCTGCTTTCGAGTCCTGCACTCTAGTTGGGGGGCCTTCTGGTCCAACGACATAGTAGCCTGCTTCGAGCCAGACTACACCGCGCCCATCGGAAAACGTCGTATCCTCCATTACTACGTGCTCTGTACTGTGATTTGGAAAGGAGCAGATAACTAGAAGACTGATTTCCACACAGATATGAATACGATGATTGTAGTGTACGTTGGGGTAGAAAGCAATCGATGGTTATAACCAGCCACTGAGATTAGAGAAGGCTGCGAGGAGATAAACACAGCAGTATGTCATGACTTTGATGCTTCATCTGTACAGTGATGAGCCTAACGCTTTTGGGGAATGGCTTTTAACACAATCATGGAGATCACATTCCTTTTACACTAACTTCGGGCCAACTCAAACCTAAACAATCTGCAAATGTTGAAACTTTAGCAATTGAAGGAGACCTCCATGCCCAGGTCCAAGCAAGAAAGAAAGAATGTCACACTAGTTACGGTTTCGACCCCGAAGGATCACATGTAGGAAAGTACATCGCGCTTGAACTTGAGAGGGAAGACAGTTATACTTACCTCTAATTTGGTCCCAGGGACTAAGCCCTCGCACTGAATCGCTACGGATCCTATGGAAGTCTTTAGGGACTCCAAGAAGCGTAAGTTGTACTTTCTCCCTATAAGAGAGCATTCTTTCCATGCTCCATGGCCCTTCGAGAGCACGGATCTACCACCGCCCCTACAAGCGTATCTCCACGTCCCAAAACGTGCATGAGACTCAGACTCTGAGGGTCACCAAGCCAGTTGCTGTTGAGGCAGATAAGAGCCGAGTTGAAACAATTGCTGCTTTGAGAAAGGGATATGGTGTTGCATCTCTGAGGCCCGAGGAGATAGCTGGGCATTCTCACTCTTTCTTAATTCATACCCGGACCTTATTCCACAAGAGAAGAAGTGCTGCTGCGTTCACTGAAGACATTTTACGATTAATCAACAAGACATGTAGTCGGCGCCAAGCACGCAGGGATGAGAATGAGTCAGCAGCCGGCCTAAATAGTTCTAAGATCTCCACGAGCGAGACAAGCTTGATGATTGCATACAACCGATGGAGGCGAAAGATAATGATTTGGGCTAGCTTCTGTGCTGAAGGACCGCCCAAGAGAATGACAAGCCAGGATTCCAGTACACTACAGATTTTCACATTGCTCCGCGCAAGATTGGTTAACTGTTTTTGCTTTATTGTGACAATATTCTTTAAAACAGACTACAGAGGGGCATTTTGCCAGCGTTGGGGAAGTTCTGGGTTTAAGTTTTTCATTTCGAGGACAGGAAAGGTTGGGTTGGCGGGAGAGGTGGAATGTAGATGAAGGGTGAGGTAGCGTATGGGGATTTGGAGGGTCGGTGGTCAGCCGCTGGGGTAGCGCAGGGGGAGGGATGGTGGTGAGTTTTTAGACTTTTTATGTGCATGAGTAGTGTCAGCATGGAGAGTCGAGAAAGCCAGGTAGAGCAATTGAAGCGATTGTGATACATGTCCTATCTAACCAGATTCGTTGTCTGTAAAGTACATGTACCGGTACCGGCTAAGAACTCCCTTCATGACAAGGCATATCGTACCGTCCTTTACACGTTACCCTACACTGAACTTCTCAAGCCGCACGAGCGACAAGATCGACCTTGCTCAATTCCAACTGCTCTAGCAATTCCCCCGTCACGCCCGCCACCTCCTCCACCGGAATCGCAGTCGCACTGCTCACCAATCTCTTACAATCATGCCCCGCCTGGCTCATACCCGCGTTCGCCTGCGCCTGGGCCACCATCTTCGTCAAATCCATGCGTTTTATTTGTTCGGCGTGAAGGTCCTGAGCAGCTTTAATACGAGCCTTGATTTCGTCCTCGGACAGGGCGGTGCCATTGGTTTTGTTGTGGACGGAGGGGGAGAGCGCGGATTCCTCAGCGCGGATGTCTTGGTGGAGGATGCGGTGTTGATTCTGTTCGAGTAGGGATTCTTGCTCTGCTAGGAGGAATTGTTGCTCTCTTCTCAGTTCGGCGACTTCAAGATCATCGTCGTCTCCGCTACCTTGTTCGTTTAGATAGGTAAAAGTCTGTCGGCGAATCTCATGGCGTTGTTGGTCAATACCTGCGTGCAAGCGGTCTGCTTCAGCTTGCTGATCATCTTTTTCTCGAAGCTCGTTCTCTAGTGCAAGAGCTACTTGCAATCCTCCGTTGGCGGCAACAGAATCGAAAGATTCACTGAATGACTGCGCAGACTGGCTTTCATAGCGCGACTTGGTCATAGTGCCTGACTTTGTCTGTCCTGCTACAGCGTGACCGTTGGGAAGCGAGAATTGGGGCTGGACAGGCGAGGAAGATTGAAGGGCGTACTGGTCCAGCTGTTTGACACGAGAGCCCTGCAACATCTGATCTGCAGTTTCGTTATTGTGGTTTGGGATATCGCCTCCTGCACCGCAGCCTTGAAGGGCTCGAATACATTTTGTGGCTTCGTGGCGAACAACAATGTGGAAGGCGGTATCACCGTTCGAATCTTGCTTGTTTATAAATTTCAAGAATCTCCTCTGATCCATGAATTCGGCCAATCTGGCGAGAAGCACCTCGAGGTAGAAGCGAGCGCACTTCTTCTTTTGGCGACTTGTTGTAAGCATGGCAACGTGATGGAGAACGGTTGAGTCAAGATAGTCGGGCTCTTCGACGGTCGCTTGAAAAAAAGACAGAAGCTTGGGAAAGGTGTCCTTTTCATAGTTGTTGGTGAATAGCACAGCTCTGATCAACGGAGTATCACCCCTCTCATTCCTGGCAAAGATGTCGGCTCCTCGGTTCATTAGAGTTCTAACGATTTCCATATCACCCATGGCCGCAGCCCAATGAAGGGCGGTATGTTTCTGGCCATCAACCTTCCATTCCACTTCGTAGCCTTCGGGGAGTTTGGGAGGTTCCAGGTTGAGTGGCGCATCAGATGAAGATAGCATAAAGTAGTCCAATAGGGAATCGGCAAACATGGTATGTTGTTGATCACGTACTGAGATCTCAGGCCCTCGCTTGCGCTTGCGTGAACCTCCTGTTTGGCCTTGTGCATGATACCTGTCGTCCTCGTCCATAAATGATGCTGAGCCCACTGTGGAGCCTACGATAGAATCGTCATCATTGAATTGGGTGCTGATGTTATCGTACATATCTTCACTCATGTGACGAGCAGCAGGCACTGGTTTAGGTTCTGTTGGTTAGCTACCACTGTGTCCCAAGGGTAGAGGATGGAAGTACGTACTAGCGGCTCTCCTAACGGGAGCTGGCTTTGGCATCTTCGGTTTGTTCGACGCAGCTGTGGTATGCTTGGGCGCCTGTGGCGGGCTTATGTCACCCGGGATGTAGTCGAAGATAGGACGCAACTTTTCAAGCACACCGTTTCGGAAAGCTAAGTCACGTCCGGTGGGTAGTGGAACCCATGTACCTACAGCTCGATTCAGCTTCTGAACGTGGATATACGTGTATATACGTGTTGACAAACTGCGCTTACCTTGAAATTTCCCGTACCCTCCTTGAACCTTCTCGTGCACACCTTTCTGTACATCCCTCTCAAGAATTCTCGTGCGCGCTGGCTTATCGAAGTCGGCTACCTTTAAGATATGTGTAGCATTGATCCAATCATCATGGCGTCTACGCATGACATGTTCACTACCACAGGCAAATTCGAAGACCGGGACCTTTTTATTAATGTCAGTCGGTGCTGCATTCAGGAAGGAATTTCTCTAGAACTTCAGTGCAATCAGACTTACGTTGCTGTACGTTGCGGAGTAAATCTCGCCCGGGGCAGGGTGGGGAGCCATGATGCTCGTTGCGCTTTTTCTGAGACTGCCCTTCTTTGTCTGTGATGGTGCCGACCACGTGAATACAGCCCCCGGCAGTACTTTGTACAGAATCTCTTTCTAGTCCTATAACACTAAATTGTAATGCTGAGAAGAATCTCCTACGACGGTATGATTTTCGTGGGGGTCCCCAGCGACAGTATGGGCATGGATGAGCAAGTTATGATGGCGAGGGGTCCAAGACTCGGACGACGCGATTTCACATGATGGGGATTTCACGCGTTAAGTTACTGCATAAATTTAGCCGCCATCCCCGGTTATTGTTACCTTCAACACTTGCCGCAACTTGCCCACCACTACTAGGTACATACTCTGAACATCCCCCGCAAGGTGTTGTCGCCATGACGGTCACAGGAACCATTGGGCATGCCCTCGGGGTTGGGGAGAAAGGTATCACATAGCATGTGTCATCCGACAATTCCATGAAATGGATGTTTGATAGAACGCTAACACTATCCCCTACAGACACAACCACTGCGGCCACGAGGGAGGAAATGTCCGCTGCTCGCCTTCCCTTATCCTACCGAGATTCATGCGCCAACCTGTTGATCCCACTCAACCGGTGTCGGTTCGAGGAATTCTACATGCCGTGGAAATGTGAGGTATGCCACAAACCGGCTGGGGTGATCTTGGTGAAGTAGGAGAGCTACCAGGATGCTGATCTTCCATGGATGAACAGACTGAGAGACATTCCTACGAAAAGTGCCAGTATGAGGAGTTCAAGAAGCGGGTTGCAAAGATGGATGAACTCAGAGCGGCTAAGGGTGGGGCGAGGAGCAATTGAAGGGCAGGCTTGCTGAATTTTAATGAGGGAAGGCTTTGTGAATACGCTATAGAGCTACGAAGTCAAGTGTCATCCTTCGTGGGATATATGGCGCCAGTGTCCAGCGACTCCCAATTCAACTCATTTTCCTGCAATATGACTTCAAGTTATTACGATGAGTGATCCATGTTATTGACAGCTGGGATAGCAAAAGATCAGATGGTGTTGTTCACCACAAATCGATCTCACTACATAGTACTATCAAGCGGTAGAGTCTATGAAATTTTGGCTATCTCAAATGAGTACACCACCAAAGAAATCATATCATTACCACCATGAACCGTAATCGCCAGTCAGGTTTGGCGTACCAGATCCACTTCCGCAAATGACATGGTAACGAAAAGACGTAGCCACCGGGTATCATGCAACGCCTCGCTAAACATATGCTTCGATCATCATAGGAGTAAAGGTAGTCCATTCAGGGTTCTCCGGCTCCATTCTTGACATCCCTAAGAATGGGGTAGCCAAACTCATCCTCAAACTTCTCCGGCTCCATGCCCAATGCATTACGGTATCCGCGAACCTCATTCTGCAACCCAGCAATGATAGTAAGGGGTACATCCTCCTCTTCGCATCGTAGACGGTAGGCCTCGCGCAACATCTCAACTGTGCGCATGAACTTAGCGTGCCAGTCGTCTTTCTCCAAGCGAGATTGTAGATGCGCGTCTTTTTCATCTTGAAGAAGTTTGTTGTATTGCAAGCGGATGGCGACTTCATTCTGCTTGTTGTTAAAAGAGTAGTTGCGTACCATCTCCACGATGTTGCCGACAGAAGTCTCGTATTCCCCGATGAGTTTGGTGTTTTCCTTCTGCTCGCGCATGAGGACACGGACTTTGTTCTGTTCACGGGCAAGCTGTTTCTCGAGCTCAGCAATACGCGAAGCTTGTGAGGTATCAGTCAACCTAGAAAATGAGAGGTAATTGAGGGGTTGAAGCTCACCTGTGATCTCAGCATTAGCTTCCTGGAGGTTCGGGTTTGCTCCTTTGGCAGCAGCACGAATCTGTAAGTGAGAATGATGTTAGTAAATTGTGTACAACATGTAGCGATTTTTGGGCAGAATTTCAGGAACGCGCTCTTAGGCCAAGATCGACCGCCTCACTTCAGCTAGGGTAGGTAGCACTTACTGCAAGCTCCTCAGCGCCAGCGACGATCCCAGCAGTCTTCTCACGGTTCTCCTTGAGTACTTCACTTAGCTCTGCCACTTTTTGGTAGAGCAAGTTCACATCCATCTGCTGGCCGGCGCTCATTGGCATGCCGACATTCATTCCGTTCATCCCAGCTCCGTTTCCGTTGGCTTGCTGAGCCTGCATTGGTGAAGGAGCGAGACGCGGGACACCAGCCTGGTTGGCTGGATTGTCAGGTGGAAACATGTTGCCAAAGTTGTTCATATGTTCGAGAGTTGGTGGGAAGGTTTTGGGTGGTTCTTTAAAGTAAGTAGTTGGAGGGTTTGTATCCTCTACATAGGATACCTCATTACCGTAAACAATGTGGCCCGCTGATTAAGCCATTAGGTCGGGATCTCGGTGAAGAAAAGACCGAGGTAGTCAGCTCGGAAGGCGGAGGTTAGCAAACACCTATTTCGGTTAAGGTTTGTCGGGCTGAGCTAGTTAGGGTTTAGGTCAACTCCCGTAACGATTCCTACAAAAGTTCACATAAGCTTTTATGGTTTCATTCGTCCGGCATAAGGTTCACAACATGTCGCTAATATCATCACTGCATATAAGAATACGATAGTCCGATTTCGAGATGTTCAGACTGCGAGGGTCATAGAGCATCTCCAATTGGAATGAAAGACCATGCTCTCTGCTCAGCTTAAGTCCTACTCTCGGGCATCTCAAATGGCAACACGGATTCTTCAAACTCCCAACCCACAGTCAAAACCTCTGGTAATCCACATGGACGAACTACTTCGTATCCGGGGTATTAATTGTTAGTACGAAAGGCACAGTCAAGGGTTTTTTTTGTGTGTGCGGACCAATAGAACCCCTTGTGTTTGTAGATCGTACTAACAAATAATACCCTGGATACCGTAGTAATGTATCAGCAAATATCACGCCGAATCTTGCTGCATACCCTCTCATTCCTGGGACGCTCTTCCCAACCCGTTCCTCGAACTTCCCTCAATCTTCTCATTAGCCCTCACCATGAGCATCTTCAGACTCTCCAACTCCTTCTCCAGCTCCCCATCTCTAGTCACTAAATTCGGTTGTATAGTCTCCTGGGCATTCCTGAAGGGTTTCAATAGCTCCTGGAGGAGATTGTACTGTGCTATTTGTCTTTGCTGGGCTGTTCTTTGATGGTTCAAAGCCAGAAGGCGCGATTGTAGCTGCTTGTATCTAGAATGTGGCAATTAGAGCGTGCTGGAGCTGGAGAGAAGGCAAAGGTGCTGACCTCCTCGTCTCTGCAAATTTTTCAAGCCCACTGTCATCGGCGTTTCCGTCATCTGGCCATTCATCTGGCAGGTCAAGGATATTGCTAAGGTTGCCGGTCAGCTGTTGCCATTTGTAGGCATTTGAGACCAATTCAGTGTTCACCCACTAATGGTCCTTTAAATCAGCACCTCTCTCTAACGTCTTAGCGCCTCCATCTTCTACGTCTAGATCCAGCTCGCCGGATTCCCAATATAACTCATATATTCGTTCTGCAACATGACGCAAAACCTGTAAGGAATACGCAGCACGGTTATGGTGTCGGACAAGGAGATTTACTATCCCCGGTGATTCCAGGTCAGCAGGATGTAATCAGTATATAGCGTAGAGAAACTCCTAACGTACACCTCTGCAGCACCTCTTGTACGAGCCTGTCCTTCAACTCGGCGTCCTCAGGAGTTGGAGCATTGTCGCGCCAACCGCGTGAGAGTTCGAGAGGGGCATTGAGAGTACGGATTTGTGTGCTGAGGAAGCTTTTCTTGATGTCAATGACTGATGGTTGTGCTGCCATTGTGTTACATGATTGGTTTGGCAATTGATCTGCTCGAGATCTCAAAGTACCCTAAGCAGTTGTTCCACTTTTGTGGTATAGCGTCTTACTGATGGCTGTAAAGTACTACGTAGCTATCGATAAGCCCTACGAGGATCAGCCTAAACAACCCCAATCTTTCCTCTCCAAAGCACAACCTCCCTTCCACCTTCACTTCCCCCATCATGCCCGCCCCAACTGGCAGCGGCAAACCCTCCAAAACCTTCAAACCTACCCCAAAAGGCGACTACGTCATCACCGACACCGGCAACAAAGTCGCCCGCCGCTCCCAGCTACACGGAACCCAACACATCATCCTCGGCGGCCGCGCGGTAATCCAACCCGAAGTCTGCATCCGTGGGGATCTCGTACGCGCGCCGCCAGCTAGCGACGCTTCTTCAAAACCCGGCACCAGCACCACCTCCCCCGCCGTCGCCGTCGCCATCGGCCGCTACAGTTTCATTTCCTCCGGAACCGTACTGCGGCCCCCGTGCAGAATGTCCAGCAGCGGGCGCGCAGCGTTTTACCCGCTGAAGATTGGGGAACACACGTTTATAGGCCCCAATTGCGTGATTGAGGCGGCGCAGATTGGAGATCGGGTGCACGTGGGCGCGGGCGCGGTGGTGGGGAAATTCGCGATATTGAAGGATGGGGTCAAGGTGCTTGAGGGAGCGCATGTGGCGGGAGGGATGGTAG
>JAABUO010006480.1_pt1 | contig 13445 bp, 12 predicted proteins | sample 5559291 | NCBI WGS metagenome assembly JAABUO01 (sample SAMN10711878, study PRJNA513372) | rock metagenome | isolation source: Antarctica rocks | place: Antarctica: Victoria Land, Finger Mt sud | reverse complement strand
GAAAGAGTGAAGTTCCAGTCTTCAGCGGGTGGGCCACGTGATTCATTAGTTATGATAACCAAACAGTTCACCCAAATCTAAGTAGATACTTGCTTTACAGATTTGGAAATCATTAATCTTCTTAGGCAACTTGGACTTTTGGATCAGAGTCTTTCTGTACAGCCATGTCCACAATTCATCCGATTCCCTATTCATAGATCCATATGGCTCCAAAAACCTTCCGCCTCGACCCTAGTCAAATGACATATAATTCTGATGCCACGTATACCCCGGGTTCTCTCTCAACAGATCCTCAATCACCTTCAGTCCATCTTTCGGTGGTCTTCCCAAAAGCTCTCCCATCAACGGATCAACCGTTTCGACTTCGCCTTCTGCCACCCCCTCAATTAGTGACCTCCAAGCTTCAAAAAACTGTACCGGTTTCTTCCCCTCATCAATAGCTGCATTCTTAGTCACGTATTCCTCTGCAGAAACCCGGTGTAGAGTTAGCTCTTTCCCTATTACCTGTTTGATGGTGTCTACAATGTCTGCAAACGTGTATGCCTTGGGGCCTGTCAAGAGTACGATCTGGTTTTCGTAGCCTTCTTTCAGCATCAACTTTGCGGTCGCTTCACCAAGCTCTACTCGAGATGCCCAAGCTGTTGGGCCATCTGCTGGCAAGAAGAGATCCTTGGAGCTGGGATACCAGCTTAAGAACACGGGGAAGGCTTCCGCGTAGGCTCCCTCGCGGATGGATGTGTAGGTTAAGCCTGACCTTGGAAGGCATTAGCAAGACAGAATAGTAGGTATGGAGAGTTTCCTACTTTTTGAGCAGGTCTTCGGTGGCAATATGAGCCAACTGAACTACGACTTTGGAATCTGAGCCAAGTCCGCCGAATGCAAGGGAGCTGTAGTAGACCTTTGAAAAGATAGAATCAGTTAATTATGTTGCATACGGGCTCGATATGAACGAATCAAATATACATGTTTGATCCCTGTAGCTTTGGCAGCTTCAATCAAGTTGGAGTGCTGCTTGGTCCTTTTCTCCGGGTTTACCTCGCTAGACGAAACGAAGAACAGCTTGTCAATCCCCTTAAAAGCCTCATGCAAAGACTCCGGGATATTGAAGTCCGCCCAGCAGAACCCCACTCCTTTGTCTTCGGTAAGAGCTGCCGTTGCACGGTTTGAGGACGATGCTGCCAATGAGGAAGCGGGAACATGCTGGAGGAGGGTGTCGAGAACGCTACGGCCTAAGCCACCTGTAACTCCTGTAACTAAGATCTTGGGAGCCATTGCTTTCAGAAGCGTGGACGAGTGTCTTCAAAGAATGCTGGGTTCTTCTGGTTATCTATGTACGTATCTTGGGACCAACCCGAGGTTTATATACACCAATTTTAGGAAAAACCTATACCCTGTTTCAAATGAGAACATGTCTCGTCATTTCATGATAGTCATGATAAAACGTATGAAATTTATTGCTTTCGCACAAATTAAATGCATTTGCTGACAAATAGTATTTTGATTGCTCAGCAATTAGCGTATGCAGAAAGGTATCGAATCCTTGGCATCGCAATTGTCGCGCGCCCCCCCAAATTTGTATAGACCTTTCAACATTTCACATTCAAATAGATGAAATTGAAGCTATTCAGACAATACTAATCAAAATCTATAGTATCAGCTTCAAGGTCTCTTTCCAAGGCTCTAATATCAGCCTCAAAGATATAACCTCCGGCGGCGCTATGCTTGAAATGCTGTCTCGGAAATCTATCACATCTGCTTCTTTCGACAGCGTAATGAAGAAATTCATCAAAAGTGCCTTCAAAATGGGGCCATATCTCCTCGAAATGTTGTCGAACCCAGGCCTTTAAAACACTGAAACTGAGCTCAATGGGGTTAAAGTCCGGAGAGTATGATGGCAGATATCGTACCTCACATCCGTGTGAGGTAATGAGTTCCTCGATACGAGCGTTACAATGTACGCTGACGTTATCCATGATGATTACGCTCTTCGGGGCCGGAAAGGACCTGCATAGAGATAGCAATTCATCTGCTAGTCATCGAAAGAAAGCCTCGCCGTTGAATCAGTCTTCACGAATACCGATACAGAGTAGATAGCCATCTACCGTGTAAGCCGGAAGAACGCTTCAGCAATGTTCTCTCTCTCTAGAGACTTGATAGCGAGCCGGCTCACCGACTGATGCATAGGCTTGATGACGCCAGCCTGTGATCTCATTGAATAAAGACTCATTCACGAACACGAGCTGTTCGGCCGTTAAACGAAGCATGTCTGCTACTCAATTCAAACGAAGCTCATCGTTTTGTCTGACTCCTACACGCTGTCTCTTTTTATTGCTTCAGCGCCTTCTCTTCAGAATTCTCGATATCGTGATGCACATTTAATCCTCACTTTTCTTATAGAAATCATATCATCTCTTTCTGCATGACTCATGGCTGTTGCTTCAGGTATGTAATTAGAGAATCCTCAGCAGCTGAAAAGATCTTACGGAGGGCCCCCTTGGGTCGAAACTGAGGCCTGCACGACGAATGATATATAAACAGGTTCTCTTGTATATTATAAACGGTATCAAAATGACAATGAACCTCTTCAGCGATAGCTAGAGAACGTCAGTGTAGTAGTAAAAGCCGTACTATTTTGAAGCGAATGGATGAATTCAGTGAGCGAGGCATAGCTATTTAACAGGTCAGCAAGTGCTTTTGAATAGAGGTCAGTAAGTGTCTTCGAATAGCTTCATACTTAATTACTGTTTGAACACGAAAATAGGCTTCGAAGGTTTGAGAATGTCAAGAATGTCTGAATTCAATAGTAAATTTGGGGGAGGGGCGCGACAATTGCGATGCCAAGGATTCGATACCTTTCTGCATACGCTAAAAGGCTGATTTTTCTAAGCAAATTTCTCCTGACGGTTGCCCTCACTCGCTGTCGCCTCCCATCAACTTTCTAGTGAATCCCAAATCTACGTCCCCTCGGTCGTCTTCTAACCTCAAACCCACTCTTTAGCTTTGTTGACAATATGCCCACGAAAGCCCATATGTATAGAGCCTTAATCGATTACATGTGTGAGGATTTGTGCTTTCGAGGCCTCGGTCCGTGATCAACCGGCCGTAGCGAAGTTCGACCATCGTGAGTCTCCATCATGGTCGTTAGAATCCCTTTTCGGTTTGGGATAGAGTGTCATGGGTGCTGCAATCATCTGCACTGAGTTGGGAAGGAAGCTCAAAGGTACTGGCTACATCGATCTGTTAGTATCTGATACAAAAGATATAGAAAGACCTTTTGAGAAGGTTCACTTTTATTTGACGCCTGCACGACGTGATGAAAACTCCATATGTGATATGCTCGCTGAGCCTGCCATACTGTAATAACACCGATGATAAGAGCCAGCAGGCCAAAAATAACATTTATAATGGTGCCGCTTGAGTCCACTGGGACTGGGGACAGGACTGAGCCCGTCGTGTATGTATAGTTGTTGACAACGAGCTTCTCGATACTAGCTGAGGGTGCCATGGTCGACTTATTCACCTACGTTCGTGAGATGATCCTGTATGTGACAAAAGTAGCAGAAAAGAGAATCAAGAGTTAAGGGTTTCACTTACTTGGGAGGCTCAAAGTTTGAGATGGGTAATGAGGTTCTGCTTTGCTTCAGTTATGATTCGCTTTAAAGCGCGTGTGCCCTCAACTAAACGGAAGACCAAGTTTTGGGTTTTCGAAATCTGCTTAGATGTCGCGCATGAATCTCTAGCTGTTGGCCTTCTAGTCATGAACGAATAATCTGAAGCATTCAAGTACTGATAGGTAAAGGAAACGGAAGAGAAGTTCAAGAAAAACTGGTTCCGATGATGGTTATATAGTGGTTGAGTCGACTTGCAGATTTGACGTTTCTACCTGGTTCTTCACCTGGCCCCACCGTATCCGTCGTTGAATTGCCCTCTTGATAGCTAACAAATGGAATATGCAACAGGACACCAATGGGACGCTCGCGGAAACAGAAGGTGGTGATTGCATATAGCAGGACATACCTAGAGGAGCCAATCATGAGAAACTTATATGTCTCTTGAGCACCCATGACGAATGAAGAGATTAATAGAAGATTCACAGAATAGGATTTTGGACCGAAATGATCACTTGCTCAGGATTCGGCGTCATGAATGGCGCAAGAGTCCTGCATCCGCGTCAACGCCATGCAGATATCCTTAAGCCATAGTGAAGTGGCACAACATAGAGCTATCCGGACAGGTCACGGATAATTGTAGAGCTCAAGGAGCCGTCGTTCACCCTGTACTACGAGTATGAGGCAGAGAATGTTCGCTACTTGTACCGTGCAGTTGCTCGTGCGTTAGACCTCAATAATTGGCTCCAACGTGATCTTCGCAACAGCTCGTTGTGCCGTGCAAGAGACGTAGTGTGGCTTCGTATCGGCAACCGAAGCCTTGTACATATGTACATAACCGCATGCTAGGCTCATGCTCGGGACCGAGTGGTCGTTCTTTAAGTTCTTTGTTATGATCATACTTGTTTTATACTTCACATGCAACATATGTCATGGGTGGAAGGCACAACTCTAAAAGCTAATCTGCATGTAGATCCCTCTTCTCTCAATTGCGGTAGGTTCTCTAGTTTCGTTGTGCTGGGTCTGTGTGGAAATTCTGCGTCTATTCCAATTGAGTCTGAAGCGGCCTGAGTCGTCTACCTCAGTTGCTGAAGACCTGGATGGTTAGCCTAAAGACCATGTATGACGGACATTTATGGCCAGCGTTTATTGCAATGCAAGTATACCTACCATGGGTCCGACGGAACGACGGTGTAAGAATCGAGACTTAGTAAGACGCCGGAAGGGGTCGAAGAACCTTCACGCGTGAAATTGAATCCATACACAAAGGAAACAGCAATGCATGGACGCGCGAGATCAAGTCGGAGAGTTCAATTTCCACAAGTGAAAACACTCAGACCCGTCACACAACAAGACCTTGCCTTCTGCATATGGGAGGAAAAATCAGAACTCCTTCCATGCCTTGATGTAAAGTCGAATCACACCGACGTCGACGGTTCGCTCCATACCGGAAAGGCGCATTATTCTCGGTAAGTCAGTGGAAAACTTTCCGTCCATGCATATGAGATGACAACACAAACTCCTCCATCTTGACATCGTTACATTTGGCACAGCTGTTAGGCAAGATATCTAGATACCTCCTCGAGCCCTGCTGCGGAACCTCCTGCTTTCCCAGAAAACAAACATCTTAGGATCGACAAAACTTTCAGCGTTGAACAGGGCGACAAATCGAACGGTATTATATTCGTCACGGTGGCGCAGATTGTGCCTTTTTACTCATCACAGATCATCTGATAGCATTCAAGCCGAAACTAAGGAAAGGCTATCTCACGGATGTGTCAATTGGATCCTCCATTCTAGAAAGCTAATCCGAATCCTCTGCTGCCTGCTGGTCGGTGCGCCTCTCTTCTTGCGAGCCCGCCCACTCCCATCTCAGTCTCGGATGTGTATAAATTCCTCGCTGCTGGTAATAATCCGCCATGTCGCCAAGATTCAGATCTCTCAGCAGATTGATGATATTATAATTACTGTCATTGCCATGATTGAAGGCTAGCTGTGTAAATCCCCGAGCTCCAATATCATTTGCAACCTTGACGAGAGCAATCGTCAAGTAAGTCCACCTGGCTATGGCCTTTGGCTCCATGCAGCCTTCGTGCTGGCGAAACTCAATTGTCTTGAAAGGCCTCGTGGTGGCGAGATTCTTGAAGTTATAAGCCATGTAGCCGCTTATGATTCCGTCCTTTCGGACATGGTAGCAATCGATGAGATCCTGCTGAGTCCGGAAAGCGTTAATCCTCCGCACCCTGTCAAAAGAGGACATGTGCGGGAATTGACTCGCCACCGTTTCCGCGAATGCATTTTGCAGTCGGTGCAGAGGGCGGAGCATGTTAAACTGACGCTCGAACACCGCAGTCAGCATGCTAAAATTCTTTAGGGTTTGCAAAGGAAACCCATCGTGGCGATTACCGACATGGACATGCAAAGCGCACGACTCGTTGACAAAGACCTCGAATTTGGAATTGATCAACACAACCACTTTCTGGAGTTGAGTTAGTGCCCAGGGCGAGAAACAGCAGGCCGGAGACTTAACCTCAATGCCATAGTACGCAAAGTCCCCCGATTCCGGTGGGCACTCGATAGAGCCATCGGAATCGACGGTCCACTTTGCGTAATCCGTCTTGTCAAGGACGTCGTTGGTGTCGAAGCCGGCTTCTTGTAAGATGGTGATAATATTGGCTCGTATAACACCGCCGAGCTGCCTGGAACGGGTCAAATATCGGCTTGGTGCAAAGAATTTTCCCTCGCCACCAGCACAGGACGGCTCATAGTCGGAAACACGATAGCGTACGAGAAATTCTATTTCAACACCGAAAGTGAGTTGCATCTTTGCTTAAGTGTTGGGAATGATGATGGAAGGAAGATTAAAGAGGCAGCATTTTGCATTGTGTTTTATGTTTTGTATAATAATGACCATTGTTTTTTGACGCACAGTTCCCTTTTATCTGATGCTCAAGAACAACGAAATTGTAGGGAAAGGGGCAATGTTGGCCATTGCACGACAAGAGACGATATATCACAGCGATTGTGAAAGTATCCGGTACGAACGATCTCTGTTAAGGTAGCACAAACCCATTGAACAGGAGATTGGCGAGCTCAGACCTAGAACAGCCTTAGAGCGATGTTGAGAGATCATCAAGCTTTGTTCGATTTTCGACAATGAAGTATGAAGGTCGATCTGCTGTTCTTGTTTAGTGTTAAAGTGCCACCATAAATTCAATGTATATTGGTTACACTTTTTTAGTTCCGCAACACCATTCATTGTTTAGTAGTAGTATTCGTCGATTGACAAAGCTTATGAAGCTATTGGGCTGGTATTTTTGGATGTGTTTGGAGACCGGGTAAATATTAATTACACCCTTTGATAACACAGGGCTTTCCCCCAGCAGGTATCTACCAGGTATCTTTCCCTCATGAGCGCTATCAAGTTCATCTCCTTTACATAGTTTTCAACAAGTCCTCTTCACCATAGCTCCATGCGCTAATATGCAAGAGTCGAATTGCACTTCTGCTGCGCATCTACCACGTAACCTCTCCTTCTTTCTTTGTTTCCGCAGTCCAGCCATTGTTGCCGGTCTGTACGGGAGCGGAGCTGGCAGCCCAGTCTGCACCGTCAGCTTCCCAGCTTGATCCTGGTTGAGCGCCGGCAGTATTCGAGGCAGCGCTGAAAGCTGCACCACCCGGAGCGCCACCAGGTACTTCCCACTCGGAGTTACCAGCGAACCCTTGGTCGACGGCGGCAGGTCCAACCTCATCAACGCCTGGCACCTTGCTTTCCTCCACGCCTGCAGCATCCTTGTTCTCCTCTGCCTCGGGATCGCGGTAGAAGTAAAGATCGACCATGACATCCCATTCAGTCTCTCGGTTGGCAAGGGTTCCGCGAAGACGGAGTACCTCACGAGCCAACATCCACCAGATCAAACCAATGGCGTGACGCCCTTTATTGTTTGTAGGGATTGCAACGTCCACAAATTCGGTTGGCGAGTCGGTATCACACAGAGCAACAACCGGGATGTTGACATAGGAAGCTTCTTTGATCGCTTGCGCGTCAGTACGGGGATCGGTAACGATAATCAGACGAGGCTCTTTGAATGACCGAGTAATGTAGTTGGTGAAATTTCCAGGGGTAAATCGTCCGGCAATGGCAACAGCACCAGTGTGGGCGGCAAACTTAAGGACGGCACGTTGACCATAGGGACGAGCAGATATGACAGCAATATCGGCAGGGTTGTCCACGGCAGCAATGATACGCGCCGCAAGGACGACCTTTTCCCTATGTTGACAATGGGTTAAGTACTTGACCACGAATGGTAGGGGCTTCCATGATTAATTGGAGAACTAACCATGTTTTACCAATATTAATCACATTGATTCCATCAGGGCGAGTTTTCCACAGATAAGGTTCCATATGCACTTGCAGGTTCTTGGAGCCCAAGTGACATTGAGCTGCAAGTAGCATTTCAATATCTTGCGAGGTCGCATTGAAGATCGGGGGAAGATTAGCTGGCGCCATGACTACGGTCCTGATATCTGGAGAGCACACGATATCGATTGGGGCGACCACGATTTCTCTGCGACGTTTGAATCAAGACTTGAATATTTGCGTTTGTGGGTTGACGAATCGCTTGTGATATTAGTGTGTGGGTGCTAGTGTTTTATATCTGCCGAGCTAAGCTAGCCTGGGATTATTACTTACCATAACCCTCAAAGAATACTCCATCTGAAGATAGACCAACGCCATTGAATAAATCGCGCTATGGTGTTAAAGATATCAAGTGGTATACCACAGCGTGTCGCTTCTGGTATGCTAAAGTCCTCAAGTAGAGTCTTGTTATCATTCCGACAACTCATAAGAAAATAGAATGTCTTCGAAGTCGCCTGAATTCCTCACGTCCTCTCTCCAAAGTAACGCAGTGTCTATTCTCAACTGGGCAACCCACAGCAGCCGGCAAAGAAATCAAGAGGGCTAACTATGCCGACGCCTATGCATTCAATCATGCTCGCCAACGAAAGGAGGCGAACCTTAGCAGGCAGGCGGTGCTGAAGGAAGAACGAGCAAAGGAGAATGGGAACCCTATTCGTGGCATCACCACTCCCTTCATCGAGTCACTTGATACGGGCATCCCTCAAGCTGTACAGGCGAATATAGATCAACTTTCCACTGGGACTGCAGCCGAGGACCCCGATCAGCCGCCACCTTCCTCAGCATTTGCCGATAACGAGGAGTATTTAAACCACTTCCTTTCTAATGAAGAACTACTAAAGTCGCTCGAATCCTCTCGAGTTTTGACAGAACCTGTCATTTCGCAGGATAGAGCGCTTGCGGATCCTCAAGCTGAAGCCGACAGTGTTAAAAGGCATGAATCGTGGCATAATGTGGCACATGAAGCAGTGTCGCGCATAGTAAGTCTTGGGAACGCCAATACCGAGCATCGAACTCGCACAAATGTTCAGAGGATCATCGATACATTTGGGAGACATAATACCGATCAATTTCTGAAATCCAAAGCGCCTTCGGCTGCTCAGTTGGATCCTACTCTGCCCCACCAAGAACCTACACCAAGAGCGGGTCCGGACACGGGGTCTTCAGAGGTTCAGATTGGTATCTTGACTGCGAAAATCCGTGTTCTTGCGGATCGCTATGAGGGTCCCAATCGCATGGACAAGGTCAACAAGCGAAATCTGAGGCTCCTATTGCATCGGCGGCAGAAACTTCTCAAGTACATGGAGCGACGCGAAAGAGGATCAGAGCGCTGGCATAATATGATTCAGACCTTGGGACTGACGGAAGCCACATGGAAAGGCCAGATCGCTGTCAATTGAGTTCTCGACCGGGGATTGTGGTGAAATTCCATGTCGCGCATCTGTATACAAGCACTGCCACAAGTAAGCACAACGTACTAGGCCTACCCTTATTACGATTATTCGGCATTGTCTTAACAAGGGGGCTTCCAAGGACATATGGGGGTAGATGGACCGAAATCGCTGGATGCTTTCACATAATATCAGATACTTGACTGGAAGCAATCCAAAAGGGGTTCTTGCTAGTTCCTGCGGTTTCATTTTCAATTCTTACGGAATGCTGTGGAAAATTGAATGCTCTTCCGCTAATATGGAAGAGAATTCTATGGAATATAAGCTCAAACTGGCCGGTTCACTATGTCTATCGAACTGACGGTCATGAGTTAGCAAGGCCATAATTCCGAGATTCGGAAACTGTTGAAGGAGTGACTCAAGACAATGGAGTGGGAATCTGTCATCCATAACACATCATCCATAACATATCGTTAAAGACATCATCCATAACAAATTGTGCAAGACACATCGAGACCTCTCGATGAATCTGATTCGCACTCAAAAACCTGAAATCAAAATATCCAGTGGATATTTACCAAACGCGAACAAACATTTCGATTGAAACCCTGTGAACTGCTCATAGAATCTTGATAGTTCGAGAAAATGGCGGTCCAAGACAGCCGTTGAGCCGCCCTTGACCGCTTTCCGGTAATCGCGCTAATGTGAATGGCAGAACAACAATTAAATCCACCATCGCAATGCTCACTTACACCACAACCTGACGCCCATCAACAACAACCACCAACCCCACGACTTACGTTCAATCACTCATATTACACCTACCCAATTCTACAAAAAGAGCTATTGTCGCCACTTTCAATCTTAACGTACGATACGAACGAGTTTGAGCAGTCGCAATCCAGCCTACTCGAGGCTAAAATCTCACTTTCAAAATGCCTACTACACGGGCAAAGAGACAGGCGCAACAACAATCTGGACTACCACCATCTCCTCAGGTTGTCCTTCCTGAACCCTCCCGAAAACGAACTCGCGCACCTCGAGCAAAGAAGACTGAAAAACCTCCCGAAGCAACTGAATCGAGTACGACGGAACATGTGGAAGACTCAAAGAGTGAGATAGAGACAGTTTCTTTAAATCCCGCTGCACATCCCGTGCCGGAGGTGGTATCCACGTCCCCCAATACTATTCCCCCTGGATTGGCAAGTCATTCGGTGAGCCCAATCGCACATCCCGTGCCAGCGAGGCTCTCCGACACAGCTACTGTTTTTGCATCAATCTTGCACAATCACTCTCTAGAATCAGTCGCACATATTGCGTCTGCTGAGTTTCCCCACAATTCAAATGCACATGTTGCGCCTGCTCAGTGTCCTGGTAACTCAATTACACAAGCCTTGGCAGCGGATCCTCTCAGGTCGCCTGGGACAATCCCGCCAGCAATCCCAAATACAGTGGTTCAAACTCTAGTATCACCTGCACGTCTTGCAGATTCTGCTACGCCATATGTATCTCCTTCCCTTACTCCTACACCCCGTGTTCCCGCAGTACCTCAAACGCGGCTGCACCTATGGGTGGATGCTGCCCCCGAGGACTTGGCTGCCACAGAACCGAGCAATGCTCCTTCGTTTGCCCTTGCGATACCCTCAAGCCTACTTCCCGAGATACTAGCTTTGATCGCACAGCGCCCAGTTACGACACGCAATGAGCTTACAAAAACACTAGATTCAACGCCGGGTTCATCATCGCCACTTAAGCGCAAGCTTTCGGATGACGCGGAGATCTCGCGGCCAGCTCGTCGGCTTCGCTTCGGAGACCAAGACCATACAGCCACTCCAGCTAAGACGAGTCGAACCAGTCGCCAAGCTCTTTCGGAGTCCAATGGCCAACCTAAGTCGGCACTGCGAGCTACCAATATCAATAAAAGGCGCACGAAGCTGAAGAGATTGGACAGATATGACAGTAAGGGTAATATACAATTAGGAGGTTCGATCGAAGTTACAGACGACTCTGATGACGAAGGATTTCCGTTTCCTCCACCGCTCAAGGAAAACAAATCTATTGCATATCATTACACTAGTCTAGAAGGGACCATGACGAAAAACAACCCATATGCAGATCTCTTGAGACCTTGCATGGACGAGCCAGAGCCCTTAGAAGACGCTATCTTTGATCTAGCCGCTACCGAACGCGAAGATCAGGCCAAGCGTGTGCGTCACTTAGAGCGTCAGCATGAGCAAGAGCGTCAACGTGAGCAAGATCGTGAGCAAGAGCGTGAGCGTGAGCTTGCGTCTGCAACCACGGAGCGTGAGGGCCAAAGCGCGCTTGAAGCCCCTCTTGAACCAGCAACTCCACACCCTCGCGGGTGGGGTTTTGGAAGCATACTGAACTCTGCTCGCTCAGTCACAAGATTCATTCCTTTACTCGGTGCCAGACACACCGTTGCGGAGACACAGGTTGCAGAGGACGTCAATTGTGGTGTGCGTCCTACAGCAACTCCAGCACAAGCCTTAGCCATAAATGCGCCACAAACGGAACCTCGACCCCGCATGCATTCTACCGAGTCAGGCAATGCGCCAGTTACTGAGCTAGTCAGACCCTCTAAACACCCTTCTACATCGAAGGCGGCTTTGAAAAGTAGACAGCAAGTCTCAGATGAACGTAAACGAAGAGCGGAGAGGCAGTTCATACGGGAGCAGATAGCATTCGTCGAAGAAGAGGATGCCCGCAAAGCTCAAGAGGATAAAGATCAGGAAGCTAAGAGACGTCCAGCGGTGAGAGATGGCCGACCTATGAGAAATGCCAGACGTAAAATCAGAGAGGCTGCAATCAGACAGGCTACAATTGACCAGGCCACCACTCCCGGAGGGAAGCGCAAGCGCCAACCATCACCTGACGCTATTCCAAACCCACCAGGCGCCAGCTATGGTATGGACCTTGACTACTTCGGCTGCTCCAGTTCCGACGAAGAAGAAGAACAGACTACCCCAACAAAACAGCCTTTACGTAAGAAGAGTCGCCTTAGCGAGTTTGAGTCTACACCCGATTCAATCATCGGTGATCCGCACCGAGCACGCCCATATACAGGAGTCTATTTTGCAGACTCTTCTGACAAATATCATGGGGGAAACATCTTCGACGAGAGAGCTTCAAGTGCAAATGCTGCTTCTAGAGCCGCCGACGCAAAGCCAGCAGTTACAAGTCCTACTCCTAACGAATCCGCTAAAGCTGCCGCAGCCAGGGCGGCAACTATGGGTGCTGTTAGAGAAGGGGTCAAAGTTACAGAAGCAGAGCTGATGGCACGCGGCTATTTAGACAATGCGCCAAGAATCCAAATACCAGGCCCACCACCGAAACCAAATAGATCAGGAATGTTCACAGTACCTGACGCCTCCGATAGCGACAGTGACCCTGAAGATACCGAGCCCGAAGTTGCAATTTCTTCCCCATCCCAACAGCCTGTAGTCACGAGTTCTGCAGCTCCGTCGCAAGATAAATCCGGTAGTACTTGGACACTGCCCCCGCCTCCAGCCCCAAACCCTTCGCACGCCGCTCTACCGCCTGGCAGTAGCAACGAAGATCAATTGAATGATGCTATTGCAAAGGCTCGTGCGAATGCTATGAAACACGCTCCGAAAAAAACGAGCTCCCTCAGGCAATCTTCTAGGTTGTCCAGCCCCAAGGTTGTTATTGATAGCATGGAAAAAGAGCCCGCGAAGGGTACAGGTGTGGCAAGCAAAGAGGTCAAAGATGCTGGAGAACGCCAATTGCAGGCAAGAACACCGAGTTCCTTGTCTGTTGAAAGGGCAGAAACACCTACTCCAGCCACCTCTGCGTATGAAGAATGGCAAAATCTCGCAGATCCAGTGGTCTCACAAATGGTTGAGAGCACGTGGACTAAGGAAGATACCAAGGTGGCAGAAGATGACCTAGAAGCAGAGCTTGATGCCTATTTGGCAAGCAATGAATCAGGGCAGGTGGAGGGCGGTTTGGTGACCTCCGATTATTCGGAGCAGCTAGATGCCTATG
>JAABUO010006478.1_pt1 | contig 13445 bp, 8 predicted proteins | sample 5559291 | NCBI WGS metagenome assembly JAABUO01 (sample SAMN10711878, study PRJNA513372) | rock metagenome | isolation source: Antarctica rocks | place: Antarctica: Victoria Land, Finger Mt sud | reverse complement strand
CGCGGGTCGTGGCCCCAACGGACGCGCGGCTGCTCAACGCGCGGTACACGCGGCCGACGCTGGCGCTGGTGAGTTGCACCCCCTACCTGAAGGACACCCAGCGCGTCGTCGTCCTGGCCACCTTGCGCTAAGCTGACCGCCGCGGCGCCCAGCGGACGACGTGGCGCCACAGGAGCGAGGTCGGTGGTCTAGGATCGATCATCGACCCCGCTTGTCGCCCGGTCATTACCCTCTGCTACGCTGGAACGTACAGGCGCCGGCACAGGAAGAAGTGCTTTGCGGGGCGACCGGTCGAGGCTATGCGCGTGGGCAGTGACGGCGCGGCCGGCGGTGCTCTCGCGCACCTGGAGGCGGAACGGCACGTCGATGCAGGCGGGCGGCTCGGTACGCCGCTCCTCGATGCGCTCGACGAGCAAGGAGACGGCCAGGCGGCCGATCGCGGCCTTATCGGGCGAGATCGTGGTCAGCGACGGGGTCGCGAAGAGTCCCTCCTCGATGTCGTCGTACCCGACGATGGCGACGTCTTCCGGAACGCGACAGCCTGCGTCGTGTAGAGCGCGCATCGCCCCCAGCGCCAGCAGGTCGTTGAAGCAGAACACGGCGTCGGGCGGTTGATCCAGCGCGAGGAGGCGCCGCATGGCGCGCGCGCCGTCGGCGCGGTGAAAGGACGTCGCCGGAACGAGCAGCGCGGGATCGATCGCGAGCCCGACTTCCGCCAGCGCCTCGTCGTAACCCCGCAGACGAAGGCGCGCCGTCTCGCCCGACTGTATGTCCTGGACCCCGATGGCGGCGATCCGCCTGCGACCCAACCCTAGCAGGTGACGCGTGGCCAGGCGTGCGGCGGCCACATTGTCGGGCACGATGTGGTCGTAGGGGGCGCCGAAGAGGCGTTCGCCGAGTAGGACCAGGGGGATTCCGACGCGCTCGGGCCGCAGATCGTCGATCTCGAGGGCAAGCGGGCTCAGCAGCACCCCGTCAATCAGGTGCGGACGCAGCCCATTGACGACGAGCGCCTCGTTGGCGCGTTCGCCATTCGTGTAGTCGAGCAGGACGGTGTAGCCGTGGTCCGCCGCCGCGGCGCTGACCGCGTTGCCGATGTCCGCGAAATAGGTGTTGCCCAGGTCCGGGATGGCCAAGGCGAGGACGCCGACGCGCCCCGTGCGCAAGTGGCGGGCCGAGAGATTGGGGCGATAGTGCAGCGCCTCGATGGCGGCGAGCACGCGTCGCCGCGTGTGGTCGGTGATGTAGGGCCGTTCGTTGACGACGTTCGATACCGTCTTGATCGAGACGCCAGCGCGCGCCGCCACGTCCTTGAGCGTCGTCGCCACGGTTGCTCCTCCCCCGCCCGCACAAGGGACGCCTCCACCGATAATTTCCAACGTTGAAAAGAGGATAGCATGGGACGAATTGGCGTGTCAATGGGCTCCCTCTTCGGGTCCGCGACCTCTATTGACACCGTTTGGGGAAGCTGATATGCTCTTTTCAACGTTGGAAATGGTTCTTCCAACGTTAAAACAGTGGGCGGCCGCGCCCCGCCGCGCCCCATGGTCTCGTCTTTTTTTGCCGGTGTTTCTTTGAGGTTGCCCATACGTCAGCAGGAAAGGAGGAGGCGAGATATCGTAACGGCCCGAGCCGTTCGGGCCGTCGTCGCTTTAGCTCTAGTAGCACTTAAATGAGGTGTTTCATGGAAGGTTCGAAGATGCACGCTCCCATTTCGCGACGCAAACTGCTCAAGGCCGGCGGTAAAGTGGCCGTTGGTGTCGCCGCCGCCGGCGCCCTGACCGGTGTCCCGGGTGTTCCCGCGGCGCTGGCGAACAACGTGCGCGCCGGCACGACAACCCTCAACTACCTCACCGGCCTGACCGGTGGCGACGGCGACGTCATGGCAGGGCTGGTCAAGCAGTTCAACAAAGAGCACTCCAACATCACCGTCAAGATGCAGAGCTTGCAGTGGGTTAACTTCTTCCCCAAGCTCAACTCGTCGCTGGCCGGCGGGAACGCCCCCGACGTGTTCACGATCCACATCCAGGAAATGCTCTATTATCAGGACAAGGGTCTCTTCGGTAATCTCGACGATCTCTTCGGCTCTAGCCTGCCCACCAGCGATTTCTCCTCGCTGCCCATGAAATACGTCCAGTCCAAGGGGCACATTACGGGCATGCCGCTCGACATGCACGGGTTTGCCCTGTACCTCAACCCCGATCTGTTTAAGAAGGCTGGCCTGCCGACGCGCTCGCCGAACAGCCATGAGGAGTTGGTGCAATGGGCGCGCATGATGACGCTGGACAGCAAGGGCAACAATGCGCTCAGCAAGAACTTCAACGCCGGCGCCGTCAAGCAATACGGTCTCTCCGTGGAGTGGGACATACCAACGTACCTGGCCACCCTGTGGAGCTTAGGAGGCAATACGATTAGCGCCGATGGCAAACAGGCTACGCTAAATACGCCGCAGGCGCGCGACGCCCTCAACTTCTGGACCGATTTGATCTACAAGTATCATGCCGTGAACAAGCCGCTGAACTACGGTACCACCGGCTCCTCGACGGCTTTCTTCAACGGCGCCCTCGCCATGATGCCCAACGGCAACTGGGAGCGCGATCTGTTCCGGCTGCATCCCCGCGCCAAGCAAATGGCCGTCTTCATGCCTCCTTTCGGCTCAAAGCGGGTGACCTGGATGAGCGGGCACGTCATCGCGACCCCGACCGGCCTCTCGGGCGCCAAAAAGGACGCCGTCTACACGTTCATGCGCTGGCTCTCCAACCACGGCACTCAGTGGAGTCAGGGGGCGGGGCATATCCCCGCACGCACCTCGCAGCGCCAGGGCGCGGGTGTCACGAGCCTCTGGCCGCAGCGGGTCTTCGCGCAGGAACTTCCCGAGATCGGTCGCATCGAGCAGCCCAACACGGCCTTCTTCGATATCCAGGGCGCCTGGGACCCCAATATCCAGGCCGCGTTGAACGGCAGTAAGTCGCCCACTCAGGCGCTGGCCGACGCCCAGTCGCGGATAACACGGGCCATTGCCAACTCCAGAGGCTAAGGCGCGGCGTTCGTTGGGTCACGCCGGCAGAGGGCGGCGTTCGTCCTCTGCCGGCGTGACCCAACGTGTGTCATCCAGTCACAGATATATGTATGCCTGAATAGTGGAAGGAGCACAGACAATGGCAGTGAAAGCGGCGCCGGCGGCGATGGTACGCGCGTCGCGGCGTCGGCAGAGCGTCCGTCGCGCGCTGCCGAACTACCTGTTCGTGCTACCCTACTTTTTGATATTCCTCGTGTTGTCCGCTGGTCCACTCCTCTACACGATCTACATGAGCCTTTTCCAGCGCCGTCTCTTCTCCGTCAATCCGCCCTTTATCGGTTTGCAGAACTATACGGATCTGTGGAGTGACTCGCTGTGGCTCACCGTTTTGTGGAACACGGTCGAGTTCGTGCTTATCAGCGTGACCCTCATTACGGCGATTTCGCTGGCCGCCGCGCTGCTGCTGCGCGCCATCGTCCGCGGTCAAACCGTGTTGCGCACAGTGTTCTTCGCTCCCGCCGTGCTGTCGGTGGCGATCATGGCGATCATCTGGAATTGGCTTTTCGCCACCGACGCCGGGGCGCTCAACTTCCTGCTCAGTGCGTTCGGTATCGGGAAAATACCCTGGGTATCGGACGCCGGCGCCGTTATTCCCTCACTCGCCCTTGCCACCGCCTGGTGGCAGTTCGGGTTTCCCATGATCGTTTTCCTCGCCGGGTTATTGAACATTTCGAAAGAGTTGTACGAGGCGGCGGGGATCGACGGCGCAAACGCATGGCAGCGCTTCGTATCCATCACGCTGCCCTTGCTGCGCCCGACGATTCTTTTCGTGTTGGTCACGCAGATTGTCGCGCAGTTTCAGGTCTTCGGCCAACCGTACCTGATCAGCCAGGGCGGCCCCGGAGACGCCTCGCGCACAATTCTGATGTACCTGTACGACACGGTGTGGCGCAACTTTCGGTACGGCTACGGCGCCGCTATCGCGATTACTCTCGCGTTGATTATGGCGGTCATCACCGCGATCAACTTCCTGTTCCTTGGTCGTAGAGCGGAGGCATAAGATGGCGCGCGCAATGACCGTTGCCGGGCGCGCGACCCGCGACCGGCGCCCTATCCGATGGAGCCACATTGCTACCTGGACCATTGCCATCGTGGCGCTCGTCCTAGTGGTGCTACCCTTTATCTACATGATCTCGGCTTCGTTTACGCCCGAGTCATTGGTCACGCAGTGGCCGCTGGTCCCCTGGCCGCGCGCCCTGTCGCTCGAAAACTACACGTATCTGTTCAACGCGTCTGACGTGTACATCGGGCGCTGGTTTATCAACTCGCTCGTCGTGACCGTGGCCATCACCCTGCTGACTCTGGCTATCTCCGCGATCACGGCCTACGCCTTCGCTCGGCTGCGGTTTCCAGGGCGCGACGTCCTGTTTTACATCTGCCTGTCGACGTTGATGATCCCTTTTCAAGCCACACTCCTGCCCATCTACCTGTTGATGCGCTATCTGCATCTGCTTAATACGTACGGCGCCGTCATCCTGCCGCCGTTGGCCAGCGTCTTCGGCACATTTCTGCTGCGCCAATTCTTTTTGGGCTTTCCGAAGGAGTTGGAGGAGGCGGCCACCGTGGACGGGTGCAATAAGCTCTCGGTGCTGTGGCGCATCATCCTACCCAATTCGGGTTCGGCGCTCGTCGCGCTGGGCGTCGTCACATTCCTGAACAACTGGAACGAACTCTTCTGGCCGCTCATCGCGCTCTCAGATCCGCAGATGTACACCTTACCCATCGGACTGGGCCAACTCAATGGCGAGTATTTTGGTACGCCGGGGCCCGGCGTCGGCATGGCCGCCGGTGTCGTCGCCTCCGTGCCGATCCTCGTTTTCTTCTTTATCTTCCAGCGCCGCATCGTCGAGGGCATCGCGATGACCGGCATCAAGGGCTAAACAAGAAGGGACAACCGTGGCGCAAGAACAGGCCGAGACGATACACCCGCGCCCGCAGCTCACGCGCGCCCGCTGGATCGATCTCAGCGGCGATTGGGGCTTTGCGTACGACGATGAGGCGCGTGGCCTCGATGAGGACTGGCCGCGTCGCGTCGACCCGTACACCCGCACGATCCGTGTGCCTTTCCCCCCCGAGTCTCCGGCCAGCGGCATCGGCGATACCGGTTTCCACCCCGTCGTGTGGTACCGCCGCGCCTTTGCCGACCCACGCGCCAACGGTGAGGAGCGCCTCTTACTGCACTGTGGCGCCGTTGACTATCGCGCCCAGGTGTGGGTCAACGGGCGCCTCGTCGCCACGCACGAGGGCGGCCAGACGCCGTTCAGCACGGACATCACGGCGGCGCTGCAAGCGAGCAATGAGCGGGAGGAGCAGGTCGTCGTGATCCGGGCCGAGGACCCACCGGACGATCTGGCGCAACCGCGCGGCAAACAGGATTGGGAGGAGGAGCCGCATCGCATCTGGTACCATCGCACTACGGGGATCTGGCAGCCCGTCTGGCTCGAACCGGTGGCCGCCACCCGCGTCGCGCGGCTGCGCTGGACCCCCGACCTCGACCGCGGACTGCTCGGCCTCGCCGTGACCCTGGCGCGGCCGGACGATGCGCCCTTACGGCTGCGCGTACGGCTGCGTCTGCATGGGAAGCGGCTCGCCGACGATACGTATACAGTGGAGGGGACGACGCTCCAGCGCGACATCGCGCTCGACCCCGGCCGGATGCGGATGAGCTCCGAACACGTTCTCTGGTCGCCGGCCCACCCCAATCTCGTCGACGCGACGATCGGCGTCCTCGACGACGACGGCCGGGTCGTGGACGAAGTGTTCAGCTACGTTGGATTGCGCTCGGCCGGTGTCGCCAACGGGCGTTTCCTGCTCAACGGCCGTCCTTTCTATCTGCGCATGGCGCTCGAACAGGGCTACTGGCCCGCCTCGCACCTGGCCGCGCCCGACGACGGCGCCCCGCGCCGCGAGGTCGAACTGGCCAAAGCGTTGGGGTTCAACGGCGTGCGCATCCACCAGAAGGTCGAGGACCCGCGCTTCCTGTATTGGTGCGACCGCCTGGGCCTGCTCGTGTGGGGTGAGGCGGCCAACGCCTACGTCTTCTCCCACATCGCCATGGATAGGCTGACGCGCGAGTGGCTGGAGGTGTTGGAGCGCGACTACAACCACCCCTGCGTCGTGGTGTGGGTTCCTCTCAACGAGAGTTGGGGCGTGCCGAACCTCGTGCATGACCCGGCGCAGCGGCACTACGTACAGGCGATGTACCACCTGACCAAGGCGCACGACCCTACCCGTCCCGCCATCGGCAACGACGGTTGGGAGCACCTGGTGGGGGACGTCTACGGCATCCACGACTACGCCTTCGAGGGGGCGACGCTGCGCGAGCGCTATGGCTCGTCGGAGGCGATGGAGCGGATGATCCACGAGGTGCAGCCGCACCATCACGCCGTCACGCTGCCTGGATACCACCGCGAGGGCGAGCCGATCATGCTGACCGAGTTCGGCGGCATCAGCTATCGTCCGGGCGAGGACGCGCCGTGGTTTGGCTACGCGACCGTGACGGGCCGGGATGAGTTCCTGGCCAAGTATCGCGAACTCCTCGACGCGGTGCTGGATAGCCCCGTCATCGCCGGGTTCTGCTACACTCAGCTCACCGACACCGGTCAGGAGACGAACGGGTTACTGACCGCGGAGCGCCAGTCCAAGCTCGACCCCGCCGCGATCAGGGCTATCACCGGGCGCCCGGCCGCGGCCGTCCCCGGCGATGTGATCGCGCAGATACAGCATGCGCGTGGCGTCAGCCCCTTCGCCAACGCCACGAGCGGGACGGAGTCGTAAGAGCGTATGGTGGCAGTAATCGCGACGCCGGGGCTGACCTATCGCAACCCTTTCTGGTCCGTGGGCTTCGCCGACCCATTCTTGCTCAAGGCGCGCGGCCGCTATTACGCCTACGCCACCGAGAGCGTTGACCGACCGCCCGATGGCGCTTCGGTCTTCCCGATCCTCACGAGTCCCGATCTCGTCCAGTGGAGCGAGGCCGGCACGGCCCTGCCGGCCCTTGGCGCGCCGTACTTTCGCTACTGGGCGCCGGAGGTGACGGAGCACAACGGCCGCTTCCTGCTCTACTACGCCGTCCACACCGACGAGTTCGCGGCCGCGATCCGCGTCGCGGTCGCGGAGCGCCCCGAGGGGCCGTTCGAGGACAGTGGGCGCGACCTCACGAGCCACCTGTTCCCTTGGGCGATCGATCCCCATGTGTTTCGCGACGACGACGGTCGCTGGTATCTCTACCTGACGATCGAGTATTGGGACGACCCCGCCGGTCTCGTCGGCAGCGGGAACGCCGTGGCGCGCATGCGCGACCCCTTCACCCTTGAGGGGGCGCCCGCCCGCGTCACCCCGCCGCGGCACGCTTGGCAGCTATTCGAGGCGCGGCGGCCGGAGAAGGGCGGCGTCGACTGGTATACCGTCGAGGGACCCGCCGTGATGCGCCATCGGCGGCGTTACTACGAGATGTTCTCGGGCGGTTGCTACTATCGCGACAATTACGCCGTCAGTTATGCTACCTCCGATACGCCGCTGGGGCTGGGCGGGATGCATGACGCGTCGTGGAGCGACTGGCCGGGACGTCGGGATGGGGACGGCCTGCTCATGCGCGGCGACCCCGCGCACGCGATCGGGCCGGGCCACAACTCGCTCGTGCTAGGGCCGAACAACGCCGACCTCTACATCGCCTACCATGCCTGGCCGGGCGAGATGTCCGCGCGGCGTCCCTGCCTCGACCGTCTGTTCTGGCACGGCGACGAGTTGTGGACGGCGGCGCCGACCTATGGACCGCGGCCCGCCCCGGCGCTGCCCCGCCTGCGCGACCTCTTCGAGCGCGATCTCCTCGCGCCGTCCTGGCGCCCCGAGGGCGGGGATTGGCGCGTGCGCGACGGCGCGGTCGTGCAAGAGAACGCGGGCGCGATGGGCGCGGCGCTCCGCCACGAGGAGCGTCTAGGCCTGGCCTGGCTGCTCGAAGTTAATCTGCGCCATATCGAGGGGGACGGCCGCTACGGAGTGCTCCTGTGTAACGCGGCAGGGGTGGGCGTGACCGTCGCCGTCGAGCCCGCGACGCGGCGCGTGGCCGTGCGATCGGGCGACAGGTCCGCCGAGTTGCTCTATACCGTCGCGCTGCCGGGCGATTTTGTCGTCGGCGTCTGGCATCAACTCGTGCTCGCGGGCGCGGGACGCACGCTCACCCTGCGGCTTGATGGGCTGCCGGCGCTGGAGGCCGACGTCGACAGCCTTGTAGGCTCTTTCGCTCTCCTTGCCGAGGGGTGCGGCGCCGCTTTCACCGGCGTCACCCTGACCGACCATGTCCGCGACGAGTTCCTGGACGATGGCCGCCCCCCCGAAGATTTGGGCTGGCATGCCCCCCTCGACGCGTACCGCCTCGACGGGGTAACGTCCCCCGATGGCGGCGCCCCGCCCGCGTGGCGCGTGCGCGATGGCGCTCTCTTGCAGGAGAGCGCCGCGCGCGGCGAACATGTCCTGATGAAGGGGCCGCCGCACGAGGACTACGAATACGGGGCGACGATGCGCCTCGCGGTCTCAGGAGTGGCCGGGATGTCGTCGTTCGGCCTTGCCGCGCGGGACGATGCGGATGGATCGCTCGTGGTGTGGCTTGCGCGTCACGGCGAGCGCTGGGCGCTCGTCGCCGAGAGGCGCGGCAAAGACCTTCTCTCCCACCAGGTGGAGGGGTCTTTCGGCCTGCCGGCCGACTTCGACCCGCACGCGTGGCATACGCTGCGTCTCGTCCGCCTCGGTGGCGGGCTCACGGTCTACCTCGACGGGCCGGAGGCGCTGACGGTCGCGGCGCCGACGGGGCATGTGAGGTTGGGCGTCGCGACGCGCGACGCGTCGGCGGCGTTCACGAGCGTGTGGCAGACGGGGCTGCCACACGCCTAAATGTGGCTTGCGGCAGGGGACGGAACGCGAGACGAGGCCGGGAGGGTTGTTTCAACCCTCCCGGCCTCGTCGTCTAGGGTCCGCCGATGGGATGCGCGCGCCCCGCGTACGACGCGCACGCTACCTATGCTACTTGCCGGCGAGTTCGCGGGCGGCGGCGACGATGTGGTCGGCGTCGATCCCAGCGGCGTGGAGCAACTCAGCCGGCGTGCCCGAGGTCGGTACGATGTGGACGGCCAGCTTGACCACCGTCGGCAGCGTCTCCGCGGCCTGGGGCTCGTCGGGCGTGCCCGCGAAGGCGTCGAGCACGGCGTCGCCGAGCCCCCCATCGACGTAGTGGTCCTCGACCACCAGGATCTTCCCGCCCGTCTCTTGCGCGGCCTGACGCAGCGTCGCGCGGTCGATCGGCTTGACCGAGTAGGCATCGATCACGCGTACGTTGAAGCCCTCGCCCGCGAGTTGTCCGTGCGCCTTGAGCGCCTCGTGCAGGGTGATCCCGGCGGCCACGATCGTAAGCTTGTCGCTGTCGGAACGGCGCACGACCTTACTCCCGCCGATCGGGAACTGCTCTTCGGGACCGTACAGGACGGCCGTGTTGGCGCGTGTGGTGCGGATGTAGGAGATCCCTTTGAGGTCGGCCATCGCCGCGACCAGATGCGCGGTCGAGACCGCGTCGCTCGGGTAGAGGACGGTGGTGGTGTTGAGGGCGCGCATCATCGCCAGGTCTTCGAGCGCCATCTGCGACGGGCCGTCCTCGCCGATGCTCACGCCCGCGTGCGAGCCGGAGAGGCGGATGTTCGCCTGTGAGATCGCGGCCATGCGAACGAAGTCGTACGCGCGCGAGAAGAACGCCGCGAAGGTCGAGGCGAAGGGCACGTAGCCGCGCACCTGCAGCCCCACCGCTGTCGAGACGAGTTGTTGCTCGGCGATATACATCTCGAAGAAGCGGTCGGGATACTTCTTCTTGAACTCGTCGGCGTGGGTCGAATTACTGACCTCGGCGTCGGTCGCCACCACGTCAAGGCGCGCGCCGAGCGCCAGCAGGGCGTCTCCGTAGGCCTTGCGCGTGGCCACGCTGTCGCCTTCTTTGTATTGCGGCAGCTGTACCGGCTGCGATGTCCCCGCGATCGCCGGTCCCGTGTGCGTGGGGCCGCTCTCCGGCTTGTGGACCTGGATGGTGATGTTATGGTCCCCGCCGAGTTCCGCGATCGCCTCTTTGGCCTGGTCGGCGTTGAGGGCCTTGCCGTGCCAACCCTCCTTGTTAGACAGGAACGAGACGCCGTGGCCCTTATCGGTCCGGGCGATGATGCAGGTCGGGCCGTCCTTGAACTTCTCGGCGGCGGCGTAGGCGGCGTCGATCTCCTCGAGGTTGTGACCGTCGATCTCGATCGCGTTCCAGCCGAAGGCGCGCGCGCGGGCGGCGTAGGCGTCGATGTTCCAACCGAGATCGGTCTCGCCGCGCTGACCCAGCCGGTTGACGTCGATGATCGCGATGATGTTGGAGAGCTGATAGTGCGAGGCCTTGTCGAAGCCCTCCCAGATCGAGCCCTCGGCCATCTCGCTGTCGCCGCAGACGACCCAGACGCGGTAGGGCAGCTTGTCGAGGTACTGGCCGGCCAGGGCGACGCCGACGCCGATGGGTAACCCTTGCCCGAGCGAGCCGGTGGCCACGTCAACGTAGGGCAGGATCGGGACGGGATGTCCTTCAATGCGGCTGCCGAACTTGCGCAGCGTCATCATCTCCTCGTCCGAGATCGCGCCGGCCGCTTTGTAGGCGGCGTAGAGCAATGGGGCGGCATGGCCTTTGGAGAGGATGAAATGATCATTGTTGGCGGCGTGGGGATTGCCGAAGTCGTATCGGAGGTACTTGGCCAGCAGCACGGCCATCAGGTCGGCGGCCGACATCGACGATGTGGGATGGCCGGATCCGGCCTGGGTGGTGCAGCGAATGCTATCGATGCGCAATTGCTGCGCGAGTTCGTGCCATTGTGCGGTATCGGTAGCTGCCTGGGCTGTCTGCGTTGTCATACGAATACGCCTCCTCAGAAGTGGTCGTGCAGATTCGGTTACAGACACGCAGTAGCACATAGGGCGCCAACCCTCGCTGGACCGCGCTTTCGACGACCGTCACCATTATTCTATCCCACTTTGGGAGCACGGCGCCCTCACCCCCCTCCTCTCTCCCCCTCGGGGACCGACTCTCACACCTATCGCGGGGGTCGGGGATGCTAAAAAGCGCGCGCCCGGCGAGGGCTTTTCCCTGTGCCCCGCGGCACAAGCCGGGTTCCCTATGCGCTCCGCTCTCGGGCATGGGGGACCCGCCAAGCGGCTAGTGCGGGGACTCGCAAAGCGGCTAACGCGCGGTGGCATCAATGGGCTAGCCCAATTACACCACAAGACCTTAGCCAGATTAGGCGATGGATCGGGCGGCGCGCCTCGCATAGTATCGCTTCAGACAGGGAGCGGCGGACACGCCGGGCCCGCGATGTAAGAATAAAACAAGGATACACCACTATGCGCCGCGCCATCACCTCCATCGCCGCGTCGGTCATTCTTGCCGCCGTCGCCGTCGCCGTCGCCCCCCTCTCGTCCGTCGCCCACGCCGCGGCCCCCTACGCGGTCACGGCGGCCGTTCACCACGAAGGGCGCCAGGCCGCTCGCCAAGCCGCTCGCCACGCCGACCGCATCCACGCGCGGGAACGCCAGGTGCGGGAACGCCAGGCGCCGGAACGCCAGGCGCCGGAACGCCAGCGCCACGGGGCTCGCCATAAGCAGGACGCCGACCTCGCGCTGACGGCGGAACGCGCGCAGATGCTGGGTCTCATCAACGACGAGCGCGCGCAAGCCAATCTCGGGCCGCTCTCCCTCGACGACAACCTGAACACGGTGGCGCAGGGACGCAGCCAGGACATGGTCGACCGCAACTATTTCGCGCACCAGATCCCCGGCGGCGGGGCGCAACTCCCCAAGGGCGGGATGGTCTTTGATATCCTCGACAACCAGAATACGCAGTACGAGATGGTGGGCGAGAACATTGCCCTCAACAACTACATCAACTTTCACCCTCTGACCCGGACGGTGCGGGAGACGAATACGGACCTCATGAACAGCCCCGAGCACCGCGCCAACTTGCTCGAGCCCAAGTACACCAAGCTAGGCCTGGGTTTCGTCTTCGAGAAGGGCACCGGCAAGCTTATCGTGACCGAGGATTTCCTGCAGCCCTAAGCCGAAAGTCCTAAGCCGAAAGCCCTCGGCATCGCTCGTGCGCGCCCCTCCCGCCGTATCGCGGGAGGGGCGCCGTCGTATGTGAGAGTGCGTACTTGACGTTGGCGGGTGTCAGTCGTCGCGCTCCAGAGCGTTTCCATGTATATCAGCAAGCAACCATCGCAAGGCGGGATACTGAGGTATGACCCAAACGTATCCTTCGATCAATGACACCCCCTGCCAGATCCGGCAGGTCGACTTCTTGCCGCCCCTGGTTCCCTGTGATCGGTGCGGTCAGGACGCCGGCCGCGTTGACGTCGCTACACGCACGGCCATCGACATCGACCTTGACCACCCCGCCGTGTTGGCCGTGCGCGTCGGCGTCCATTACTGCCCTCCCTGTCGCCATTACTTTCGCGCGCAGCCTCCGTTCTTGCGCCCGGATGCGATCTACACGCGGCGCGTGGTACGTAAAGCCGTCGAGTCGGTCTACGCCGACGGCCTGGCCTTCCGCACGGTGGGCCAGCGCCTGGCGCGTGACTTCTGGGTGCAGCCCAGTGAGGCCATCATCCGCCGCTGGTGTCGGGCCTACCACACGGACATCGCCCTCGACGACGCCTATCAGGCGTGGATCGTCGCTGAGTTCTCCGGCATTTTATGCGTGGATGAACTCTATCAGCATGATCTGGCGCTCTTGCTGGCTGTGGACCCTGCCGCGCCGGAGGGCGACCGCGTCGTCGGCTACCAGTTGGGGCGCGACAGCGTCGACGCCGCAGTGGTGGAACAGTTCCTGACGCGTTTAGCCGCAGTCGGTATCCAGCCCGACGAGGTGATCACCGACGGCTCGACGCTGTATCCTAGCGTGCTCACCGCCGTGTGGCCGCAGGCGGCACATCAGCTGTGCCTGTTCCATGAGACGCGCCGCCTGACGACAGCGGCACAAGAGGTGATCCGCCAGGTGCGTCGGACGCTGCCGACACCTCCTCCCGCGGCGACGTATGGCTGGGGCGGGCCGTTGCGTGCGCAGCCGCCAAGCGATAACCCGGCCGATCCCGCCGTCCAGCGCTGGCAGGCGCGGCAGGAGGCGCGCCGTGCCGGGATCGCCCAGGTCCAGGCCTTAGCCGCCCAGGGCCTCTCGCTGCGGGCCATCGCCCGGCAACGGGGCCTCCATCGGCGCACGGTACGCTCGTGGCTGCGTCCCGCGCCTCCTCCTGCGGGCGACCTCCACCTCGTCGAGCCCGCGGCGTCCGCGCCCACGCGCCCGTACCATCGG
>JAABUO010006475.1_pt1 | contig 13447 bp, 10 predicted proteins | sample 5559291 | NCBI WGS metagenome assembly JAABUO01 (sample SAMN10711878, study PRJNA513372) | rock metagenome | isolation source: Antarctica rocks | place: Antarctica: Victoria Land, Finger Mt sud | reverse complement strand
GCCTAGCCCACCCTCGACGACGGCATGGGCGCTCTTGATGTCCACGTTGTCCAGGCCGAGCAGCCCGCACGTCTCGCGCACCAGTGCGGCGCGCATCTCGACCGTCGAGGCCGTAGCCTCGGGATCGACGCCGCCACGGTGCGCCACGCTTACCACCAGATCGAGGTCACGCATCACCTCGCTGAACACACGCGGCGGCACGTCCGCCAACGGGATCGGCGTCCACTCTCCCCGACGCGTAAAGAGGACATCATCGAGCGTCAGGCCCTCGACCTCGGCCGGGGTGAGGACACCGTGGTCGAAGGTGACCACCGCCGAGAGCCCGTCGGCATAGAAGGCGCGGCGCACGCCCTCGTCCGCGTGTGCGACCCAGCCGCGCGTCCCGAGCAAGGCCATGGCCTGCTGTGGCTGCACCTGCTGCCCGCTATAGCGACCCGACAAGGCGTCGTCCCCGTTGCGCCGCTCGTTCGCCGTCAGCACGTAGAGCTCGCGGAACACCTGCTTGAACGGCTGGATGCGCTCGGACGCGAAGCAATTGTGCTGCCAGTCGCGCCAGGCGTCGCTCACGAACAGGCCGTGCGGGTGGGCGAGGCGCAGGTCACACGTCCGCGCGTCGACCGCGACCACGGCGCCGTCGTGCGCCGTGAACTGTAGGAGGCGCTCGTCCGCACCGGCGTCCGGCGCGAGCGCCGGGTAGCCGAGCAGTGTCGTCGCGGAGGCGCCGTCGCCGCGATCCCGCACGAAGATGAGGTTGCGCAGCAGCCGCGCCAGCACGGGATGGTCGAGCAACCGCGCCAGTCCGGCCGCCTCGAATCGGTCGCCCCGGCACATCGCCGCCTCCAGGGAGAGGCGCATGCGGGCGACCTGCCGCTCGATCTCGCGCTTGCGCTCGACCAGCGCGGCGACCTCGGGATTCTTCTTGAGTCGCGCCGGGAGCGTCTTGAGCGCGCGGCCACCGGTTTTGGTAACAGTCAATCGTGGCTCGGCGGTGAGCGCGTCCAAGGTGAGCGTGACGTCGATGTCGTCGCCGGTCACCGTCTTGGCGCCGTCGCGTAGATCGGCGGCCACCCGCGCTTCCATCGCCCATTGCAAGCGCATCGGGTCGGCATAGCCGGCCGTACGCGCCAGGTTCTCCAGGCCGATGCGCGCCGCGGCCTCTTCGCTGGCGCGGCGCTGAGGACCAAACTTCTTGCCGCCGCGCACGAAATCCTGGATCGCGTTGTAGCGCGCCGCCACCTCCTCGGCGCGGCCATCGGAGACGGGAAGGGGTAGCAGGCCGAGCGCGCGCACGGCGTCCTGCGTCCGCTTCGCCGCGATACGCCGCCCCAGTTCGTCGGGCGTGACCGCGCCGGTCATGGCGTCGGCGAAGAGACGCGCGCGGGCGTGTCCCGTCCCGCCCGAGGCGTATTTCGCGGCGGCGTAGACCTGCTCCCAGCGCGTCTGACCCAACGCCTGGTAGCCGCGCCGGAACCAGTCCACGTCGACCGCCCCATCGAGCAGATCCTGTGCCGCCAACGGCGTGCGCTCGGACATCTCGGCCTGCCACACCTCCTTGAGCCTGGCGTCGACGCCCCAATTCGTGTCCTTGGTATGGGCGTGCGTCCACCAGATAGCTTCTTCGAGGCACGGCCACGCGAGGTAGTCTTCGACGCGACGCGCCCATTGCGGAGCGTAGACGGCCGCCGCCACCAGCCGCTCCGTGTCGAGGCCGGCGGCGTCGACCATGCGGGCGAACTGCGCGGCCGTGTCCTCCGCGCCCGGAAACGTCGCGCGCAGGAGGTGGCTGAAGGCCGTGGCGCGGCCCTCGTTATCGTAGGCGTAGCCGCGCGTGAGGCCGGTCGGGGCCAGGGACGCGAGCAGGCGCGCGAAGATGTCCATCCCTCCCGTGTAGCGCAAGGCGAACGTCAGGGGCGTCGCCGCGGTCGGCATCTCGCCGCGCGCCAATTCGACCTGCACGATACGCTCGCACAGCGCCGGAACCAGCCGCTTCAAGATGGGATACTCGTCCATCAGCGGGCGCGGCGCGCGCCCGCTCAGCGTGGCAAGCCCCTCACTGCCAGGGGCGTAGTAGCCCTGCCCGCGCACGGCGGATGTGACCAGCGCATCCAATAGGTCGGCCTCGGTCGCGCTCCCAGCGCGGTGGGCGGCCAGGACATGCTGGATGGGCGGGAGGCGGCGGGGCAGGCCCGGCAACGGACGGTCGAGCCAGTGCAACAGCGCCCAGTAGCGCGCGCGGTGGGCACCGGACCACAGGTCCGGCCGCCATGCCAGCATGTGCTCGACTAGACTGATGGTTCCGTCGCGGCCGATACTATCGCGCCAACGCGCGCGTCTCCAATCGGGCGTCTCCGTCGCGGCCGCGTCCCGCTCTTGCTCGATGACGGTGTGCGGAACGGAGGCCAGCGCGGCTTCAACGCCGTCGAGGAGGAAGTCCAGCAACGCTGCCGGGACAGGGTCCTGCAAGCGCACGAGCCAGCACAGCACGCCCAGCGCCAGGTGGTGGTGGCGCAGGCGCCACGGCCGCGCGGGGTCACACGTCGTGTCTGTCTCCCGCACGAGGATATCCGGCAATCCCACGTCCACGACGGCGCCAACGCCGTCGTGGGAGTCGAGCGCGTCGACAGAGAACATAGGGGGCAAGCCGCCGTGCTGATCCGTCCCACTCCCAAGCGCCGCGTCGGGTGTGGCGGCAGTGGCGCCTCCGGCTCGCGTCCCCATCAAGAGGATCATGGCGCGGACCACCTCCAACCCATCGCCGTCCCGTTCCCGCGCGGTCCGCTCCGCCTCCCAGCGCCGCCACACCTCGGCCAGCGGCAGGTTGTCGCGGGCGTCGTCCTCGGCGCAGAGGCCGGGATGAGGAGAGGGGAAGCGCCAGTCGGCATTGCCGAGCAGCATCTCCTCGCCGCCGCGCCACGTCTTGACGGTCACGGGCGTGGTCCGCTGTGACTCGATCAGCGCGTCCAATTGGGCGAGCAGGGCGCGGGCGGCCGGGGTGTCGATGTCGACGCGGCGGTGGCGCGGACAGACCGGCGCCGTACGCTCGTCGGGCGCGATCAGGCCGAGCGCGTTGTCGAGCGTCGGCGCCGCGCCCGTGGGCTTGCCAGCCGAGAGCACGGCGTCGAGCCGGGTGGTCTCGTCGGGCGTGAGCCGTTGCGTCGCTTCGCGCGCGGCCTGATACTCTTGGGCCAGCGCGTAACACCGCGCGGTCTGGCGCCCCGCCCCCGCTAGCTGACTCAGGAGGTCCAAACCCGCCAGCCGTTGCAAAGGATGCCGGGCGGACAGCAAACGCTCCGCGCCGCACAGGGCATCGTCGTCGCCCTGATTCAACAGGAGGGACAGGAGGGCGCGCCGCGTGTCGCCACTCTTACGCGTCAGCAGCGCCTCGAGCGCGGGCGCGTCGACCGGCGTGAGCGGGCGCTGCGCGATGATGCCCAGGGCGCTCTCGCGCACCCAACTGCCGCAGTCGCGGACGAGCGCGAAAATCGTATCGTGGACCACCGTGTCCCACGTCGGAGCAGCGGCCAATAGCTTGGCGGCCTGGACCCGGTCGTAGTCGCGCATACGACTCAGATGGGGGATGAGCCGTTGGGGTGATCTATCGCCAAGCCTGTCGATGAGGGCATGGGCGACGGCCCCGGCGTCGGCCCCGGACGCCTGCCACGGCCATACCGCGTTCTCAGGGTTGGACATCTTAGCGCCGCTGCCGAGCCTGACTAGCAACCTTTCCAGACGCTCGAACAGGTCCGTGTCTGTCATCAATTCGGCCTCGGTGAACGATGTACCCCGCGCGTCAAGGCCACTGAAAGCGCACAGCGCCACGCGCTGGTCGGGGTCATCCAGCAGCGGGACGAGCGCTTGTCGCGCGGCGCCGAGCCCGAGTTGCGCCAACAGGTACGCGGCCACCAGGCGGCGCTCCGGGTTCACATCGGTGAGCAAAGAGTCGGCCGCGACGACCGCGTCGTCGGCGTCATCGAATGCCGTCGCCCACAGCGCCAGGTACGCGGCCGGGGGCTCCGTCGTGGCCAGCGCCGCGCGTCGCGCCTCCCCATCATCCAGGAAGCGCAGCGCCATGCCGAGGGTATCGCGGACGGCGCGGCCGTGGTCGACGCCCCAGTTGAAGCCGAACCAGACATCGGCGGCGCGCACCGTGGCGCTGAAGCGGATTAGGTCGTGGTCGAGGATCAGGCGCAGCATGCGGCGAAAAGCGTCCGGATGGGCCTCGTCGACCGTCTCCAGGATAACCTGGCGCAGACCCTCTTCGCGCTGGGCGACGAGCAGGCCCGTGGTCACATGGCGGCCCATCGCGCCGATAGCGTGGTCGCCGCGCGCGGAAGCGATGAGCGTGTCGAACACCTGCTCGCCCAATGGGCCGCCGGCGGCGATCGCCGCGGCGCACAGGATGCCCAGCGGTTGCGCGGCGCGGCCGTCACATCCATAAAGCCGCGCGTATCTCGCGCCCGCTACACACCTACTCGCACCGAGGGCCGCTGGGCCGGAAACCGCGCCGTAGCCAGGCTACCGTCTACCATCAGAGGGCTGAGAACCAATAGCCTATTGGTCAGGCGAGGTGGCATGGGATATGCACCTGATATGGATGTACAGCGATACAGATGTACAGCGATACAAAGGAGTTAACAATGGCGAAGCAAGGCCAGCACAAACACGACGACAACGACCAGAACGTGTCCAAGGGCCACAATAGCCCGACCAAGAGCCAGGACATCGTGACTGGCGGCTACAAGAAGAGCGATTCGGACACCGCCGCCGGATCGCGAGGGTATTAACATGCATAAAGACCAAGCGCGTACGCAGCCACAGCATCCCGACCCGCGGCAGGACAAGATCAACCCCGACATGCCGGACGGCCCGTACCAGGGTGACCTCAACCCACACATGCTCGCCGGCGAGAACTACGGCGTGCAGAGTCCGCACCCCGAGAAGGACGCCCGCTCCGCCTACGCCATCAAAGAGTTACACGGCCAACTCGCCGACCTGACGGACGCCGAGCTTAGGGACATCGAGATCATGCCCGAGGGCGCGCGGCTGGAGCAGGGAGCCAAGTACATCGACCTGCGGCATCTCGACCGCGGCGAGTTCACTGCCCTTGGGAGCATGGAGGCCGGCCCCGACAACTACTACGTCCCCAAAAGCGAGACCGACTACCAACTCTGGAACCGCCTCATCGGCGTTACCGATCCCTCACGGTTGGATGACGCGGGCGGCCACTAGGGCGTGTCATCAGTAGAGGAGGAACGCCTGATGGCGACACCACCACGCCTCATCCCGTTGCTGGCGCAGTTCGATTTCGCGCGCGAACGCCTCGCCAACCGCATGGCCGGTCCGGCAGGAGACAGCGGAGACGGCGTACGCATCGAGATCGCCGGCATGACCGACGACGAATATCTCTGGGAACCGGCGCCACACAGCTGGTCGATCCGCCCGCGCGCGGCAGGGCTGGGGCCGGGCGCGACCGTCCTCGTCGGCGCGGGCGAATGGGGGCGCGACTCCGCCCGCCCCGCTCACCCATCGCCACCCCCGTTCACCACCATCGCGTGGCGACTCGGCCACCTCAGCGAGATGCTGACCTTGCGCGCCGACCACACGATCGGCAGCCATGCTCTGACCCAGGACGACTATCGTTTCAGCGGCGCCGCCGCCGGGGCGCTCACCGCCTTCGACACCGGCGCCGCGGCGTGGCGCGCGGCGCTGGTCAGCGCCGACGATGCCGCGCTCGACATGGTGGGGCGCAGTACCTACCCCGACGGTAGCGACCCAGACGATCCCTTCATCGAGACGGTCTGGTGGGTCAATCAGGAACTGCTGCACCACGGCGCTGAGATCGCCCTGCTGCGCGATCTCTACCGCCTGCGGCAGGGCTGAAGAAGTCTCGCCGCGACCCCAACGCGCACATCACTCTCTCAGGAATAGTTTATGAGCGATAGCCGATGACGCAGCTCGACTGCTACCTCCAGTTGCTGGCGGACATCAGCGCCACAGTCGCCGCCACGCTGCCGCCGGGTCGCGCGCGGGCGCTGCTCGCGCTGTCGCGCGCCGAGGATACGGTGGCGCCTGTTCCCACCGATCAATCCGCGCTTGTCGGCGTATCGGACGGTTGTGGGTTCAGATTCGGCATGATGAGCGGCAGCGCCGGAAACAAGCGCGCGAAATCGCTCCTGTTTAAGGTCATCAAGGCCGACGCCGTGTGGAGCGCATGGACGCCTATGATAAAGTCCGCCAGGATGCGGCGCGGCAACGCGCCCTCAGAGGCGAGGCGCCGCTCGGCGTACGCGTGATACGCCAAGCCAGCCTCACGCCACAATGCCAGCGGGAACGCATCATCAATCACGATACCAACCCGTGCGAGGGAAGCGTCGATGATAGGCGCCGTCGCGCCAGACCCCGCAAGCAACTCCGCGTAGACCGCGCCGCACACGACGAGTCCATCGCTGGTGTTGTAGGACTCGATGATTGGCGTCAAAATGGATACAGCTGGCTGCGCCTCCGTGAGCACCGGCCAGAGAACATTTGTATCAAGGGCGATCGGCATCGCTGTCCCCGAAGATACGCGAAGGCGGATCCTCGTCCCCATAGCGGAGATCGTGGAGCATCGCAAGCTCCTCCTCCCATGATCGCCGCTCACCCGTCGAGATGACACCGACGATGTCGCTAATCGGGCGCTTCACCGTAGACTCCAGCGTCGACTGCGACCGTGTCTTTGTGAGCAAGATAGAGCCGTCGCCGTTCCTCACGAAGGCGACTTTATCACCATTGGACACGCCGAGCGCGTGGAGCACATCAGCGGGAACTGTCGCCGCGTCTTCGGCGACCTCGCTGACCGCGAGCTGTTGCATACCGTACCTCCTTCCCCATTGTCACACGCATATGGCCCGTCTTCGAGCAGCCGCGCGTGGCAACCCGCTTGAGGCTACCTTGCCTCGCGGCAAGCCGTGCCCCGATTCCCGCGCATGGCTTGCCCCGGCTATAGTAGTAGTGTAGCCTATGGCGGCGCCCATCAATGACACCATGTTTGGAAAGAGTGATCGACTATTATCGTAGCGAATGGCAAGGGGTTATTGTAAGGAGACAAGGGATAGTTTGTGAGCGATAGCCGATGACGCCGCTCGACTGCTGCCGCCAGGCGCTGGCGGACATCAGCGCCACGGTCGCCGCCACGCTGCCGACGGGTCGCGCGCGGGCGCTGCTCGCGCTGTCGCGCGCCGGGGATACGATGGCGCTCACCGACGATCCCGCGCAAGCCGCGCGACCAGGGTGGAATCTGGCCCTGCGGCTCTGCCTGGAACGGCAAGACGACGAGGACGGCGACAGTCCCGCCGACCGTGCGATGCTCGCCGCCTGGGCCGAGCGATTCCTCGCCGACTGCGACCAGCTGGCGCTCGCCAGCCTGGCGCTGGCGCAGCGCGCGTCGGGCCATCTGCACCTGCAGCAGCGCGCTCCCGGCGACTTCGTCGCCTGGGCGACGAGCCGGCGCCTCTCAACCGAGCAGCGCGAGCGGGCCGACTTCGACTGGTGGTCGGCGCATGTGACGCGCCAGGTCGCCCCTCGCCTGGCTACCCTCCTCGTCGAACGAGACCACATGCGTGCGCTCCTCGGCCAGGAAGGCGCTCCAATCCCTGAATCAGCGGAATATGTCGTGAGCGACCCGTCCGCCGAACGCTACTACCGCCAACTCGGCCAGGCCCACGTCGCCCGCTTCGCCTGCCAGCACAGCTACCCGGCCGGCGCGGCGATCGGCGGCGCGACCTTCGGCCAGTACACCGCTATCCTGGCGTTGCTGATCGGCTGGCTGCACCGCGAGCGCGACCGTCGCGCGCCCGACGGTGATCACACGCCCACGCCCCGGGACGAACGGGCCATGGTCGCGGCGCTGGCCGCTGCGCTCGACGCCGACCCGGCGGCGATCGGGCGTGCCCTCCAGCCCTTTATCCTCGATCGCGCCGACGCCGCCTACCACAGCGTCCTCCCAGGCCATGCCGCGCCGCCGCTGATCCGTCTCGGTGAGGGGCGGCTGGTCTGGTCGGCGCGCGGGCTGCTCGGCGAGCCCCTTATCTTCCTCGCGCGCGAACTGCGCCGCCGCCACGCGCAGGAGTATCACAACAGCGCCCATCTGCGCGAGGGGGTCTTCCGGCAGGATCTCTACCGCCTCTTCGGCGACAGGCGCTTCGTTCTGAGCGCGGGGCGGGTCGAACTGAAGCGGAGCGGCGCGGCGCGCACCGACCTCGACGCCCTCGTCTTCGACCGCAAGACCGGCACGCTCGGCGTCTTCGAACTGAAGGCGCAGGACCCCTTCGCGCGCTCGGTCGAGGAGCGGCAGCGGCAGCGCGACAACTTCTTCCATGCCAACCACCAGGTCTCGGCGATCCTGGAGTGGGTGCAGCGCCACGGCCCCGACGACCTGCTGGCCCGCTTCGACGAGCGCGCCGCGAAGCGGTTCCATGTGCGGAAGGTCTACGTCTTCGTGCTCGGTCGCTACTTGGCACACTTCGCCGGTGGCCCCGAGCCGGACCGTCGCGCCGCCTGGGGGAGTTGGCCGCGGGTGCTCCAAGTCGTCGAGGGTGGAACCGTCGACCCCGACAATCGCAACCCGCTCGGCGCGCTCTTCGCCCGGCTGCGCGACGCGACGCCCCCCAGCGCGCCGGCCAACGCCGGCAGCCAGGCGATCGCGGTCGGCGATCTCCGCCTACGGATCTTCCCCTCCTTCGCCGACATGCGGGCGGAGGAGGATCGCCCGGTGTAACCACCTGCCGCCTAATCCATGAAGAGGCCGCCGTTCACGTCCAGGTGCGCGCCGTGGATGTAGGAGGCGGCGTCCGAGGCCAGGAACACCACGGCGTTGGCGATGTCCTCGGGCCGGCCGAGCCGGCCAAGCGGGATGTTTTTCTCCTGGATATCGCGCTGGCCGGGTGGCCATGCCTCGACCATGGGACTCTCCACCGGACCGGGGTTGATCGTGTTCACGGTGATACCGCAGGGGCCGAGGGCGCGGGCAATCGACTTGGTCAGGCAGTTCACGCCGGCCTTGGACACGGAATAGTTCGCGCCCGCGGCCAGGCCGCCCACCTGGCCGGCAAGAGAGCCCACGTTGACGATGCGTCCGCTGCCCTGCCCGCGCATGACGCGCACGGCGGCCTGGCAACACAGGAACATGCCGGTGAGGTTCACGTCGAGCACGCGCCGCCAATCCGCCGCCGCGAGGTCGTCGAAAGGCACGGCCTGAAATATCCCCGCGCAATTGACGAGCACATCAAGGCGGCCCCGCTCGGCGACGACACGCCCGACCACGGACGCGACGTCGTCCTCACGGGTGACATCCAGGGTCACGCCATAGACGGGCTCACTCTGCCCAACGCACTCTTTCACCGCCGCCGCGACCGCGTCCCGCGACATGTCGGCCACGACGACCGTCGCGCCTTCGGCCACGAGGGCGCGCGTGATCGCCCGCCCGATCGCCCCGGCGCCTCCTGTGATGACGGCAACTTTGCCGGCCAATCCTGTCTCCATAGTCTCCCTTTCGTTATCTCTTCGGCCGCGCACGCCCACGCTACACTCCCATGATAGATGACGCTCAGTAACCTTTCCCAAACGCCGGACGTTATATCTTATTAGGGCCCCGCAACAACACGCGGGGCTTTCTTCATGCAAAAAGTAGGGGGCACTTATTATGACCCATAAAAGAATGGTTGGCATGGTCGGCGCGCTCGGCCTTATCGTGTTGCTCGGCGCGCACACGACGGCGACGAGCGCGTCTACGCCCTCGCGCGTGGCAACAACCACGAAGGCGTCGGTAGGTGGGCCAAGCATGCTGGATGCCGTCGCCTTCCGTACCGCGCAACGTGGCTGGGTTGGCGGCGCGCACACGATCCTGACCACGAGCGACGGCGGCCGCTCCTGGACACAACAGTACGCGGGGACCGAAACCATTCGACGGCTCTCCTTCGTGAGCGACACAACGGGCTGGGCGCTGGGCGTCAACACCCTCCTGCGCACGACTAACGGCGGCCAGACCTGGGCTCCCGTCGGCGAGCCGCCACAATCACTCCAGCAGATCGACGTCCTGTCGCCCACGCTGGGTTGGGGCGTCGCCGGCGCCAACTCCGTTCAGCCGCTGACCCTCTACCGCACGGGTGACGGTGGCCGCTCCTGGCAGCGGCAGGGCGCCCCCTTCGCCGCCAGCAGTGTCTGCTTCGCCGACGCAGGGCGGGGCTGGCTAACGAACGCCTACACCGGCGCGTCATCGCGCGCCGCGGTCGCCGCCACCACCAACGGCGGCGCGACGTGGACCGCGACGGCGCCGCTCCCCAGCAGCATAGGGGCGGGCGGCTTCGCCACGCAGACGCTCGCGTGCACGCCCTCGTCGTCGTCCGTCTGGGACCTCGTAAACTACGGCGGCTACGCGGGCGGCGAGGGCTACGCGCTCTACCACAGCGCCGACGGAGTCCACTGGCGGGCTGTCGTGGCGAACATGGCCGCGAGTTCTACCGGAGCGGCGGCGGGACCGGGGACTGCCCCCGGCGACCTGGCGATGGTCTCGCCGATGGCGGCTTTCCTCTCTGGGACCTGCGGCGCGTGCGGCGGGGACGGGACGACGACGGTCGGAGGGACGACCGACGGCGGCCAAACCTGGCATAACTATCTCGTGCCCGGCTTGTCCGCCGGTCAGACGGCGCTCTCGTTCCCCACGCTACAGGACGGCTGGCTGGTCGCACAGCAAATAACCTCGCTCACCCCCTTCCAGCAACGGAGCGTGGTCCTGTCCAGCACGAACGGCGGGCAGACGTGGCAGCAGCGCTATCCGACCTCAGGACCCACGATCAGCGGAGTTCGTGTAACGTTCACGTTGTCGCTCTATGGAACCGTGCCGCCGAACGAGGAATTCGGGCTGCAAGGTCCGCTCTCATCGAGCGGTCAAGGGGGCGAGATCCCCTTCTGTAGGACCATCGCGGCCAACGTGGGGCCGGACCATCCAGTGTGTCGGGGTGCCGGAACCGTGTATAGGCGGACCGTCGTGGTCTCGCGCGGGAGCGTCGTACGGTTCGCCTACGAGCGCTATATCGTCCCGGCGCCCAACCGCCTGCTCACCGACACCTTCTACCACAGCAGTAAGCGCGCGTACAGGGATACCACGATCGACGCCTACTACCGCTTCGCCCGGTGATAGGCGGCGCCCGCTCTCGATGTGTTATCTTAAGATGAATCAGCGCCGTCACACCAAGAAGTAGGACCTATGCGCCGCAGCCGTAACAAGGCTTATCATGCATTCGCCACGGCGCGGGCCGACCCCGGCGATCGGGGGCGAGAAAAGCCGCAAACGCGCGTTCGTGCAACGGGCGCGATAGGGCGATAGGGCAGGGCACACTGGACGGCAAGGCGCGCGGTGGACTATAGTGGGAGGAGGCAACGATTCCTGCATTTTGGGGCCATTTGGATCTGAGCATGCATGACCTTTTGTTGCATCAAGCAAGCTGCGCTATCCCGTCTGCTCGCGTGAGGTCGCGTTATCGGGGTCCCACACTCTTCACAGTGGCTCAATGTATCGCCTGTCTTACGTGCAGCGCCTGCGGGCCACGGCTCGCTCTGGCGTGCCCGTCCAGCGCACAACTGTGCGCTGGACGGGCACGCGGGCGCAACCCTATACTGGGAGCGAATGGCGGTTGTGATTGAGTTCGCTAAGGCGTTACGCGACCGGGGGACTACGCGATGAGCATCGAAGAGTTTCGGGACGATGACCGGGGCTATCTGAGTTGGCTTACCGCAAACCCGGCCGGTTATGTGATCAATATCCAACGCAGCCTCAATCCGAGCGATGCGCGCCTGCACCGCACCGACTGCTGCAGGGTCAGCGGTGACCCTCCAAGAGGCAGGACCTGGACGGCATCCTACGTCAAGCTGTGCTCAGTCGACCTCCACAAACTCGACGCTTGGGCCACTGAGCATACGGGCTCGCCGATCACCCGTTGCGGCACATGCCAGCCGCCAGCCCCCGGCGGCTGTTACCCCAAATCGAGTTCCGGCGAACCCGGCCCCCCGGTGCAGCGACAGTCGCTCCACGCCCCGGCTACCGGTGCCGGGGCTACCGAGATCCGCGGCCCCCTCGCGGGACGACCGATGGTCGAGGCCTGGAGTGACGACTACATCCACTACGAGCGTCGGCCAGCTGAGCAGGAGGAACTGCGCGCGGCGATCCGCGCGCGTGCAACAGCTCGAAGCCAGGCCCGAGCAGGTACTTCATGCGACTTACCTTGGACGAAAGCACCCTGCGGCAGACGTCGAGAACGTAGTGCTGTTCAACATCGACGACGCAGGCAGGTCGTTCGCTGGCGCGGCACGGTTCGGCCTACGGTTCGAGCTCGCCGCGCGCTGCCCAACCTCGCCGATTGGTAAGCAATACCCATGCGGTTACCGCTATGAGTTGGTGCCGCGCAGCGCAGGGTTCCGACACTGGCACGACGGGCGCGAGTTGGCGTCCTGGGACTGGATCGACCTCCGCGCATTCTCCGGAGAGAAGAAGCTCGAGCAGGTGTGGCTCGCGCTCGCCCGCAGTGACCTGCATTGCGCGTCCCCTGGCCGGGCACCGGGGGCGCCGTTCGCAGTGCTGGTGACGATCCGACCGCCGCGCGGCATAACTCCCGTGCTCGGCGGCCTGGTTAAGGGCATCTTCGACGGCGTGGTCGCCGCGTTCCAGGCACATGCTGACCGCTCGAACGTCGCCGTACTCGCCCAGCGCGTGTCGCATCATGTGACGGCATCACCGCGCGAGATTGAGGCACTGCTCTTGAACCAAGAGAAAGCAGTCCTCGGCGTTGTTCCGCGACTGCTGCACGTTCGCGACAAGGGCGTGCAGTGGGCTCCCGCGGACAATCTCTGCGTCGCCGGTGAGCTGCTCACCGAGGAGCCGGACGCCTCGACTTGGGCCATAAAGGGCAGGATCGTCGAGATCGAGCTGCGAAGTGGGATCACATAAGGGCTTCAGCGATAGATAGACAGGATCACCAGCGGCAAGGCCTGGCGGCTGTTGCAGGTATGCTCCGGCCTCTCCTCCATGCAGTGCCAAGGTAAATGGCCCCAAAATGCAGGAATTGTTGCCGCCCCCGATAGTGAGCATCATCAGGCGGTCGGCTGGTGAAGGAGGGCTGGAGATGGCACGGCTGGTGAAAAATCGGTGTTCGTTTTGTGGGAAGCGGCACGACCAGGTGCGGCGGGTGATCGCCGGACCGGGGGGTGTCTTGATCTGCAACGAGTGCGTGGCCCTGTGTAATAACCTCTGGTGCTAGTTGACAGGGACATAGGGCGTCCTCGATTCTGATGGTGTCAAGACAGCAGAAGAGAGGAACACCCCATGACCACCGTCGATTTTATCACCGATCTGTTCTACCGTGTGGATGAGGCCATGAGAGACACCCCGAAACACCCCCAGGCGCACTTGTATCCG
>JAABUO010006473.1_pt1 | contig 13449 bp, 11 predicted proteins | sample 5559291 | NCBI WGS metagenome assembly JAABUO01 (sample SAMN10711878, study PRJNA513372) | rock metagenome | isolation source: Antarctica rocks | place: Antarctica: Victoria Land, Finger Mt sud | reverse complement strand
GTCAAGGTACAACACATGTGCACACATCAGCCTCTGGCACAGGATCTGTGATTTCTGAATGTTATGCAGCCGTTGCATCTGACTGGTTCCATCATCACTTCATGATATGCAAATACAGATTTTCTGGTGGTTGCAGGCCAACAACCAGATCTCCTGTCTTAGGGAGGGATGTTCCTAAGCTGCCTGGGCGACAGCTGGACAGATCACCAGGGCAACTCCTATCTCAGCCACCCTCAGTGTCCTTGTCCGCCCATCAACTTCATCATACAGGCTCACATCAGCCTGCGCAAGAGCTGGCTTCTGCATCTGCCCAGCCTGCTGCTTTTGCTGCCGCTGCTCTTTCTGCTGCTTCTCATTCTGAAACTGCTGCTGTCCAAGCGCAACAGCTGGCTCTCCAGCAAGTTCTGCAGTCAGACCAAGAAGTGGATCAGACAGCTGATCTGGCAGCTGATCCAATGAGTCAGCCAGCTCGTCCTCTTCAGCTGGACCCAGCAGCAGTCAGTTTGGTCAAGCCACTGACACCTGGTGCTTCCACCATTTCTGCTGTTGTTGCTACAAACAATGATTTTGCCTCCCTTGATCCAGAAGCCACAACGGTGCAGGCTGAGCTGCAGTCAAACAGGACAGCATCAGCAGCACAAGTTGACCCACGTGCAGCAGAGCATGCAGCTGCTGCTGCTGCTGCTGCTGGTGTGGCAGGCGTTCCCTTGCCTGATACAGCCAAAGCGTCTGCAGCTTTCAGGATTGTCAATGATGAGCGCAGTCAGTCAGATTCAGACAGGGCGATCCCAAGCAGTCCCAGAGCCAGGCCTGTCCAGCGCAGCCCCAGGGAGGGAAGATGCAGATCCCCCGACAGGGCTGCTCAACAGAGTCCCAGGACCAGGCCTGGTAGGCGCAGCCCTGTACATGATTTTGTCAGTGTTACCTGCCATACTCAACAGAGATCACGTACTGCAGGAAGGAGCAGGCAGCCTGTGGAGCGTCATACAGAGCCCTGCCGCGTTCGCAGGCAATTTGAAGATGCTCCACCTTTATCTGCACATGTGCTTGATCGGAAACGCAGTCAGACTCCAGATGCACAGACTGACAGATATGCCAAGCGCTCACGCGATGACCAATGGCAGCTAGCCGTGTCATCCAGTCAAGCGCGCGTGCACAGGTCACGGCAGGCACCACAGCCAAGCTTCAGGGAAAAGCAGATCAGCACTATGGAGGTCAGGAGAGAGGCTGCTGAGCTAGCTACCTTGCGCCCTGGAGAACCTAGAGAAAGCAGTCATTCTGTTTCCACCAGGTCCAGGCAGCATTCGGTACTGCCCAATGATGCTTACGCTGACAGGCCATCATCTGAAAACAGGGAGCCTTCAATGTCCATGTCACCATCTCCTGTCCACAGGAGAGCCCTACAGCCACAGGGGCCCCATCCCAACAGGGGAAAGGGCGGCCCGGCAGCACCCCACTTGGATGACTGGCAGTCCGACAGATGGCACAGTGGTGACAGAGATGTAGTGCAGGGTTCAGGCAGACTGCCTGCTGATTTGCGCCAACATGGTAGCTTTGCTCGAACTTTGCAGCTCTCAAGCGGTGATCGTGAGGCATCACAGCATGACGCTCCTCATGCTGGTCATCGTCACAGGGGCACCTATCATGGCCATCACAGCCATGATTGGGATGTGCCCTTACGATCCAACGGAAATGACAGGGGACACTCCTTTCATGTCATGGATAATGGCTATCCCCCACATGTGGCCTATGTTGCCAAAGATTTGCCCTGCACAGACAGACATGCCTACAGGGCTTCACCACCCCGGACAGAGACAGACAGACGTCGCCAATATTCCCTGTCTAAATCTGAGCAGGAAGCTGCAGCTCGTGTCAGGGCACAAAAACTAGACTGGGACACGGATCAAATGATGGTCAAGCTGCTAGGTGCTTATGGGAAGCCAGCAGAGGCTATTGGTGACAGGCAGGTGCTTAAAGCCATGAGAGAAGCTGTCAGGGTGATTGGCAACATGGATGAGGACAACAGGGAAGCCTCACCTGGCTTCCTTGTCACACGCCAGGTTCATCCTTGTCCCATGCTGGTGCTGCTTTGCCTGCTGTTGAGGTTTTGAGCATGCTGTATGAGAGCCGGATGTGCAACTTGTTCTTGTATCTACTGCCTTTGTCCACTCAAACTGTGCAAGCGCAAAACCAAAGAAGAGCATTGACTTTTGCTCCTGACGAAAGAGTGCCGCTCAATTGCACTGTTGGATTGCTGTCACAGCCTGATTTACAATTCAATCACCACTTACCTTCAGCTGATTCATTGCTAATTGGCAGGCAATGGTCATCTTCAGTGCTGTCATGTATACAGCAGTATATGTTATCCAACAAGGCTGCAGAAATGAGTGAGGCATTTTGTGAGTATCCATTGGCCTTTACAGGACCTGCCTGAGTGGCTACCAGATGCCAAGAAGCAGCAAGTGCTGAACATGCTGTTCCCTGCTGCCTGGCTGCATCAGGATCCCGACTTCCAGCCCCGATGGAAGCTGCCGCTGGGGTGGGAGCCTCCTGAGTGTGCTGGGGATGGCTTACGGCCCCTTGCTGAGCCTCTGGACCGCACACTGCAAGAACGGCTGCAGCAGGTCTCTGATCTACAGGTGAGGCAGATGTGGTGTTCTGGCAGCTTCACGACAGGCTTGTTTGTGCACTGCCTTACATTCAGGCACAAGGTCTATTCTCTAACATTAGCTGAACAGGAAGTGACTGCATATTCATCAGCCGCAGCATGAGCCTATGTCTTTAGATTACTACCCTATTGTGCATTTTTTTGGTTCAAGGTCTCATGCCCAGAATGGAACTCTGAGGAATTCCATTGCAGTTAAGTTTATGAGGGTCATTTTCTTGAAAAGACCACAGACATAGAACAGGGCCAGTTGCAAGGCTTGTGGAGTTGGTGCAGACAAATACGGTGACAGTGCTTTGGTCAAGAGAGGAGGCGGAGGCAGGGGATCCAGGCTTGGAGGACAGTCGGGATCCCCGCAGGACAGCTTGTTCAGCCCCGCCTGCTCAGCCCCTGCTGCTGCCTATGCCACTCTTCCCCTTCCTGCCTCATCTTGAGGGAACCACATGTGACTCACCCTCCACTTCCCCTGGTACGTGCAACTTGGCTGGCTGACATTGAAGCAAAGACTCCCATCTGGCTGCTAGTCAGACTACATGCTTCAACACTGGCTACTTCAGTGCGCTTGCCCTGCAACAAATTGTACTGCAATATGCATTTCCTGCCGTTTGCGACAATGCTGGTATGCAGCTCGGTTTCTTATGATCAAGCTGTGAAATATGCGGTGGGATCTCAGTCTTACAGCTTTGTTGGTGTCATGTTTTCCATGTCATATTGGGCAGCCACAAGTTGGCTGTCTCATTTGCTTGTCATTTTGCTTGCAAGTACACTTGGTAGATCATAAGACACAATTACCCAGCACAGCATTTTCATGCAGTGCACCCTGCCATTTGTTTGTTTCCACGCGCAGATGTGAGCGAGGGCAGGAGTGGTGGGGCAACAGCCGGCCCTATTGACCAGCTAGCTCCAGGAGGCTTCCTGTATGACTTCTGGGACATGTGCCACCGGGCTGCATCCCCTGCTGGCAGCTGGTCCACCACCCCCCATAGAATGGCATCTGCAGGTGTCCTTCCTGCTGCCACACTTTGCCAACATGTATATGCTCTGCCTGCCTGCCTGGAGTATGCGCTGCTCATGCGACAGCTCCGTTTTGCTTCCTGATGATGGTCACAATGGTTTCAAGAGTCATTAGAGATTCTTCTTGGAGCAGAAGTCATGGTCAGCAATCGGTGGTAGTGGAGCAGAGGAATGTTACACACCGACATGTCGATAGATCCTTGGCAGCTTGCTTGGGCAGACCTTGTGACATGCAACAACATTGCTGGTGTCTTCCAGGGTGGGAGGAAGCCTGGAGGCCAGTGTCAGCATCAGAGTGGGGCACTTCTGGCCACCTGGAGCCGCCTGCTGCTCCGTCCCATACCACCAACACAGAGCAGCAGTACACTGACCAGATCACCACCACAGCTTTGCCACAATGGCCTCCTCATGTGGACAGCACAGGCCAGCACTACTTCACCAGACTTGAGCCTTACCATGCATTGGGAGTTGCACTGCATCACTTGCTTGTTGTGCGCACTTTGGCCTGCTCTTTGAGCTGATTGTGCACAGAAGCAGTTTGGCTGGATGCCATCAAGACATACAAGGACGGCTTTCCCAGCTGGACCAGCAATTTTGTGGCTGTGTCATAAGCTACAAATGTGGTTGTGCCTGGCTCCTCCTGATAAGTGTGACACTTGCACTGCTCACCTGAGCAGCAGCCATCATTACAAGGATATTGCTTGCATGTCAGGCTGAGGCGCACTGCTATGCCAAGCTTGTAAAAATGTTTGCATGCACAAGCAGAGTGGCAAGGGCTGCTGTGCAACAGGTCAGCAACATGGCGACATGTTTGAAGTGCAACAGCAGCCTCACTGGCAGCAGCAGCAGGATGAGGCAATCACCCCTGCACCCCCCAGCAGGGCCCCACCCCCACAGGCCCCATCAACTCCTCAGCTGCAGCGACCTGCTTACTATCCAGATCCTGAGCCAGGTCTGTGTTGCCAGTTTTTGGAAGCCTTCAAATTTGGGCCATGTTGAGTGCTGCTGTATATCAGAGTCCAGACAGCATTTGACCCATGGCAGAGTTCAAAACATTGAGTACAACCTCGCTCAGTACATGCGTGACAGTCTGTGCTACAACCAGCACTCTATATGCCTGTGCACACAGTGTAGGAGTCTGTGCATCAGACCAATTGTCATGTCACATTCCTTCTGTCGTAAGTCCTCACGGACTCTCACATGTCTGCCACAACCTGCATTGTATGTTGCAGCGGACTATCATATCCAGTTTTGTGATCAGATGGGCCTCAGAACTTGGAGCTTGGCAACATTGAGACAAGATATGAGATGCGGGAAGGGGGACGTTCTGCCCAACACTCCCATCCTCACTAAGGCGGATGGGTATTGGCTACCTTTGCGAGAGGTGTGCACTTTGCATCATTTTCTGTTACCCTCGTACTGTGTCATCTTCTAGCGCCGCTTTTTTGCAACCAGCACACTGTTGCTTACATGTCCTATATGCACCTGACAATGCAAGCCATTCTGAGTCATTTGCTGAACCTGAATCAGCAGCCACAGTCAGTTTGATGTGTGCAGGGCCGCTGGTTGCCTGATCATCTACATTGGGCAGGCATTGACCAGATGGTGACGCAAGGCGCAGCCATCACTTCAGATGCTGTCACCTCTGCTGAAGCCATGAGTGATGCGGGGCTGGAGGAGTGGGTGATACACACGCTGGCCAGCTGTCATCACCAGGCACTGCCTACACTGCAGCTACCACACGACATGCCCACTGCTCAGCACCAACAAATCAGCACCTTTGCCACAACTGCAGGCATTAGGGCTGCTGCAGAGGCATCTGACCAAGATTCAGCTCTCACCACAGCTGCAGTATCCCCTTCGATTGAAGATGATGCTGCACTAGGGGAAGTGTTGGCTTCACAGCATTGGTTTGATAGCTTTGATCTGCCAAGTGCATATGAAGAACAAACGTCATACATCAGCACAAGCCAATCAGGCAATGATGGCCATGGGATTGGACGTGGTAGAAGGCGCTGGGGTCCCCAACCCCCACCCCAGTATACAGCCATGCTACGTGGAGAGCTGTCTCTTGCAGTCATGAGTGGAGTTGCTGGCAAGTCTCTCATAAAAGAGGTGTGCCCGTGCAATTGTACCACTGCCATGTGCTGTCAATTTTTTGCATGCAAATGGCTGCTTGATGCATTGGACCTTGAGCAAATTGATGCAGCTGAGTCACAACCAACACAATATGTATGGTGCAGACCTGCATGTGCTGCTCAATGAAGCTGGGGTGCAGATCAAGCAAGACGTAGCGTTGTTTTCTCTGCTCGCGTGAGCTCATTTTGACAGACTTGCATAATGACACATTGCTTGGTTGCTTGTACACATATTTGAAACATTGAAGCGCGATGAGATCATGGCATGGCACTATTCATGCAGGTTCTTGACAGAGCCATTCAGCAAGAACAGGACAAAGCCAAGGCAAACTAGTCCGACATGTTCAGTTGATCAAAACATGGTCACAGCCTTCATGTCCAGAGGCAGTGCTCTTTGATCACATATTCATTTGCGTCCTCTGTGTTGGTCCACACAAAGCTTGAGCACGAACTGTTACACATGCTTAGAACAGGGCAGCTACATGCCTTTTAGAACTCCCATGCTGTATCAAGTCATTGCAAGCCCATATGCTATACTATCAAGATGTCAGCTGGCTGGCAGGTCTGTGGTGCACCATTCATCTAGATTTTCTGACGTGTATCACCAAGTGGCAAGTCTAATATTCCTCTGGCATGTGTACATGTGTGCTCATACCAGATATTGGCATAACTGAGCTGTCCATTAAGTTGTTCACTCACTAACTGACAACAGGTAGCCTGGTGACCTTACAATCAACATATGCACAAACTACCAGTTCATGTTACCATGTCAAGCGTGGATCGTCTGCAGCACACCTTACGCTGAGTCAATCATTCTACAGAAACATTCAACGTCTGCTCTCGTTGCACACTCGCATACGGCATGCAGACTACTCTTGGCATGTGGTGGGGAATTGGTTGAAAAACATGGCCAACTGCTGTCATGGTTGGTATCTGCAATGCAGCTCGTGCATGAGCTGCAATGTACATATGTACACATCAAAAGCTGGGGCCTGACAACAGCCTACCTTGGGGACATGGCAATCTTCTATAGAAACCTGTCATCGTCAAATGAATTGCGACAAACCAGGGATCAAAAGGCTGTGCACAGCACTGAGAGCATCAATCAGTCTTTCAAATTTGAAGCAGGGTCAGCCTGCGGGCAGCGCGTGACAGGGGTGCAGGGCCGGCTGAGAGGCAGGGAAGGGAGCAGTAAAGGTCATGTGTTGATGCCTTGAACTCAGTGCTATGATGACTTGCCATCAAAAGATCTCTGCCTGCACACGGGAGAAAGGGTGACATCCGATGTGATGATCAAGAGCAAGGTCATATACTCAGCAACAGACTATGCAGAGCTGTGCAAGGCCTGCATGGCGTTGGAACGCACAAATTGCACATGCAGCACGGGTTCAAGAGCATGTGATTTGCTACAGAGTGCTTACATACAGCTATGCATTGCAAGGAAACTGCCAAGTCTGCAGATGCTCATGGCTGAGCTTTGACTCTTCACTGACTCTGGGCAGTTATACACAGCAAGGCAGCATATGCATAGTATGACGAGCACAAGGTTTGCGTCCATACCAGGGCAAAGCTCATGTTCAAGCTCAAATTCAAAGGTCAGGAGGGTGATGTAGCTGGTGGTGCTGAATGAGAGGGGCCAACAGGCTGTGCATCACACGCAGATCCCACTATTATGTAGTCTGCAATCACGTCCAGGTCCTTGCAGCCAAATGTCAGCCTGCTGGAGCCATTTGCGCTGTTGCATAGAGGTGAAGGAGCTGGTGAAAGTAATGTACACTGAATGGCAGGCAGGTGCCTCATGCCGGCTGGCAGATGGTCATGAGCACCTGATGTGCATTGAGCCTTCAAGCAACACCATGATAGAACAACACCCTATTGGTGGAGCACATGCAGCTGGATTATTCATTGTTCCAGCTGAATGCCTTCTGGTGTGCATCAGCAAATTAAGGTAGCCTGCAGACATCAAAACGAAAATGGCATTGCCTGTAGCTGTAGCTGCATTTGCCAGGCTGTATCCCTGCATAGAGTGTAGTACTGCCATTTTACACAGTAGGGTGTCCTGCAGTGTTGCAAGGTACTCTGCTTGCCAACTAAACAGACCATCAGAACACAGGAGTGACTGTTGGTATGTGTTGATTGAGTAACGATTTACCCTAGATCTCTGCGGTAAGGGTCTTTCAGATTGCCAATATGGTTCTTTGCGTCAGCCAATGAACCAGTGAGTATGAGGAAATCAAGTTGTATCTGATGATACGTTTGACGCAGAGTGCATCACAGCACAAGACAAGCTGCTGTTATTATGCAGTCATGCAAGGTTGTGTTAGGCTGCGCAATGCATAAGAATGCATGTTGGAGGCTATACTCTCAGTCATGGTGAGTAGAGCTGCTAACTCTGCAAGCTGCTAAGACAGATCTGTCTGCTGCTTACTGCTGGGTCAAAGCTGACAATTTGGAGGTTGTGTCAGTGGTGACACCTGGAAAGTAAAGAAGTTTCTGTTGATGTCGGTCAATGTAGTTTTACACCTCCAGCATACCATCATCACTGATACTGTATGCAGTTACATCTTACAAGGGACATTGAACTATTGAAACTGTGCAAAACAACCTTGCATCAGTCAGCCACAACACAAATCAGGCAGCATCGATTAAGCACCTGACCATGGCAAAAGAGGCTTGCTCAGTCGAGTGAGGTTACTGATGCATGCTCACTGTCCTCAAAGCAACAAGGTGATATGTACACATGTCTGCATACAATTATCATGACACTTGTTGTACCACCATGTCTGCTCAGTAAGGTTCTTGCTTTCAATCAGCCTAGGCCTCTATGGACTGTGCAGACAACATGCCACCAGACAGCCGACAAGAGCAGAAAATGAGAGAGCTCAAAGCAGCATTGTGCAAGCTGAAAGTATTTGCACACCCAGCTGTGCAAGCTCACAGGTGCGCATGCACCAGCAACTGCCTATCCTCATCCTCAGAAGACCGCCATGTGCAGCAGAGGTGTCGCTCCCATACTTGACCACTCCAATGCTGAGGCAAACACACAAAAATCCGATGCCCAGTGGGCAACAGCTGGACCCTCTACTTGCTTTTACATTTAGCACCTGGCTTTGCTGCTTGATGCAGTAGGACAGGGTACTGGTTGTACTGGTGCATATGGATCCTGGTCAACGACCTGCTGAACATGTTCTTCAAAGTCTGTCCACTCTGCTGTCATGGGTTGGCTTTTGTCGTGGTGTCCTCTCTTTTAGTTTCAGCCTTGACCAAAGCAAGTGGATCAAGCACCTCATCCACAAGAGGAAGATATGGGTACAGGTGGATAATTCACATGGCATCTAGCATCCTGGACATCTTCTGCAGCAGAACACAAGCCTGGGTGGTCGGCAGAAATGCAGCTGAACTACTGAGGCAGAGACAGCTTCAGGCATCAGTTTGACTGAGCTAGCTGGTAACAAGACAGCCAGTCAATCTGATTGCGCAGCGCATACAACAAAAAAAACCTGCATCAAGCAAGATTCCATTGCTGGCCCTTGTAGATATGCTTCTAATTATGATGCAGTCTGGAAGCATGCACAGCTGCTGGGCATGTAGTCATTAGAAGTCAGGCACTCCAGGTAGGCAGCACCATGACTAGGAATGGAGGTAAGCTGTGTTCACCCAGGCCAGTGCAGGTCCCAGGCCTGTGGTGAGCCCGGCAACCCTGCTAGCCTTTTGTTGAGCACCTCAGCTAGGTCTGCAAGCTGACACATGTCCTAGTGTGAGTGCAGAGATGGATGCCTGCCATTGCAGGCCTTCATCGTGTGTCCTTGCCGCTGCAGCTCAACTGCGCCTCGTTTTGTGAAGTACAGGCGCCGGATGTACAGCATATGTTGTATTTGTTGTTCTGAAAATTCTAGGTATTTCTGCAGTGGCACATGCAATACTGATGTACAACCAGCAGATTTTTTATGTTATGCAACACTGCGTTCAAGCTGTACAGACGTTTCAGTGCTGTGTGAGCTTCAAGCTATGTTTCTGCTGCCAGACATATGGCATTGCCTGTATGTGTGCAAGCTCAGCATGAGGACAGAGGTTTGGCGGCATAGAGGGCTTGCAGTGCAAAGATCAACGTGACACAGACCGCCGTCAAAGCGTTCCAGGCGCGCAGTGGAAGACAGTTAATGTTGCTGTCATCTGGAAAGCGCAAGCACCTAATGGAACGATTTTTGGTATGAGGGGAGAGTGGTATGAGGGGAGTGACAACCGTGCAACACAGCACAGTATGTGAAGATGGGTGTGCAAGATTATGCTGCTGATCAGCCTCAGACAGCTGATCAGCCCAAAGGGGGGTTTGTTCAATGGGGAAATCATGCGGCTTGTTTCTGCTACAGATTAAGAGCCCTGAATTAGACACAGGCCGCTTTGGCAAAGATAGTGAACACCGCAACAGAGAGGACAGGGTCTGTCTTGTGTTCATGTCTGGCTCAGTTGAAGACGAACACCATTTTCTGCTTGACTGTCCCGCATACAGTCACATACGTCAGCAATACAGCCACCTTTTCCACCAGGCTTCATCTTCAGTAGCAGCTTTTCTGGCTACTGACCAACCCAATGTGGTAGGCAGATGTATCTCAACACTCGTTTTGCACAAATACAACCTTTTTTGGCCAGTCCACTGTTAGCTTGGCTTCTGAACTTTGTAGAGCCAGATTAGTGTGGAGCGTGTGGCGTCGCAGTACCAGCGCCCTCCTTCATTACAGCACTACTTCAGCAATTTCTTTGGTGCTTTATTGTCAAATGCCTTGAACATTTAGTGCTTAGTGTATGTTGTCTTCCCAGTTATGGTCTGTTGACTCGTCCTGAAAACAAGAAATCTAAATTGATTGATTGATTGATTGATTAAGAGCCCTAGATTAGGGTGCAGACCCAATTCTGATGTCATCCAAGACAAGCAAATTAGCAGCCCTAAGTGCAGAACCCAGTGCAGAACCTCATGCAAAGTCAACATGCCGTGCCGCCTGGCTTGGCCATTTCTCATGAATCGCTGCGAACTGACACGAACTTGCCAAACACATAACTTGCTGTACTAAAGCACACGTCATCTTTCAGTTTGCCCCACAGCACCGCAACCGCTAAGGAGCCATGGAGGCTGCGACCTCAGAAAGGGTGTCAGAGCTCGACGGCTCAGCTCCCGAGGGTACCGACTATGCAAACTACTTCTGCACTTACGCTTATCTATATCATCAGGTATGTGCAGGCTCCATCGCCAGCCCTTTGGCCTTCCCAAACCACGTCTTGGTCAGTCAGCAACTGCTGTTGTCCGTTGGCCTTCCCAAACAACGTCTTGATCAGTCAGCAACTGCTCTTGTCCGTGGCGTGAATACGGGAGGCACAACATTGTCAGCGTCTGCGTCATTGCAGAAAGACATGCTGGAAGACCACAAACGTACCGGAGCTTATTACGCAGCAATACGGCAGAACAGGAGACAGTTTGAAGGCAAGGTAGTTCTGGATGTTGGTACCGGGTCTGGCATTCTTGCTATCTTTGCAGCTCAAGCAGGAGCAAAGACAGTATATGCTGTAGAAGCCACTTCTATGGCCAAACATGCCAGAAAACTTGTTGAAGCGCATCAGGTGCTGCCACATAGTTGGCTTGTGCTGTTCATTGTGACTTTTGATGCTGTTATGATGTACATCAGTAAGAATGACGCAGGTTGCCTGCCAGCACAGTACCTTAATGATCTGCTGCTTACCTCTACTTTGCTGTGCAGCTAGGCCATGTCATCAAGGTCATTCAGGGTGTCGTTGAATCTGTAGAAATACCTGAGAAGGTGGACATCATCATCAGTGAATGGATGGGATACTTTTTGCTGCGTGAGTCCATGCTGGACTCAGTGCTGGTAGCTAGAAACAAGTTCCTGAAGCCAGGAGGAGCGCTCTACCCCAGTCATGCTCGCCTCTATTTTGCCCCAATTCGCTCTGGTCAAACACAACAGAGGCTTGCTGACTTTCAGGTGAGACTGTTGGCTGTTTGGTCCCCACACACATGTTGCACAAGGAGCGGTGACACGAGGGTGTAAAGATGGTTGCTGCATAGCTGCATGTTGTGGACAGCCTTGACACGCTTAGCACCTGCATCTGACAAGGTGCTCATCATGTGCCTAACAGTCATGACTGTCACCCCTACCAGGTCACAATGGTGACTCATATGTGAACCTCATCAGCTTGCAATCCCTGCAGAACTCAATGGGTGGCTGGGGCAACTTCCTAGGTGACATGCAACGCTTTTATGGAGTGAAGCTAGACTGCCTGAATGATGAGTTCAGGCAGGAGCAGCAGGAGTACTTCATGAGCACTAGTGCATGGGCAGACATACACCCCAGTCAGCTGCTTGGGCCCCCAGCCTGCTTCAAGCATTATGACTTACTTACAGTGACCCTGGAAGAGATAGCTGCACCTCTGCAGGTATGGTGCGGTCTCCCCTCCACAATTTGCAGACATTCAGCAGAGCACTTGTGTGGCGTGTACCCATGCTGCACTGCCATATTGGTTTTTTGACACCTGGACATGTGATGTCATTTCCTGCCACTGACAAATGAAAGGTCCAAGCCGTGTGCATGATTTGGGTTGCAAGTGTGTACCATGTATGATACTTGTAGATGGTGCATCATTGTAGCAAACTGCATTGGTGTTGTGCAGGAGTGTTTCCAATTGGAAAAGTATGACCCGGGTACAGTTGATGGCTTTGTTGGCTACTTTGATGTGCTATTCAAAGGTTCCAAACAGAACCCAGCCGATGTGGAAATCCTGCTCAGCACAGCTCCAGACCCAACGGGGGCCACCCATTGGGGTCAGCAGAGCTTTACTGTCTGGCCTGCAGTTGAATGTGCCCCTGGGGACAGGATAGAATGCCAAATTGACGTTTCACGAAGAAAAGACAACCATAGACTGATGGATGTGCAATTGAAGCATCAAGTGAAAGGACCCAGTGCTCTTGCACAGAATGCCCCTGCCAGGGTCAGCAATTACAGGATTGAGTGATGAATTGTGTGCTTTGTGTTCAGTCTTCTGTGGCCTCTGTTGGCATGTATTGTCTGCAGAAGCATGCACATTTGTAACACTGACAACAGATCAGAATGTCAATAAATTCGCAAAGTCTTTGGTCAGCACGAGCTGTCTTCTTCCCATATTGCTTTGTGGCTAGCTCAATTTTTCCAGCAGCAGGGTACACCAGCTAGATCCTCTGGTATAAAATGTGAGATACAACTGCCTCAAGCTAGAAATATGCGATTCAATATTGTTTCTTGCTGCGAGTGAAGGTTGTGTATTTATTCTGCTCAAACTTGTACAACACAATATTCTGCGACAAACTTATACAATGGCTGTTTGCTCGAATCCTGTGTGTCTGGTTCAGTATTTGAAACAATGATTGTACGCAGACTTCATTCCTGTTCTGATTACACGTTTCCTTGATAGATTGGATACAGATGCACTTTCCCAAGGATACACTGATCTGCAGAGCTTGGTAAAGTGCCTGGATCATAGGGGTATTGCATCAGATACAGTATGCAGTCAAGCAAGGTTGTGTTAGGCTGCGCAATGCAATGACATGCATCTCGGAGGCTATACTTACATTCATGGAGAGTAGAGTTG
>JAABUO010006472.1_pt1 | contig 13450 bp, 15 predicted proteins | sample 5559291 | NCBI WGS metagenome assembly JAABUO01 (sample SAMN10711878, study PRJNA513372) | rock metagenome | isolation source: Antarctica rocks | place: Antarctica: Victoria Land, Finger Mt sud | reverse complement strand
TTATAGTCTGTTGTTTGCTTCTCACAGCATCCACAGGTAATTTTACCTTACATTCACTTTACATTTTCTGTCTTTAGGACTCATCAGGGGAGTCAACAGACAATAACTGCAAATTTTTTGAGAATGCTGAGTTTGAATGAAACAAGTCATTCAGGGCTGTTCTGGGCCATTAAGTCATGGTGATGGCAGTCATGGTCATGTGGCGTAAGATCTGATTGCTTGTAACACCCGCAGGTTGATAGAACTTGCATTGCACACACCTGATGCTTGTTGGCTAAGAATTAGTATTGTCAGGTCGGTAGGCTATATCATTGGCTAATCATTGGCTCATGAGTGAAAAGTACGTTTTTAGCTGGCAATGCTTGCTGAGCAAGTGTGACCCTCATATCATGCAGCAGGTCATGCTATAGTTCCGTATGTATCCTTACCCTGCCAGACCACTTGTCAGTTCAGTCAAGCTTTTTTTATAACGAGTTGTCAAGTGATGCATTGAACCTCTTAGAAATGCTTGTGACATGTCCATATGCAGTAATGGTGATATGTGTGAAAGCTATGCAATATGTACAAGTCCTCAGTATCCGCCTGCGCTACATCTTTTACGACAGCAAGCAACTGATGTGCTGCGCAAGACTTAAATCGACGCTGTGTGCCCAATCTGCCGGCGTCCTTGATATTGTACCCCATCAGATCAAACCTTCAACCTGACCGGCCACGGGCGCTGTGGCTGGACACAAGCGTCGCACTAGGCTGTAAAGCGCAGGGCTTGCATGTTGTTTGTGAGCAAGGTCATGGCAGTCCGGTGGCATTCCGGCAGTACGGCAGCGTGATCTGTGGGGTCTGATCAACAACCTAGCACCGGGTATATCTCCCAGGTCAGCTGCACTTGCATGCTACGCTGATACACCAGGCATAGGTTTCGACTAGATGCGTTGACACAGCTTGCACAAGGTGTCTGCTCATAATCTGCAGGTTACATAGAGCCTTCTAGCAAGCTCAGTATGCTTTGGTCTCTACTGGCGGCAGCAGAGAAAGCCCAGGACTATGAGGCTCAACAATCCTGTGCAGTATGTGGTGCTACAGGTCATACATTTTCAAAAATCTGGGAACTCCTTCTTGCAATTGTTGGTCTGAACTTCACCCAGCACAATGAGTTTGCTGCAGTCTTGAGCCAGTGGGCAGTCATCATGGCCCATATGTACTTTTCCGATGGCCTGTATCAGATGCAGTGCCTGCCTCATTTCCCGCCTGCCTCGATTGCCTATGAGATTAGATCATCATCAATTCTGTCTGTTCACCTTCACAAGGACTTCATGACTGCAGAAATGGCAAGTCAGGTGCAGGGCTGGCTGCGCCACAACCATGGCAGACCCTACATGTGCAAGGCCTGTAGCACCTTAGAGGTCATAGCTAGAGGGCCCTGTGCAGCTTGCAGCATGGCAGGTAAGGAACCCCAGCCAAGCAGCATGAAGGACTCACATTCAGCATGTTCCACCCCAAGGACATACCTGCATGTATGCCAAGGGCTTCACTATGAATAGGGAGCCAGAGATGCATAAATTAAAGTTTGCTTGCAACAGGCTTGCTCCATGTTGCAACTGCAGAGCAACCCCTGTTTGTAAGCAGCACCCCTAAATGCTATGGCACTTCAGGCCGCCCCTCAGCACCTGGGATGTTTGGGGGTCAGCAGCTTGGGGCAAGTCTGTGTACAGGCTGCCGATACAAAAAGCGATATCAAGAATGGGCTTGCATAGCGTGTGGTGCAACAGGTACGCTGTGCTGTCGTCAAACACAATAGGACACATCACATCTTGGCTGTGCTCAAGATGTGATTGAGCTGCCCCATAGCATGCTGTTCTTGCATGGATCCTTTGCTACAGAACTATGACCAGGTGTGTGCTTGTCCAGCATGAGTATAGCATGCTTTGTCAGCCTGCTCCTGACGACACAGGCTCTGTATGTAGCAGTTGTGCACATTCTGCTGGATCATCTGAAGTCAGAGACCAGTGATGGAGACCAGTGAATAAATGAATGAATGAATTCATGAATGCATGCATGCATGCATGAAAGAACGAATGTCTGAGTCAATTGTGCAGGCTTGTTGGGTGGACTTACATGGGCCATCAAGACACTTCCATCGCTGTGTAGTGGAGTGCAGGTACTGGAGCACAATGTGGACGTGCTCCTGGCGCCAGCACAATCTCCAGCCAGATGCTTTGCAGAGCTTGCCATGATGTGCTTGAGCACCAGGTAAGAGGGGTTGGCAAAGAAGCAGATCTACCACTGCTCACCTTCATCATTGTGAGCACAAGTCTGAGTCAAGGTGCATTTGCGATACATTGCATGCTCTTGGAGTCCTGCTGAGAGCACCTGCACAGGCAACTCATGTGCCATTGTAACAGTGGCTTTTCGAGTTTCTGGCAATGGCAATGACATGACTCCAACGAAAGCCAAATCTTATTTTGGTGCACAGTATGTAGGTCCACTCTGCACTGCATTCTTTGAAGGCTGCAACACCTTGTGACTTGGTCACTGCTTCTGCAGGATGATCCACAGGATCCACCAGAGACCATGAGGTGGGGCCGGACACAGACCAGGACAGCTCCCAAACCAGTCAGCCGACGGCAACAGAGAGCAAGCTTTGGTACAGCAGCCATAGACTTGCCCAGGCAGCAACAGACACGAGCTGAAGACACAGCTGAGACATGGCCAAGATCCCAGCTAGCACAGCATGGTACCACTTCTCCTCAAACTCCACTGCAGCCAACACAAGAGCCTTTCAATTTGCCTCTCAACGTGGCGCTCGATATTGCAGTTGAGAACCAGCCTCAGCATTCCCAGCCAAATGGGCAGCTTCATTGCAAGACGGTGCACTATCAACTTCCAACATCTGAGCATGATGACACTGACAACAGTATGTGTTCAGACGCATTGCTTGGAAGGCAGAGATTGGCACAGACACAGCATGGACGCACTAGCAGAAGAAGCTTTCACCGACAAGCTAAAGTTTCAGCCTTGGAGCCAAACAAGGCATACCTGCAGATGGATGAGTCCAATGGCAAGAACATAACCTACTCAGGAGGCTACCAGACACCTCAGAAAAGACAGCGCATAAGAATCGAAGACTCTCCTGTTCAAATCAATAGGTGAGACTTCTGCTCCAGCGGTTATTGACTCACACACAGCTTGCCACGCTGCATACTGAAATGGGCTCTGCCTGAATTTTGCAAAAACACACTTCTCTTTGATAGCGAGCCTGAATTCAGTGGCAAATGCCAGAACAACCCAGATACACTTTGGCGTCACCATGCACAAAAGGCTTTTGCAACTCAGGCCGGGTTTGCATCATCTTTTGACAGCCTTCCTGCTGGCTGGCAGGTCATCCGCTACTGTCTCTGTTGACTTTCAGTCATTGGTGCAGATGGCTGGGCTGTTTGAACACAGTAGAAGAGGTAGCAAGAGCATGCGACTGTGCCAGCAGGGCAAAGCATGGCTCTGCTTCAACAACGGAACCCCCTTTTAATCAAGGCACCACACTCACAAATCACGACCACATGGTGCAGTCTTCACGTCTCTTGCGTTATCCTGCTTGAGCTACAGGTGTGCACACTAGTACCCAAATCTGTTTGCAGCCATCATACATGGTGACATCTGCAACATAGCATTGCATGTTCTTAAGTCAGGCAGAGGCATTAATGCATGTTGCAGCCATTCTTGCTCACAAGTCTGTGCTACTGATTGCATGCAAACCCAGAGCAGGGTCCTTGGTGGAAGTGTCTGTACAGATCATCTTGCACATGCACATCGAGTTGAAACAACTGCACCTCAAAATTCTGTGAGGCACAAAAGGCTCATAGTTGATGGTGGTCCAGGTGAATGATGTTGTCACTCAGCCAAGCAGAAGCGGACTTGTACATCATGAGTCTCTGCCAGCTGTGAACACAGAAGGCCTGTTGGGTGTGCCTGATGTTGCTGCAAACAACAGTAAGAAGCATTCCTGGAGGCCATTCAGCAAGTATGGAACCAAGGTAGGAGTAACCACCTGCACAGCATCTGTACCTTGGGGAAGGATTGTGCTGTTCCACTTGTTTAACAAAAGGTGGGTGCAGTCTTGCTGCGGCGTATACATGGCTCCAGCGCTACTCAGACCTGTATAATAGCAGGTGTTGCATGCACCGTTTGTTACAATCGGTTCATTTCGCTATATTGCTTTTCTCGACGGCTCTGTCACACTGATCATTGGTCGCAGAGGCAACACCTGCAAGAATTAGCAGCAGGAGCATGATTCTTGCTTGCTGAACAATATGATGCTGCAGGGATCGTCATCAGCTGCGTTCCAAGAGGCCAAAGATTGGGCGCTGCAGCTTATGGCCACATCAGAGGCTTTTGGCGATGCCGCCAAGGTCCAGAACCTTCCTCAAGATGCTTCAACACCGTCTGTACCAATGAAGGCAGCCAGTCACCCTGTGTCCCTTTGCATCGAGCAGCATGGAGTTGATCCAGATGCTTCAGGACCAGTTGTGGCACAGATCATCACCAGCCAGGCTGCGGTTACCGACATGGCAGCAGTGATTGGTATGACAGCAGATACTGGTATGGCAGTCCAGTCAGAAGCAGGCATGCTTTCTGCTGATGCTGCCACAGTCTTGGGCCCTGCAACTCCATCTGGGCCGACTTTCAGGAAAACTCTGGACAACTGCGGCACACAGTGTGCATACAACCCGGCCAATGCATCTGAGCTAGCCTCTATCACTAACATACCAGCTCCTGAGTGGCGACAGGACTGTCAGCAGACCACAGCCAGTGACTGTCGTAATGCGGCACCCAAGCAAGCAAGTAGCGTCGGTACGAGTGACGCAGAGAAGCCACAGAAGTCTGCGGGTTGTTTGCAATGGCTTGGGGCAGCCGCAATGCCAGCAGGCTCAAAGCCACTACAGACAGCAAGTGCCAGCAGTGAACAACATTCTGCAGCAAGAGACCAAACAGCCGCACTGTTTGATGGTGACTTGCCAGCTGGTGCCTCAAGTGCGGCAGCCACTTGCATTCAGCCAAGACCAAGATTGCCGACGCTGCTGCTGAGCTGTACAGCACAAGCCCCAACTGGTAGCACGCGCCCACACTTGTCTGACGTAGCACCAGCAGCCTTGGACACTTGTCTCATCCAAAACATTCTCCAATTAGCCAATCAAACCGGTAAACCTGCCATGGCTGTTAGGCAAGCCAGCCTCTCAGACACAGCTTTTCCTTACCCTGTCAGATCTTCAGTTCCAGTCTTCAGGGCAGATGCACAAATTGAGCCTAGTCAGATGCTTCCTCTTGGTGACCTGTTGTGTGCAAGTACTTTCAGCCAAGCAGCACCCTGCATCCCTGCTCAAACACCCTCCCCTGCCCCTGCTACACAGCTATCAGGTGGCCCTTGTCTTTGGGAAAAGCCCCAGAGCCCCTCCGATCAGGATTTCTTGATGGCTCTGAACTCCTGCTCAGTCAACACAGTCACCAAGCAATCCAGCAAGGGCCTTGCCTTGTGCTCTGTTCCAATGATGGGGGCTTTGGGCAGTCCAGCCAGACATGCTGCTGTCCTTCAGGCTGCTCCCTGTTGCCTGCCTTTGCAGAGGGCGCTGAGTCTTCAGCAGGAGCCATGGCAACAGGCCGATGGCTGCTTATCAGCATCCACCGTGCCATTTTGCGCTTTGCATGTCAGTCCAGGCCCAATTGCTGCTGGCTTTGGTTATAATGTAACAGCTGCAATGCTTCCTCAGGTATGCCATGTATGTCACGGTTGCAGACCTAACACAACATTGAAATCAAAGCATGTAGACTTGTGCTGGACCTTGTGTAATTCTTCCCTGACATGCTCCTATGCATACATTGCACCTGCCACCTTCTTTTGGAGCTGGGTATACCATGTCTGTTGCAACACATCTGCAACTCACCCTCACCTTCCAAAACTTTGCCGTCTTCTTTGTTAAGGACGAACAGTCTCCTGGACAGCGTCTCAAAACAACTTTGTTTGGTCTGCAGCAATATGACAAAGGCCCTGGCTGCACAGCTCGTGTGCCAAGGCCCCAATCAGCTTTTCTAAAGGGCCTGACAGCCCACTGCCAACATGTCAAGCATCAGAAAGCCTCTGCTTCTCCTGCCAGAAGCAATAATCGACGCAAGTTCGACAAGTCCTTCATGGGTCTGAGCAAATGCATGGTGCTCCTCTGTCCACTAGCATGGTATTCAGCTGCATGTCGCATTTGAACAGCAAATTGCAGATGCTTGCAGCCAAGTCATGCTTTTGGTCCTAGGGGAACATGCATGCCGCTGCACAGCTTGGTCACACAGTCTAAAGTCATTGCTTTGCTGCTTGTAGAATCAGAAGCCAACCAGGCTGCACAAGTGCCATTCAAGAAGGAGACATATCAAGTGAAGTTTTTAGGCACATGACGGTGGAATGCGTCAGGGCTCAAAGCTTGCAAGTGATAGCCTGATATACATCAATGTAGCTCAAGCACAACAAATATGCTCTAGTTGCATGATGTAATTGCATACATGCACAATGGCTGCTGATAGCGTGCTGAACACCAGACAGGTTGCCACCAACAGTGACTCGCAGCTCGTAATCAACGTCCATTGTCAGTGTCAACTTGAAGATCCTGTAATCTATCAACATAGGCGGCTCGTATTCTGCAACAACGCGCACACACCTGGGTATACATCCTGCATACTAGGACTGTAGACAATACTCTGTCGAATATTGCATTTGTGCATTGAATTTGACATGAAGTCGTGATCACGTGCCAGAGTGGCCTGCCTGTACACAAGCATGTACATATACGTACTTCCAGTAGCAACAATGTAGTACTGTGTTTGTCCTGCTCTAGCTACCGCTCACACCATCAGAGATTCACAGTCTGTCACGCCTTATAAGCTTGCTGCCAGTCACGTCAAAATTGCAGACCCCAACAAGATGTGATGGCCCTAGCGAGCTGTTCTGCTGTGCTTTGCCATACGAACTGTTGTTGCAAGACAATTGTGCATGCTGCATGTCTGTTCATGTGACATGCAGCTCCACACTGATGCCTTTGGTGCCATCGTTTTGCAGAAAGCTGGCACGAGACCCTCTTCATGTGCAGCTTGCGGCCTTGTAACTGAACAACCATAGATTGCCTGACATGTGTGCTACATGCCAGACCACATTTCTAGTAGAAATGTGCTACCTGTTATGTCATCCTGACATGCATGAACATCTGTTGCAATGAGCACTTGGTGACCACTAGTGTATTGATGCTTTGGGAATGGCACACGGGTGGTCTCTTCAAGAGCACCTTACCATGTAAATTCCAGATCATTGGCAGTAAAGTAGTAACAAGGCAACTGCACATGTGCAATTCTGTATTTAACAGGCCAGATAGCAAATTGACTCTCCAATGGCCATTATTTCCTATTTTACCAAGTGCAAGCTGGAGATTGTCATCCAATACCTGCGGAAGCACTGACCTGGGCGGCAAGCACACCTTGTGTCCTGTTGCCACGCCCTGCCGGACCTAAAGGCTGCCACAGAGCTCCCAAAGAGTGCACGGTATCATATTGGTATAACTGTTATACGCACATTGTTATAACTGTTATACGCACATTGCAAGTGCAGTATAAGCCTTTTGCTAGCTCGCTCGCTACTGGCTGAATGTAGTAAAGACGCGTGTCTTTCACTTTCAAATAAATAAGAAATGCCCATCTCAGGTTCTTGATGGCTGCGCTTGTAAAATAGTAACTGCACATGGTTGAGTCTGACTTTGTCCTGGTCTACTCTACCATCGGTTTGTTTTCTGACGAGGCCTGAGGCCGCCTCTTGAAGATGGGGTTTCAACTTGTCACCTCAGCTGAGCTAGCGCTGCGAGGTGTGTTTTCAATTGAGCTACTGCTTGAGACTGGCAAATCGTACCATGCGAAGAGAGACTCCTGGCAATAAGTAGCTATTGGCAGTACTGGCAGGAGCAGGTACCCAGACCACATTCATGCTCGATCATCTATGGACTTAGTATTGGCATGACAAGGCAGCTAACAGAGGCTCTTGCCTTGACACTGTTGGAGATTCACAACGCCCAGTGTTTCAAATTTTCATGGGGCGTGAAAGCATTGTATGCAGCTGTCTTTACACCTTCTCAGACAATGCCATCTGCAGTCAAGATGACCCTCAAGTGGGTAGCTTGGGGTGTAGCAGCAGATTTGATAGTGCAGGCAATTGGCTTCCTGACACACTAGCAATACACCGTTGCCTCAGCTCTGCTACAGCTGAGGTGATGGAGCTACAAGTGCCATCTTGCTAAAAGACAAGGGAAATATGCTGCCTTCGTTTCACGATTTGCATTTCAAAATTGTGTCTACAGGTGTGATGGAGAAAGGTGCCTAGGTCAACCTTGGGTCCTAAGTTCTACAGTTAAGGCTAGGTTTGCCCTGGATGTGGATCAAGCTACACAATCTTCTCCAGATGCAAGCCTGGATGGCTCAGCAGTATGGCACTTGAGCCTTGAATGTGTGAAAGCTAGCCAATTGTGCAGAAATGTGGCATGTCAAGATATTCTATACAAGCAACATGAAACAGCATGGCGCAGGATGCCTCATGCTGCAAAGCGCTTAGGCTTGCGTACTAGTAACCAACTGCAACAACAGTAGCACTTTTGAGGCCTGCAAACTGAAATACAACCATCAGGCAAGATTGTATGAGACTTGCGCTTTGTACTGCAGCTGCAAGCGCAAAGGTACGCCTATAGGTGTTTGCGAAGAAACGATACAGCTGATTACAGCAACTCCAAGGCTTCCTGGTCTGCAGACTTTGAGGTCACCCCTTGTACAGTAGCTTATAGCTTGCTGGTATTGTCCTTAAATAATGATCCCTGCCTTGAACTTTGACAGAGGCCCATTCGGAATCTGCGCCAAGGTAAACAGTCTGACTCTCGCTGGCAGCGATGCTCAACTCCTGTGGTGCCCGTATGCGCCCTAGCTGCTTTTCAATTGCCAAATTAAGATTACCCCCAGAAAGCCCTGCTCCCACCCCAACGGCATACTTCATGTTCACACGAGCAGGTATGCTTTCCACTACAAAGGTGGCTGAGCAACTCGTGCAGTTTTTTATCAGCACCTGGCTGACCGTCCATTTCTCAATTCGATACCATGGCTGTTTTGTGATGTCACCGCCCCGGGTAACCGGTGCCTCCTGACTAGCGACTTGCTGCCACGCTTCATATGCCTACGCCAGCAAAGGCACAGCCATCTTGTGGGCAGCCACTGCCAGATACGGTGGCAAGTAATAGCTTGTTCGTTTCTACAGCGCTGCAGCCACTTAAAAGGAAATTTGCCGACCTGGATCCAGTCTTCCTTGTCTGGGGTCTCCACGTCACGACTTGCATCCTCCCCAACTATCAAAACGCCGTCCATGTCGGTTGAGTAGCAGTCATGCGGGGTGCTAGGAGCTGCTGCAGGACATTGCATACACTTGTACGGCCCCAAGGTGAGTGCTCAGCGATTTCAGCAGGTATATACAGCACCGATCACCCGACAGCTGACACAAACATATTGCTGGCGAGTCGTGATCGTTCTGACTTTCTTTCAGCAGCAAAGCGCGGCTGATCAGTTGAGAGGGAGATCAAGCTTGATGTTGCGGCAAAGCTGTCGTTCTTGGTGCTGCTTTGCGGCAGAGTCTGGTTTAGTACTGACTGAAGAATCTGTCAGTGCAGTGTCGAATGATCATGAACGTCGAGAATGATTTCAAGCAAATTTCAGCAGTTGCTCAACCATTTGCATGCATGAGTCTCTCTCTGTCCCTCTCTCTCTCTCTCTGTCTCTCTCTGTGTTCTCGTCTCTATGAGCTACTCAAGCCAGAACATCCTGGCGTCAAAATGGGTGGCCTGGTGATATGCTTGCAGTAGGTTACTTCGGTGATGACAGCCTACAGGAGCTAGCTAACTTATTGACGACCACCGTCGTGATCCTTTGCTCGCATTAACGCTAAACAGCAGCACCGGTTGCTTATCGAGCAGCTGTGCCTGCTTTCACTAGCCTGTACAGCTGATGGCCAGCAGTGAACAACGTTTAGCGCTTGTGATCGGCATTGGCGCTTATAACAGATCAGAGGTACAACCGCTGAGGGGCGCAACGCAGGACGCAAGGAGCGTGGCCGATGCGCTAAGGCAGCAGCCCGGCTTCATCAACGGCGTCACATTCCAGATCAACCTCGGTCGCAGAGACCTGATGGTGCAGCTTGAGCTGCATACAAAGAAACTTGCAGAAGCTCAGACCAGCCTCTCATTCTTCTACTTCTCGGGTACAGTTGTTGACTGCACACACAGCCCGCATTTGGATGGTTAACTGTGTGCCTGCTGCTGCTCATTGAATTGCAACCATTGCAGCTGTTACTGCAGCTCATTCCAGATAGCTATGCAGGACATGCAATGGTTGACAGTCAAGGCATACAATACCTTGTATGCAAAGACTTTGAACGAATGGAGGGAAACAGGGACGCAGCCCTGGACCAGTATGGAATCAAAGTGGCAACTGTGCTGAACTATGTCACAAAGGCCAGCAGGGCTGTGCTGATTATTGATGCCTGCCGGAACAAGGAAATCAGCGTCGGGGACCCAGGTGTACACTGTCTTGAGAACCTGGCGGGTGCAATTGTGGTGTATTCATGTGCGTATGGAAGTGTTGCCATGAATGGTGCCAATGGCGGATGCTATGCAGAACATGTGTTGAAGGTGCGGGGTCTCTCTATTAAACAATGAGTTCAGCAATTTTGCAAGCAATAAACGTTCTTCTGGCCACACCCTGTGCAGCTTGTTATGAGTAGTGTCTCACTGCAAAAATCTTCCGCTCAAGCAAATGCGTGTCGCAATGTCCAAAGTGGCCATGGAACATCTGCATTGTGCAGCGCTCTGTGAGCTGCAAGGTGAAGATACAAAGTGCTACGCTCCTTGTATGCAGCACATCTTTGACCCAAATAAATCCATTTACCAAGGAATCAGAGACGCGAAAGAGGCCACATGTCAGGATAGTGAAGGCAGTCAGGATCCCCAGAACCAAGTGGATGCGCTAGCATTGTACGAAAATTATTACATTGGAAGGGTATGTCACATCTGATCTGATTAATGTGTATTGTGACGTAGTTTTGGCGACCATCTGCATAGGCCCATGTCAAAAAAATTAATGCCAATCTTGATTTCTTGCACAATTTGCTGCAGATTAATTGTGGTTGTCCCCACCATGTTGTCTATATGTTGAGCCTTTCCCATATGCAGCCTCACACACACATACAACATGACAGCCAATCTGTGTTTGGTTTGTATTGTTCCAGGGCGGCCTGTTGATTAAATGTTGATTCAAGCCTAAACCCTGACTATGATCTTCCTGCATCATTTGCCTGTAGGTTTACAATTGACAACCCTCTTCTTGCAGGCCAATGGTGGTCTTCCGGCAGCTGACCTGGCTGCCACTAGTTATGGGCAGCACGGGAAGCTCATTGCAGAGTTTTTCAAAGCAAAACAGCTTCAAAACGATCTGCACAAGGAATATCAACAAGCGTTAGATGCCAAGAAGCCCATCGAGACAGAGCTGCTGAAACAATTGCAGCTGGGCAGACAGTTGATATGTCATGATGGTCAGCAATACAATGTGGAGGTGTCTGAAATAGGGGTCCAGGTGGCGCAAATGGATTTTGTGGAAAACTTGAAAGAGGATGAAGCTGTCTGTGAGGGCTGCAAGTTGCGGGCAATTGAAGCATTCAAGCACAAACGCCGCACAAAACGTACTGTGAAGGTAAATCTGGAGGCTGTGGGGACCCAGCATGCATTGAACACTCTTGGGCCATCAGGCAGCGAGAGTCAGAGAAAGCGGCCACGCTCTGCAGAAGAGTAAGTGCAACATGTTTCAGGGTAGGTCTTAAGTGGCATGGTCCCATGCACTAGGCCAGACCAGTGAAGAAGTTTCAGTTTTGCAGGTACACTAAGACCAGCTTGTGCTCCTACAGAACTTCATGTGCTGTACAGCCTGTTCTCTGGTGCATTCTTTTGGTCAATAAAGTCTGCAGTTCATATGCACTCCTGTATTGTATACAATGAGTGGTAGATTGGCTCATCTTGTCATGATTTAGGAAGCTTTCTCATCTTAGGTGAGCACTGACTCAAGTATCTTTCTCTGCTTGTTATGCCACTCCTGTACCACACTGATGCTCCAATTGCCAGTTTGACACACCTTGATATGCAATACACTGTTTGCTGCTGTACAGCACATGTGCCTTCACTACTGATGAAGTCTGTATCTGCTATGTAACTGTGTAGGCACGTATTGCGAAATTCAAAGAGGCAAACCAGATATGTGAACATATGATTGCAAGATTGACATTCATTAGCTTGTGTCGGCACCTTATGATCCTTGAAATTAAATGTAGAGTCGAACACATAAGGCAACAATATGCTTTCAGCACTGATCTTTTGGCTGACTCAGCTGATTCAATAACTGTAACAGCAAGGATTCCTGGTGCTGACCAACATGTATGTCAGAAAGAAAAGGAACTACAATTAGGGTGAGCCATACTCGATGTTCTCTTGTGGACTTCTTGTTGCAGAATCTGTCAACACTCTTTTTCTGCCTTTACGCTCAAGCACTTCAGAAGAACACAATTCGATGACAAAAGCATATTGCCTGAATTTCAGCTGCCAGAGTTGTTCAGGACGGGCCCAACGGGCCTTAACCTAAACGGGCTTTCACAGACTTGGGTGCGGTTGGAGCTACAACTGCCTTTCGTTTCAAGGGAGGGGCCAATGTCTGTCTCCTCACCTACACATGCAACAACACTACACCGTCAATGCTCAGCATCACAAAAGCCTGCATGCCCAGGCCTACCAGTCAAGCCAAAAGTAGCAGACTATGCTGACTGTCGCAGCACAATCTTGATATGCTGAGGGCAGTAAGTGAGTCGACAGGAGTTAAACATGTATGCACAAGCGCCACCAAACACAGGAGCGCCCTCCCAATGTTTGGTAACGCTCTTGTGCTTACATGTTTCACTTCTACCAACTCACTTCCTTGGCACTGGGCTCTGCTGGACAGAGGGATGTGCATACACGAACTGTCATTGTGCTGTTTTACCTCCTTGGCAGTGGGCTCTGTTACAGCGCTATCTGTGCCAGAGGGCAGCTCTGTGATGTGCTTGCGGGCGCCGCCCTTGGCTCCAGTCTCACACTGGTTCACCTTGGCGGCAAATCGCAGAGAGCACAAGGTCTCCTTCACAGAGGATGGGTCGCAGTTGATGTTCACAAACATGAGCGTCTTCCCATCTCCTCCCAAGCATGGCTGCACTCCAGGCATCACCATCAGCATCAGCATGAAGTGACAGTCAATCTTCAATGACAAGCTGAACAGTAATGTGCTTGGCCACTTGACAGAAATTGGCAGTGGCACAGGTAACATGCAGACT
>JAABUO010006471.1_pt1 | contig 13450 bp, 14 predicted proteins | sample 5559291 | NCBI WGS metagenome assembly JAABUO01 (sample SAMN10711878, study PRJNA513372) | rock metagenome | isolation source: Antarctica rocks | place: Antarctica: Victoria Land, Finger Mt sud | reverse complement strand
GCTTTCCTTTGGGAGGCAACGTGGTGAAGAGAACAAGAAGCCTCTCACGGTGGAGCGAACGACTACCCAGGGAGAGCAAGTTTACGAACTGGTCTTTGATGAAAACGACCCCTTCAACCCTCAAACCTGGAGCCACTTCAAGAAGTGGAGAGTGACCATCAATGTATGCTTCATCGGCTTTATTGTCGGTCTGGCATCGTCTGTAAATTCTGCAGCTGCTCAGCAGGCGACTCAGAAGCTGCATGTTTCGGAGGAAGCCTTCTCCCTTGTGACTGGCCTGTATCTCGTTGGATTTGGCGTCGGTGCTCTTTTCTCGGGCCCGCTCAGTGAAACCCAAGGCCGTAATTTTGTCTATATTGGGTCGATGGCGTTGTTTTGCTGCTTTGCACTCGGCTCAGCGCTGTGTACTTCTTTTGGAGGAGTCCTTGCGTTCCGCTTTCTGTCTGGCTTCTTTGGAGCTGCGCCCCTGACTTGTGCTGGTGGGACATTGTCTGATATATGGAGCCCACAACAGAGAACCTTGGTGTTTCCTGTCTTTGCAAGGTTGGTATTCGAGTTTTCATTTATTCTGACAGAAGTGCTGGATTCTGGGGCCCGGGTGTTGGACCGGTCATAGGCGGATTTATTGGGGAGCACGTTGATTACAAGTACTGCGACTGGCTTACCCTCATCATCTCTGGAGCCATTCTCCTGTCCTTGGTATTGTTTCAGCCGGAGACGTATGCGCCGGTCCTACTAAAATGGAGGGCAAGCGCGCTACGAGAAGCAACCGGATGCGACAAATACAAATCGCCGCTGGAGCTGCGAGAGATCACTTTCATCCAAAGAAGCCTACGGGCTCTCTACCGCCCCTTTCTTTACCTCTTTCTCGAGCCCATTGTTGCCCTCATTTCACTATACATGACCATCATCTACGTCGTCCTCTTTACCTTCCTGGAAGGTTACGACTTTATCTTTGCTGGACTGCATGGGCTGAGTCCACAAGATGTCGGACTCTGCTTCCTGGGTATTGATTTCGGATTAATCTTTTGTGTCGCCAGCGTTCCTCTCGTGTATTGGCGGTATGAGAAGCTGCGCCGGCGGGAAAACGCCGAAGGGAATACTAAAGTCAAGCCTGAGGCCCGATTATTCTATGCCATGATTGGAGGATGGGCGATACCCGTGTCTCTGTTCTGGATGGGATGGACAAGCATGCCTCAAATCTCTTTCTGGTCGCCGCTCGTTGCGTCGACCTTGTTTGGCTTTGGGTTGCTGTGTGTCTTCATCACTTCCTACCAGTATATCATTGATGCATACGAGGAGTTTGCGGCGTCTGCACTGGCTACACTGACAGTGGTTCGGTACATTGCTAGTGGAGGCATGGTCGTCGTGGCCCGCCCGATGTATGAGAATCTGGGCGTCCCAAAGGCCGTGACTATCCTGGCATGCCTAAGCGCGGCAATGGTTCCTGTACCCTTCATATTCGCGTGGAAGGGAGAGCAGATACGAAAGTGGAGTCGTTTCTCACCAACGCATTAATGAAGGAGCGGTACTCGGTCTATGCATTTTCATATTGCTGGATTTGTAGAGCAGGCATCAGTTGGGAGGTTTTTGGGGCGACATAAGACACCACACTCTACGTCCGTTCCGCACTTCATCCCCCACAACAAATTCTTTTGCGCAAGCTGCCGAAGCATCCTCAAAGCTGCTCATCTTCCCCGGCCAAAAGTAGAGATAGTCATCGTCTGCGTAAGCGATGGTCGGGAGCGCGGGGAAAGATAACTTTGCGGCTCATGGTTTCGAGAAAGCGAAATCCAACTTTGCTCATAATCCTTTGACTCGATTTGTTTGCCACAATGATATCGGACATAATACCGCTGACATCGCGGACAGAACTTGCATGCTCAAGAGCTGCCTTGAGCGCCATCGTCATGATGCCCTTCCCGGCGAAGGCGTCTCGAAGCCAGTATCCCAGGTCGAACCATATCCCACTGTCTCCTCGACGGGTCATATAAATGGCGCCAACTACGTTTTTTCCATGTGTCTCGCGAACAGCAAAGATGAAGTCGTCCGCAGAAGCATTGGCACTCGCTTTGTCACTTCCTCGGCGTCCGTCTCCCTCCGTTGCGCAAACGGTGGCTTGTTGCTCTTGAAAGATTCTGCACTGAAAGCTTCCACCAGCGCCGGCACATCATCTCTTGTCAAACCGCGCGACAGTAAAACGTCTTGCGTCAGATTCTTAGACCAGTCGGAGCTCATCGTGCTATAATGCCTACTTAAGAGCCAGATTTGCAAAGCAGATCCTGTGAGTCACAGATGGTGTCGGATAAATTTCTGAAATTACGGAAGTGCGGGCCCGACGTAGTTGCTCCGTAAATTCCGACATCCGATTGGGAAAATGCATGCGAAGCCAAATCAGATAATTTATGATAGATACTTCATTCAATCCACTATCTACGGAAACTTTTCCACCAATAATCACTCGCACACCAAATTCATCTTGAAGGTCGCAGGGGCACACGGGAGTTCATAGTCCGGAAGCACGCCAGGCCCACACGCACCAGTCCCAAGACCTCGCACTTTGTAATCAAGCGAGACGTACGTATTCTCGCGAGCCTGCAATTCATACGGGTGCTTTGCTTCATGAAGGTCGTACGCCGTGTAGTTCTTTGCCGAAAAGTTGAAGAGACGGTCGCTGTCTACAACAAGACCATTCGCTTGGCCGCCAAAGTAGGCCCATCGCACATCACTGCGATTGCCGTTCTCCTGAGGGCGCTCATAATTCACCATGAGTTCAGGGACGGTGAGCGAATGAACACCGACGTGACCAGCTGCCTTTTTATCCGGATAGCTTTCTCCGGGACCAATGCCATACCACATGGTACGAGTGAAATCCTTTTGTAATCTCATATCCCAGCCAATACGAGGCAGTGTCTTTGGGCACGGGCCCTTAGGATTCAGGCTTGTATCGATGGTCAAGCCAGTAGAGCGGATGGTATAGACGACGTTTGCATCCATACCCCATGCAAGAATTGGAGGTGTAATCCAGCTCTTCACGGTAATTTTAGCTTCGGTTTTGGTCTGGCCGAGTTTGATGCTGCGAACCTGCTCACTCATGGTATCAACTCCGAACCTCTGCCAATGCGGTAAGTCCATTGGCATATCGTTGTCAAGAGGGGCACGCCAGAATCCTAGCTTGAGAGAGTCGGCAACTGGCGCATTGCGAGAAGTCCATTCCACAAACTGTCCGATAATTTTGTCAAATACAAAAGAGAAATCGCCTCCTTTAATCGAGATCTTGTTATCTGTTTCATCCACTTTGATGGGCTGACCTGCCTCATCCGCTTTGTGGTACTCCTTTGACTCTTCTAAAGCATACTGGGCCCATGCCAGCTGCTCTCCTGCTTTGGCCCATGCGTTGGTGTTTTTGTATCGGAAGGAGATATACATCCATCGGTCCCCTTTTCCTTTCCCGAGGTCGGAGGTTGGTGCGTCCACCTCCACTGTTTTACCGCAGGCAACAGAAGGCAGTTTTAACAGACCACTTGAAAGTAAGTTCTCGGACTGACCCTTTACTTGAGTAAGACTCCAGTCAGCAGTAATATTATCTAGAGAGATAAAATCATAGTGGTTGGTGATACTCAGTTTGCCGGCTTTGTACGTTGCCTCAATTGGTTCGAATACTTTCTTCAATTCAACAATACCCGGAGTCGGGGTATGATCGGAGAACAACAGCCCATCCAAGACAAAATTCCCATCATTTGGAATATCTCCAAAATCCCCACCATATCCAAAAAATTCTTCTCCTTTGTCATTGAGCTTGATCAGTCCATGATTGGCCCATTCCCAAATAAAACCACCTTGGAGTCGTCGATATTTTCGGAAGGCGTCTTGGTACTCTTGGAGCGCTCCAGGTGAGTTACCCATTGCATGCGCATACTCGCAGAGAATTATTGGTTTTTTGAAAGAATCGCCTTCCGCTTGTGCGAGATGTAAAACTTTCTCCATGGCTGGATACATGTAGCTAAACACGTCTGAAACTTCTGCATTCGTATCGGCTTCGTAATGTATAGGACGCGAATCTACCTCTCTGGCCCATTTCGCCATGGCCTTGTGGTTCCGTCCGTAGAAAGATTCGTTCCCCAAGGACCACATAATGACGGAAGCGTGGTTTTTGTCGCGTTGAACGAGACTGTACATTCGGTCAAGATATGCTTTCTCCCACTCTGGATTGTCCGATGTGAATTCGGCAGCAGCCGGGAAAGTATAGTCACGACGCTCATCGTAATCAAGACCGCCGGGCATGTCCATAGGCTGCCTAACAGCAGTGAAGAAACCATGACATTCGAGATCACATTCGTCCATGACCCAGAGGCCGATTTCATCGCACATGTCATAGACAAAGGGGTGATTAGGATAATGGGAAGTTCGTAGGGCATTGACATTGTGCTGTTTCATTAGCAAAAGATCGCGTTTGATGAACTCCATCGGCACAGCTCGGCCATATCGCGGATGATGGTCGTGTCTGTTGACTCCAAGAAAGAGAATATCCTTTCCATTCACTGTTATATTTCCATTTTTCATTTCAACCATTCTAAAGCCTACCCGCTGTTGAATTGTTTGCACAATAGAAGAAGAAACTTTGAATTGCATAACCAGTGTATACAATGTTGGAGTCTCTGCAGTCCATTTTGCAGGGTCGGCAACTTTAGCTTCAAAGCTCACATCCGCATCTGGACGAGTTGATTTCTCAGATTCGGTCACGACCTCTCCCGTTGGACTGAGGAGCTTCATGCTAAGTGAACCTTCAGATGAACCCTGCACGGTTGCTCGCAACTTTAGCGTGGCATCTTTGTAGGCTTTGTCCAATATCGTATCAACTTTGTAGTCCTCGATATGGGTTTTAGGTAGTGCTAAAACTCGCACGCCGCGAAATATTCCAGACAGCCACCATTGATCTTGATCCTCGATGTAGGAAGCGTCAGACCACTGGTAGACCCGGACGGTCAAAACGTTGTTGTCCGGCTTAACGTTCGAGGTGATGTCAAACTCAGCACAATTCCTACTGCCCTGGCTGTATCCAATTTCCTTCCCATTGAGGTAGACATGGAATCCACTGTCCACTCCTTCAAATCGAAGGCGAATAAGCATGTCCTTCCATGACGCTGGAATCGAGAATTCACGTTCATAGGTGCCTGTAGGATTTTCGCTTGGCACAAATGGTGGGCAAGTGGGGAAGGGAAACTGCACATTTGTGTAATGTGGCTTTCCGTAACCCTGCAGTTGCCAATGGCCTGGCACATTGATGTGTCCCCAGTCCGACTCCTTCAGCTTTGGCACCTGCTCTATGGAACTTTCTGGAGAGAGTGTATAATGAAACTTCCATCGTCCATTAATGAGAAGCGAATTGGCTCCGTCTGGTAGGAACCATGCGCGAGCAGGCAAGCGGTTCCGGTGCACAATATTCTGATCACACCAGTCTGGCATGTTGTAGGTGTGAAAAGTGAAGTCGTCGGGTAGGACTTCAGCGCTTCGTTCAGTCCGCCTGTCGTCTCCGCCACGTCTTCCTAATGGGGAAGCGGAACGTAGTTTCCCCGCACGCCGGAATTCAAGCAACAAGACTGAATTGCCCTCACCGTTGTACAGAAGAAACGAAAGAATTTTAAAATATATATCAGTGGGCTGACACAGACTACTTTTTGAGTAGCCGCAAAAAGGAGAATTTCTAGCAAACTACTCGTGCTTTCCCTCCGGGATGTACTCACGCTGTGGGTCGTCTTCAAATCCATACTTCTTGAACTCCCTGGTTTTCAATCCACGAACAAACATCAAGTCAAGTTCCTCATAGGTTCTGCCTTTGGTCTCCACAAGACGGAACCAACACCAAACAGTGCAGATGGTAGATAGACGTAGAAGAGAGCAGTTTTACCGCGCCAATTCAAAGCAGTAGGGTTCAGCATGTACGGTGTGGCAACGGTAAGTGCGACAATACAGAGTGCGTAAGCCCCCATTCCAATACTCACCGTCTTCCCACGTAGTCGAGTCGCTGAAACTTCTCCGATGATGGTGTACGTGACGGATGCATTTGAGATCTGCCATACAAAGTTCCAGAAAGTCATTAATCCGGCCTGCGCGAATGAGAGGCTTGACGAGGAGGCATTAGGGGACAGCCAATGAAGCCAATAATCCACATAATTACGGTCTGCGCAAACAGATCGTACATGAACAATGGACGCCGCCCGTACTTCGAGATCAACCAGAAGGAGAAGACACAGCCGACAAAATTTAGACCAGTGCCACCAACACCCATGTCAAAAGACTGCTTCGAGTTTAGACCAGCTTGCTCGAAGAAGAAAGCGCCCATGTTACTTCCATTCAACGACTGAATGGCCCAGACCGCGCAGCAGATTTCGGTTCGTCGCAAGTTGGCACCACGGAAACAATCAAAGTAGGTTCCTTGCGACTTTTCTTCCAATTCGAGCTGATTGGTGCGAATCAACATGGATAATGTCTGCTTGATATCTATTTTATCTGTAGGTGCAGACAGTCTTCGCAAAGACTTCTCGGCGTCTTCTCCAAGCGCCCTTTGCCGACAAGCCACCACGGCGATTCTGGAACAAATGGCAGTCCAATCAACAACATGACAGGCCAGATCCATTGAATGGCAAAGGGGATCCGATATGCCCATTGGTCACTGCGTGATTCCAAGCCTGTCAGCACCCCGGTGGCAATAAACTGTCGAATTACCCAACAGAGATCGATATACGCCTCCAATAGACCACGCAACACCACGGGACAGACTTCACTCGTATATGTCGGAGCCACCGTGTTGAAAATACCCCATACTATAGCCATGGCGAACTCTCCGACACAAAAGACTGCCAGAGACCTCGCAAAGAAGACAATGAAGATGAAGCCGATGATGAAGACGAGAGCTACCATCATGGTACGTTTGCGACCCCAAATGTCGACAGAAAAGCCAGCAATAGGACCGCCGATTATACGGCCAACAGGCGTAGACATAGGGAGCCCAACCTGCCACGGTGCGCTGATACTGTATCCTCCGGCGTACTTACTACCAAACTGAGCATTAGCATTATTAAACAAAGTCGTACGATTTGTTGAAAGGCAGAAACGCAAAGAAGTTGTTTATAACACTCCCATCATAACCATCCATGATGATGGCCACCGAGGTAAACATGCACCAGAAGACGGCCTTTCCATAGATCTTTAGTGCTCCGCGCACAGTCATTTCGTGCTCCACGCGTGTGGCCTCATTTGCACCGGTGGATACGTCGTACGCATTTTGGGATCATCAGGGAAGTCATTTCCCATATGGCGGACAATATCTTTGGGTGCGTGCTTTTGGCATGATGGTGGTGGTGGTAGGATTTGATTGTGTGTGGGAAGGGAGCAACATGGAGTCGGATATTGGCGTGGAGAGAAGATCCTATCCATTCTAGGAAACATTTTCGCCCACGAATAACCGGAGTTCCCCGCAAATTTGTCATCCGCTGTCCATTGATACCAAAGGCTGAAATCATTCATAGTTAATTGGGATCGCAATGGGAAGTCGTTGCATCGTGCAGCAAAAATCATTGGGGATTTGAACAAAGAGAATTGGTCGAGCAGAATTCTTACAAGACCAAATTGCTACCACGACCCTCTCCCTGAGATACAAATTGCTAGACATGGCGAACTCCACATCATGAAGATATTCGTGGCAAAGTCCCAGAGAGATATGACCGAATGTAAAGGCTTGGTTGATGAGCAGCAGTGGCGGAGTCGTCACAACAAGACCGAAACTTAAGATATAGCCGGGAGAATGTTTCAACCCGCAAGTGTTGGCGCATCGTTACCAATTTCCTGCTGGGTTTTTCCGAGATACGGAGATCCTTCGGTATGCTCAGATATGTCATACTTTGCAAAAGCATCGGTATTAGTAGCCTCGTCGCTGCCAGCAATTTGTGCCGAAGCACTTGTGATGTTTGTTGATTCGACATCGTCAAATGCCCACGCATTCTTCATTGCAGACCTCCAAGGTTCACTTAAAGTTTTCAAAATTGCGGTACATTCTGTCTGAGCAAAGCCATCAAGCCACCACACATTTCGCAAACTTCCAAGCAGCTTGAAATAATGCGCAAGTATAATCAGAGCCCGATCATCATTAACTCGAAGCAGTCCCACAAAATCAGCTGGAAGCTGCAGTACCCAAGCAATCACATACTCTAAAGTCTCCGTGGCGCTCTTACTCTCGAGCATAGAAAGCAGCGGAGTCAGTGTAACAACCGCAGATTTGTACACCGCGGCCTCATCAGGGTCGAGATCTTCGCAAACCTTTCGCAGATCCACAATCTCGACATCTTCAAATGGGATGGCTTCAAGTAGTCGCGGTTCGAATGGGGCAAAGATACTGCGGTTAATCCACGACCACATGCTTTCCACAATCATTCGCAATCCATGAAATAACGGGAACCACCCTTCGTTGATCCCTCCCCATTTACCGTCAGCGCTTCCTCCTTCACGTAGCGTAAATTGTTCCACCGTCATGAGAATCGCAGCCGCGAGGACTTCCTCACCATTGGCAGTAGTTATACCCAAAGACACAGACTTTCGTAGGCCTTCGAGCGCAAGTTGGCGATATGAGTCGGCTTTTACCTTGTGTATCCGTTCACTAGGGTTCAGGTAACGAAGGTGAGACGCAGTAAGCGCCAAAAGGGAGTGAAGCAAGAAGTTCTGTTTGCTTCTTAAAGCCAACGAAGGAATAATGTGAGTATATATCTGCACCTGGTTTGGTCGTGAAACGCTAATGTATGTCTCCGTACAGAATTGGTGCATCAAAGATAGCTCGTAGATTTGTAATTCTGGCGGAACGGGGGTGTTTATGTAGACGCAGCGCTTTTCTCTGAGGCGACATCGCGCACAGACAGGAAGCTTTTCGTCGCACTTCACTCTCGAGCTCTTGCAGGCATTACAGCCACCCCGACTTTTTGTATGGCTGCGCCTGACTGTCATCTCTTCAACAATGTCGTAATCAAACAAGTCAAGGCGCGTTCTTTGTGAATGTCGAAACGAGTGCTAGCCTAAAATTGCGTAGAGTTTTCCATCTGAGAGATATCAAAATTGAAGCTGAAAGTTGAAGAAATTCCATGCCACCAAAAGCCAAGCCTTCGAGCACCGCGCAGAAGAAGCAGGTCAAAGCCAAAGTCGAGGACAAAACATTTGGTTTAAAGAACAAGAACAAGTCCACAAAAGTCCAAAAGTATGTGGCACAGGTCTCGAAGCAAGTGGCGGAGGGAGGCATGGACACTCGTGAGAAGCGGCGGCAGGATGATGCGGCCAGATTGAAGGCTGAAAAGAAGAAAAGAGATGAAGAAAGCAAGGCAGAAATGGAAGCACTGTTTCAAACAGTCCAGCCTATACAAAAAGTCCCATTTGGCGTTGATCCAAAGACGTATGTGAACTACGGCAAATTCTATTACTAACCTTTAGAGTCGTCTGCATCTACTTCAAGAAAGGCACTTGCACCAAAGGGACCAAGTGCAAGTTCTCCCATGATCTCGGAGTTGAGCGAAAAGCCGAGAAAAAGAATCTATATGAGGATGTTCGTGCTAATGATACAATGGAAGATTGGGACGATGCAAAATTGAGAGAGGTCGTCTTGAACAAGCACGGGAATGTGAAAACCATAACAGAAATAGTGTGCAAGCACTTTCTGGAAGCAGTGGAGCAAGGAAAGTATGGTTGGTTCTGGACTTGCCCGAATGGAGGAGATTCCTGCAAATACCGACATTCTTTACCCCCAGGCTTTGTACTGAAAACCAAGGAGCAGCGTGCTTTAGAGCGAGAAGCTGCAAAGAACGCACCTACAATAACATTAGAAGATTTCTTAGAAGTGGAGAGGCATAAATTACAGCCACCGCTCAACCCAGTGACCCTTGAATCATTTGAAATATGGAAAAAGACACGCACGGAGCAGAAAATAAAATTGGACGAAGAGTCTAGAGTCAAGCGAGAAAACGAAGTCCGAGCTGGCAAGGGAACTGGTATATCGGGGCGAGAGTTATTTGAATTCGACCCAACCATGCTGCAAGATAGTGACTCGGACGAGGAAGGTGAGGCGTGGGATTTTGCACAGTTCCATCGCGCGATGGACGAAGAACAGACCAACGGCGTAAACCACGACGAGACTGCTAGTGACGAAGAATAGTAGCCTTTCACTTGCATAGACTTGCATGGTACTGTGGTCCTGCAAAGACGAGAAACACAATGCATTGTTGAACTTAATGCTCGAGCCTCCCAACGTATGTAAATTAAAATCATTTGTGTGTGCCCGTTGACATTCCCTCTACTTTTGCTGAAACACCGCGTTGGAATGGAAGGTCATACAGAAGGGAGAATAGTCATGATATACACCAGAGTAATAGGAAAGAGTTCGAGCATGCAAGTGAAACAGCTTGCTCTCAGTTCGCTTAAAAGGCCGTCACAACTAGACCTTCCGGGCTTCGGCATCTAGGTTAATATCACACACTCTCCGCAGTCGAGACCTTGTACGCAGGCAAGAGCATCTTTGAGACAATCTGATCACCAAGCTTTCATACGAAGCTGACTACTTGAATTTGTCTTGGGCATACCCTCAATGACGCCTTAATCACCTCCATTCTGCGCCCCTAATCCTTTTTATAGAAGACTGCCGAAAAGCCTAAACTATGATTTACCCGAGATGGCGGGCAGCTTCCAAGCCCACGCAGTTGCCATTACCAAACTTTTATAATTGGCATTTGCGCAAGGAACTGCGTGCCCAGACCTTTTACGAGAGGAATTGAGTTTGCTGCGGCGCAACGTGCTGGAGATGGCTTGGCGCCCGCCATCATACGATACTGATTTGATAAGCACCTCAAAATGGCAATCTATAAATCAATTAGCTCTACCTTCACTTCAGTCTCCGATATAGATGTCTCGTCGTTCTTCTGTAGTAAGAGAGACGCCAGTAATTGGTGCGAAAGGGAATTATGCCGCTCGACTCGGACTCACCGCTGAAAGCTTTCGCCAGGCAAACTCAGATAACTTGAAGGGAGATGTGAGCGATCATCTGCAGAAGCAGCTAAAGCCGCGACACGTGCACATGATTGCCATTGGAGGTGCTGTGGGTACTGGGCTCTTTGTTGGGACTGGAGGAGCACTTGCCTCGGGAGGTCCAGGATCTGTTCTCTTGTGTTTTTTGGTGGTCGGAGCTATGCTGTTCAATGTGCTTTACGCTCTTGGAGAGCTTTCAGTCATGTATCCTGTCGTGGGAGGCACCTACATCTACTCCTCGCGTTTCATCGACAGCGCCTGGGGGTTTGCCGCAGGGTGGAATTACATGATTCTTTGGATCATGGTCCTTCCTCTTGAGCTTACCGCTGCTGGACTTACCATGAGCTACTGGGACCTCGATATAAGCGTGGGAGTTTGGATTACTGTGTTTTACTTTCTGATTATCTTCTTCAGTACATTTGGAGTCTGGATGTATGGGGAAGAGGAGTTCTGGGCGAGCATCTTCAAAATTGCTGCGGTTGTAGTATTCATCATCACTGGGGTTGTCTTGAACTGCGGAGGAGGACCACGAGGCTCACCATACGACTCTTACGTCGGAGGAAGGTATTGGAGGGAACCAGGCGCGTTCGTCAATGGCTTCCAAGGGCTTTCTTCAGTTTTTGCGACTGCAGCTTTTTCTTTTGCAGGGAGCGAGCTGGTAGGGTTGGCCGCAGCAGAGACACCAAACCCCCGTGAAACTATTCCTCGAGCAATTAAGCAAGTATTCTGGAGAATTTGCATTTTCTACATTACTTCGCTTCTTTTGATCGGCCTCTTAGTTCCTTACAATCATCCCCGCTTGCTCGGATCTTATCAAACCGACATTTCTGCATCGCCTTTTGTCATTGCATTGGAGAATGGCCGTCTGCATGGTTTCCCAACCTTCTTCAATATCGTCATTTTGATTTCAGTGGTATCGGTTGGTTTTACCTGTGTATTTGCCGGAAGCAGGACGCTTACTGCACTTGCAGAGCAAAAGTACGCGCCCCGAGCCTTCAAAGTCATTGATCGGGTGGGCAGGCCCACTTGGGCAACAATCTTTTGCCTATCAAGCGGCCCTATTGCTTACATGAACCTATCTGCTAAAGGCGCGCATGTTTTCAACTGGATCCTTTCTGCAGCGGCATTATCTACTTTAATGACGTGGGCGTCCATAAGCATAGCACACATTCGCTTCCGACGAGCCTGGAAAGCACAGGGACATTCTCTAGACGAAATCCCATTCAAGGCAGTGTTTGGAGTTCCTGGGAGCTACTTTGCGCTGGTCATCATCTTGGTAGCAATGTTTGCGCAAGCGTATACATGCTTGGTACCCGTCAATGGGGTGCGTGATCTGCGACAATTCTACGCGTCATTTGCCGAGATTCCTGTCTTTATTGTGCTCTTCATCGGGGCAAAACTCTGGGAACGCAAGCGAGGTGGAACTTGGCTGGCACTAAAGGACGTTGATCTGCATTCTGGTCGACGTCTGTTTAGCCGCGATGTTAGAAAAAAGGAGCAGTCATGGTCTAGATCGGTCTTTGATATACTCTGTTGAATTTAGATACTAGATTAGCATGGTCTGGCGACCTGTAATACAAACAGAGCGAGGTACTTTCCTTCCTCTACAGCATGCTATGAAGCTTTCACGATGAAGTCAAAAGAAAAGGATGAATTGCCAAAACGACATCAGCAGGATTCGAACCTGCGCTCCCAAAGGGAATAAGATATCCGGGGATAAACCACATTCAAGTCTTACGCGATAACCACTCCGCCATAATGCCATCCTGCCAAGTGGAGTCAAATGTTTATTAGTACCAATGAAATATTCACGTGACTGTCTTTAAATCGAGATCGAGCTTTTCGAAGTAGCATTCATACATGATAGCTTGAGGGAATCACATGAGTGACACAACGGTTCGTTTGCTAGTCGTCAATTCCTTGTTGAGTGGGGGCGCGCGGTAGCAGAGACTAGAACGCGCATGCCAAAACTAAGACGACGTACATACGAAACTTGAAAGCAAAGTGTAGCAAATGCTCTTCTAGTAACCCTAGTTGGCGTCGAGCGCCATTTCCTTGCCATGAAGTAGACTTCCCTCCCCTCCCCTTCCAGAGCCCCAATCGTTCGAGGGCTGTGCGGCGCGAATCGGAAGTGGCGCTGCTGCATCGGGAATCGCACCCGCGGCAGTGACACTTGACAGAATGGGAAATGGGCAGCGTGGAGACCGGGCGTGACCCTGCCGAAAGCGATATCCATTTTCAGCAACATCCTCTATCTCGATCAGCCGGGCGGCGTTGGCACCATGGACCTGCCTTCTGAAAATGTGAATTTGAGCCTGCGTGAACCCAGTGGCCCGGACGCCAGCGAGTTCAGTATATAATGACCGTCCTTCTTGCCTAATAGAACGGTTTCAAC
>JAABUO010006470.1_pt1 | contig 13452 bp, 19 predicted proteins | sample 5559291 | NCBI WGS metagenome assembly JAABUO01 (sample SAMN10711878, study PRJNA513372) | rock metagenome | isolation source: Antarctica rocks | place: Antarctica: Victoria Land, Finger Mt sud | reverse complement strand
CCTCCCTCGCACTACTCCCACACCCCCGTCTTCTGTTTCACAATCATCACCACACTCTCACCACCCACACCCATAACTCTTCTCATCAAAAAACCAAAGAAGAAAGAATACATGTTATTCATTCCTACCAATGACCCCTATCTACCCTAACCGGTCCATTATAATGAATGTGAAAGATAAAATAACAACCCAAACCCAATCCTCAAACCCCGACAAAACCCAACAATCATCCATCAACCAACCTCGATCACTACCCTCACTGCAATTCATACCATCTGCTCGCCCCTCTCCCCTCCCTCAACCCTGAGACTCCAAGAAGGATCCTCGTCACTCGTCCCGACCCTCCTCTGACTCACAAAAGGCTTCTTGGAAAAATCCCCTCCTCCAGATCCGTCCATCTCAATAATGCTATCCCCGTTCGGAGTCGCTGGCACATGGTACTCGTTGCGGGCAACCGCTGCATCGCCTGCAGATCTCGCATGCATCTGCTCGTCATCTTCAGTCGTTCCGTCACCGGTAGCCGCTTTTTTCTTGCTAAACAGCCCACGTTTCGCCGAGGGAAGGTTTGGTGTTGATGGTCTTGTGGGCAGGTTCGGTACACTGGCTGGTGAGTCTGGAGCACTGCCGGGCAGGTTTGGCAGATTCGGCACGGATAGATTGGGTCGATTCGGTGAATTCGGTACGCTCAAGGGCAGCTCGTCTCCCAAAAGCGACTTGGGCCACTTGACAGCTAAGTGCTTGCCTACTGGTAGTGCGGCGCCGAAGGCGGGATGGAGCACGGATTGACTGAGGACGGGAGGGAGCACGGATATATCGAGTCCTGAGCGGTAGAGAGGGATGTGGTTTGTCTGGTACGAAAAGAGGGAGAGATAGTGGGCACGGTAGGCGAGGACGGCGCAGAAGACGCCGATAGGGACGGAAAGGAGGATATCGTGGCCATGGTGATTCTAATGCGGGGAATTAGTGGAAGTTTGGGGCTTGGGATGACGGTGCAGCAATTGGATGAGTGAGAGATGTGCGCTGTCGATCATAACTGCGGATCCAAGTATACAGTTATGAGATGTGGAAGCGCCTTGATTACAGCACGGGATCGAGGAAGTATAGGCGCATAGAAGTGGATGTCCAAATATAAAAGAAAAAAATATGGGCTCACATGGTCGATAGTCAATCCGGCAGCAACAAGCATAGCCCCGATAATCGGAGCTGACACTGCAATCATCTTCCAGAAGCTTGTCTTGTAGTCAGAGAAAGACTTGAGCTTTGCATTCAAATATAGTGCCAAGAAGACCCCGGCAGTAAAAGCACTTCCTGTATGACCACTGGGATAAGATATCATTGCACTCCTAAGCAATCCAGGATCGGTTGGGTTGCAGATCTTGGTCGTGGCGAAGACGCGGTGGTAGGCAAAATGTCCATTGACGGGGTTGGTGACACTCTGACTCAAGAGTTTATTGAGAGCTGCGATGTCCGGGTTGCAAGCTGTGAGAAAGTAGGGACGAAAGGCTCCAATGTACTGTTTTGTGGAGCATTGGAGCAACGTCCTAGAACAAGAACGAGAGTTAGTAGGAAATTGCTGGGTGTTCACAAGGGGATAATTTTGGGCATGATGACACCGTGAACGCCTTAGAGAGAAGAGGGTCTTATTGGAAGAGGAAAAGATAGATTTACATCAAAGCCATTGCCTGAAACAGTCCGACCGTGGCGGCAGTCCAGTCCCAGAAGCTCCTCACAAAAAGTTGCATGACAAGTATGACGGTGAGCGGTACAACCAACAGGGCAATAGCACACTTGATGGTGTTTAATACCATGGGTATATGTGGATAGCTGAATTCAATGGGACCCTCCCATAAACTCGTATACGGATTAAACCACATGGGAAAGACACGATCGTATGGCCTGAAGATTTTTGTACCGTTGAGAAAGTATAGAATGGTGAGCATGATGAGTATCCAGAAAACGTCTTTGCAGATAACATGGAGCCAGTGAAACAAACGCCTAAACAGGATCCTTTTCGGCACCTTCGGTGTGCCTGGACGGCCCTTGAGACCTTTGAAGAGGAGAACATTGATAAGGCGATCTCGCAGCATGGATGCCAACAGTGGCACGGGTTCTACGACCTTTTTGATTGTAAACTTGATACTCTGCATTGTTTGTTCTGCAATGGAACGAGTGATAATACTGGCAGCGTATCTATGCCTATCATGTATGTTAACAAATGCTGTAACTGATTGGATATGGCGAAAATGATAAGTCCAAAGTCAGACAACCAGCGGTGTAATTACAGCTTCGGTTTGAGGTCCCACTATATTACTCTTGATGGGAAGGCGCGAATAACCTCTTCGAGTGTCGTCTAGTCAACTATTTAGATATAGATCACAGGGGATTCGTAATACGATGGACTAAAGGCGGCTTCTTGTCTTCACAAGATTATAAGATCACTTACTGATTATGCACATCTCAACTAAAACCTTCGATCCACAAATACCATGGCTAGAAACACATTCCCGGTCGGCTTGGAATATACTGTCTCTAATCCACAGTTCCAAACATACACTGGCTCTTCCTCTGCTTTGTCGTCTAAGTACATCTTCATTCATCAACCCTATGAAGCTCGTAATTACCCACACACAGGATGGTCTACGTAAATAGCGATTGATGGGAGTTCGCAACCTTTGACTCGTACATGGCGGCTTATGTCTAGAGAAAGTTGATTTGATTACCAGTTAAGGACGATTGTACGAACTTCTGGGTAATATTGGGCCATTATTAGATTCCGGCGCCCCAAGACAACTTTAGGCGGTCATATTTCTTGCGATCACCAACACTCGGCTTGACCTTAGCTCGAGCTGACAAGTAATCTTCGTACTTGATGCCATCGTTTCTCTTGATGGCAGCATACCCAGCCCTTCGGAGCAGGCTCTCCAAATCTGCACCGCTGAAGCCTTCGCAACCTCTAGCAATCTCAGCAATAGCGTCGGTATATGGTATGCTAAGATGTCGACTCAGAGTTTGAAGGATTTCAACTCTTTCGTCTGCGGCAGGTAGATCGACGAAGAGAAGCGTTTCCAGCCGTCCGGGTCTCAACATTGCAGGGTCAATAATATCCGGTCGATTAGTCGCCGCTATTACGTAGATGCCATGCCGGTTACTCAGGCCATCTAATTCTGTAAGAAGGGTGTTGACTACCCTTGCTGAAGATTCCGAAAGTGCATCGTCTCTTTTCGGTACCAAAGCATCGAGCTCATCGAAGAAGATGACACATGGGATGGAAGATCTAGCACGGACAAAGACCTGCCTTACAGCCCTTTCTGACTCTCCAACGTACTTGTTGAGAAGCTCTGGACCTTTCACACTAATGAAATTCGCTTTGGACTCATTGGCGACGGCCTTGGCGAGTAGTGTTTTGCCACATCCCGGTGGACCCCAGAGTAGGACCCCAGTCGGTGCAGTTATGCCGACTCGTTCATACTTCTCAGGGCTTCTGATAGGCTCCACAATAGCAGTAAGTAATTCCTCGCGAACAGGCCGAAGTGCCCCTATATCTGCCCAAGTCGTGTCGGGGATTGTGGCAAACCCCTCGCGTTTAGACGAGGGCTGAATCTTGGGCAACGCAGTGAGACAGTCATCATTGGTGATAGAAATTGCTGTAGCTCCCTCTACTGGAGGCTCTTTCGCTCGCGTGATCAACCGCCTTAGCTCCATGACTTTGCCTGAAGCTAGTAAGGGATCACTGTCAACGTCCATATCGCTAGCTTCAAACTTTAGAGTATCTAAAAATCTTTTTATAGCTGCAGAACCTGCTGTAGAGACAAGATCGTTTAGATCAGCACCTACGAATCCCGGTGTTAATTTGGCCAGCTGGCCGAAATTGAAGTTCCCTGATAGTGACATCTCCCTCGTTAGAGCTCTTAATATCTGCTCACGCACTGCTTCGCTTGGTACACCTAGGTTGATCTCCTTATCAAATCTTCCGCCACGTCGTAATGCTGGATCAAGGCTGTCGGGTCTGTTCGTTGCTGCAATAACTATCACGGCTTTGCCTCCGGTCTTCTCTAAACTCAAATCATCCATACATGTAAGCAGCTGGGCAACAATGCGCTTCTCCATTTCCCGTTGAGCGCTTTCTCTCTTTGGCGTGATAGCGTCAATCTCGTCAATGAATATCAAACAAGGGGCAACCTTCTTAGCTTCCTCAAAATGATCCCTCAGTGCTTTTTCTGACTCCCCAGACATACCCGAAACTATAGAGGGAGCCGACAAAGCTATGAAAGGCACTCCTAGCTCTGCCGCGAATGCATTTGCAATCATAGTTTTACCGCAACCAGGAGGGCCGTGAAGTAGTATACCTCGAGGAGGCTGTATCTTGGACGTTGAGTAGATTCCTGGCTGCAAGAGCGGCAGAACCACAAGGTCTTCCAACTGTTGGATCACAGGATCCACTCCGCCCAGATCTGCTAAGCTTACATGTGTCGGAGGTGAACGATCAATTTCTGGAGCAGCTTTTCGCTTTTTGACGAGCGGCTGACCGTCTGCCTGTCTCTTTCGTGATAGTGGGGCCGCTGGTGGAGCTTCTTGCTCCTCATTTGAAGGTGTCTGCATGCCTTTTTTCCCCAAAGATTTATTTGCCCACATTCCAACAATGCTCTTATTTATGCCATTTGCTGACGTTTCACCTATCTCGATGCCTTCAAGATTTCCTTCCATTGAACCCACTTCATCCTGGCTCTCCGCATCGTCCTTGCAGACATCCAGAACCCGCTCGATGCTGTCTTCTAAAAGCTTCTTGCTTTTACGATTTAGACTTGAGTTGGACCTTTTGATCTTTTCATAAACAACCGAAACTGATAATCGAAGGCATTTCGTGTCATCAAGCAGTGCCTGCTCATCGACGAGCTTGCGGACGATTTGGTAGACCTAGAACGTGAGTATCTTTTGTCGCCTAATGATTAATAGAACCAAGCATACCTCTCTGTCTAAGCCTTGGCCTAAAGTAGGTCTACCAGTGCTGGGCCTCGAAGGCATCAGTACTCTAACACTTGCTAGGACGACAGAGAGCGATTTCGCTGTGAAGGGTAGGAATTTCGCGAAATCTGACATCCCTGCCCTTATCGATAAGGCTAAAACACCCGTTCCAGGCTGCGTCATCAAGTCCACATGGGTAATCTACTCGCAACTCTTCAAGCAGATCTCAAATAGAACAAGGCCCACTCAAAAATCGACAGATCATGTCGCAATGGGTAACACCCCAAGTGCGTATAAGATATCTGACAAGGATAGGTCTACTTCGCCCTCCAGCTCGGCTGTTGAATCCAGCTAATAGATCTTTAGGGCAATCCTGAGCTTGAAAAACCAGCGCGACAACGTCCACCAATACCAAAAGCGCATCACAATAATCACTGATCGTGAAACTGCAGTCGCTAAAGCATGCCTTCAGCGAGGTGACAAACAAAAAGCTCTCCTGGCCCTCCGCCAGAAGAAATTCCAAGAATCTCTTCTAGCAAAAGCCGACGCACAGCTGGAGACCCTAGAGCAGCTGATCGTCAGCGTGGATTACGCGCAGATACAGAGCGACGTCATGTATGGGCTGAAGCAAGGCAGCAATGTATTGAAGCAGATCAATGCGGAAATGGGCGGTATTGACCAGGTGGAGAAGCTGATGGGGGAGAATGAAGAGGCCAGGGCAGCGCAGAGGGAGATCAGCGAGTTGCTGGGGGGACAAATGTCGAATCAGGATGAGGATGAGGTGGAAGACGAGTTGCAGGCGCTGGAGGGGGGGATAGCTGGTGTGAAGGAGCCGGATGCTGTAGATATGCCTGCTGCACCAAAGACGGAGTTTGAGAGGAAAGAGAAAGAGGAAGAAAGGGTAGACCGACAGAAAGAAAGAGCAAGAGCCAGAGCTGCAGAGGCCGCAGAACCAATGTTTGCATAAGTACTTAAGTGAAGTTGGGGGTTTCGATTTCACATAGCGCTGGCGTTCGTCACGGTCACTTGGATGATCTTTGGGTCGCATTATGCTTCCACAGCTTTGAATGTAGTCATTCGGAAATTCCTCCGAGACCATTCAGTATCCAGAATTTCCAGTGATCCAACGCCCCTTATTTAGGGAATGCCGAGTCTTCTGTTAATGCTTCCTAAAGCAGCCTAGAAAAACCCTGGCCATGCTCCCAGCCCAGGACAGAGTCATTAGTGGACTCCCAAACGCCTTTCAAGACCCTCACTCTACATCCCCTGCCTTGACCCGGAAGCACCCATATCCCCAATTCCTTGAACCAGTGTATGATCCTTTGGATTCGCTGCCTTCTCATATAGTACCTCCACCGGCTCTCTGCTCAAATTTTTTATCTCCCCCTTGAAGCCGATCCACCAGATTCTCGTAAGATCATCTCCATAGTTATCCTCCACGAACAAATTCAAGTTATATGTATTCCCAAAAAGCGCTCTTTTGACAGGGATTTCCTGGATGTCATTGGTTCGGGAAAGGGTAAGAGTTTGGGTTGGGGACATGTCGGCAGCAGAGGTGAAGTCGAGAGACTCATTGTTCAGGAAGAGCTTGAGCGTGTGGGGAGCGGACGGCGAATCCGAGGAGCGGATGAGGATCGAGTGAAGTTTTAAGGCGCCGGCAAAGCTGGGAAGGGGAACAAATTAGCCTTGCCCAAGGATCCTTGAGGAGAGAAACACCTACGGGACAAACATGAGCAATTGCTCATCCGCATCACTGACGAGCTCTGGTTCAGGGTTTAAGCGCTGCGGCCATGTCTTCTCAACGATCCTTGCACCAGCATCGGGCTCGCTTTCGTTTAAGGTTCTGATGCTCTCGAAGTCGATTTGCTTCCAGATGAGAGTTTGGAGTGCCGGCTCAATTTCGTCACTGTGATCATGACCATGATCATGGCCATGGTCGTGGCCGTGGTCATGTCCGTGGCTATCCTGATGAGACATCTTTATAAATACGTCATGATGAGGGAGCAGAATTGGGAAGCAAAAGAGGTTTGGATAATTCTATGTGAATATCCCACATTTATACAGTCATTGGTTGGGCAAGCATCGCAAGATGTCTCAGTTATTTGATGTGATTCTAGATTAGGGCAAGATCATTCAATTAAATTTTCCAGGATCTAATCTATATCTTTCGTGCTCAGCAATGATAGGGATTCTAATATCTATGACCTTCAACAAGTCAAGAGGTACGGGCAGAAGCATCGTCCGTGACTATCATCCCTTGACCTGATAATATGCAGACAATGAACCATCCAGAAGCCAACTCTTTTCAATTTTTGTGACGTCTCGAATAAAAGTCTTGTTTCCCGTCTCCAGTATTTCATGAAAGATGACCCAGTCGGCTTTTCTATTCTGAATGTTGTTAGGTGAATTTAAGCATGGTGGATAGAAGTATGTGCTTACAAACATCAGTGAGCTCGGGTGGGCATGTAAAATGGTACCGCCACCGATGGTTTTGAAGGTGCCATCAGGTTGCATCCTCGCAGCCTGAGCAAAATATCCACTTGTCAAACATTTTCTTATCGATTCGCCTTTGTTGGATACATCGTCCTGGTCCTTCTTGAGTGCCAGTGACTCATCAACATTCATGCCAAATCGCTCGAGGTATCTCTTCAATTGAGCCCGAATGCTCACAGCTCGTGTCATTGACTTGTAATTCAAATAATTCCCCCTACACCACTTCGATTCTTTTCTGCCTTTGGTGACGAAGGCCTGGTAGACATTGAGAAGAGTAAGATGGTCTCCTTCTTCCGTAGCAAATTTTCGCCGTGCACTCTCACTGGCTTTCTTCTCTCCATCATGCTGAAACCACACAGCTCCCTGCAGACTGGTCATTGCAGCGATAGACAGAATCTCGCTAAGACAACCAAAGTTGGAAGCAGATAGAAGTACTTTGGCCATCATGGGCTCCACTGAAAGCTCGGCCATGCGTACCCCCAATGGGCGCGTCAGCTTTGCATAACCATCCACAGCGCCTAGAGCGTAAAGAAGCTCCATAGCGCGAACGAACAGCTCTGCTGGCGGCGGAGTGAGAAAATCAAATCTGATAACGTTATCAATTCCTAGCGCTTTCAATTGGAGTATGGTTGGCGCAAGATTGGACCGCTGAACTTCTGGTGCGGTTGCTTCCGGTAGATTCTGATAGGCCGACTCTGTATACAATCGGTAACATTTCCCAGGCTTTGTTCTCCCTGCTCTACCGGCTCGCTGGGTAGCCGAGGCCTTTGAGATTGCTGTAGCTGTCAAGGTTTCAATACCTGTTTTTGGATTGAAAGCACGTAGCTTGACAAAACCACAATCAATAACATAGACTATACCATCGATTGTCACAGAAGCTTCAGCAATGTTTGTCGAAACGATGACTTTCCGGGTGTTCTCTGGTGTAGGCTCGAAAACATACAGCTGTTGCTCACTTGAGAGGCCTGCGTATAAGGGCAAAGGAACAATCGACGGTGCTCGAGGATGCAGCGAAGCCATGCGGTCTGTGATCATTTGAATTGCAGTGTCGATTTCCTCTCTGCCAGTCAGGAAAAGTAGAATATCTCCATCGGCTTCATTTGCATGTATATCGAACACGCTTTTCACGGCTCCTTCAACATAGTCTTCTGCGGGCTCTTCCAGATACAGAGTATCTACTGGGTACATCCTTCCTTCTAAGCTAATAATTCTACCGATATTACCATCTAATGGTTCGTCTTCTTCGCTAAGGCTTGATTGATCGCCGGCAAAGAAACGTAGAAAATCCTCAGCTTGCAAAGTCGCACTGCTAACCACAATTCGAAGCTCTGGTCTGCGATTCATTATCTTTTTAAGCACCCCAAGTAAGACATCGGTGCTAAGGGAGCGCTCATGCGCCTCGTCAACCATGATCACAGAGTATCGTGACAACAAAGGGTCTGCCAATGCCTCTCTGAGTAAGAGACCATCTGTCAGAAATTTTATCCGGGTCTTGGCACTTGTCACATCTTCGAATCTGATTGAGTAGCCCACTTCTTCGCCTATTTTGCATCTCATCTCCTCTGCCACCCTGGTAGCAACTGTAGTTGCAGCCACTCTCCGAGGCTGGAACAATCGGTAAGAATCAATGGCAGCTGTGAAAGGGCTAGAATCGTCGACGTTGACTTACCTACCTGAGTCACCGCTATGACCTTTTCCCCTTCTGTCCATCCTGCCTGCTCAAGGTACTGAGGAATCTGGGTAGTTTTGCCTGAGCCTGTTTGCCCCACTACAATGACAACAGGATAATTCTCAATCAAAAATAGTAAGCTTTGGCGATGACGGGCTATAGGAAGCAAGGACGAAGGTTTGTGGAGAGAAGGTATGAAAGACGTTGTAATATCAGAATCAGCAGCCATTTTCAATCAAGTCATCTTTACTCGCACTGTCGAGAGGGTATCGCTGCTGCCTTGGATGCTACGTTATATTTCGGCCATGAGGGTGAAGAAATCTCGAGTGCTGTAGGCCCTCAGAAATCCAAAATCTGCATTCAATATCTCCGGTAGAGAGTAGTGTGGGTCGGAGAGTGGGATACTCGTAAATATTTACCCCCAAATCGGTCAAACCTAGCTCGCGGGTGAAAAAATAAATGATAGCTCAGCAGTTACCGGCACAGAACGCACTTACGTTTGTGGAATTTTTCACAACTCAAAATCCTGAGAAAAAAAAGCTTCAAACCACTTCTTCACAATCTACTTAATCACTGTTAATACTGTGAAGTGATCAAGTAATTATTCTTTGAAGTTGTAAGCAGCTGAGCTATCATTTATTTTTTCACCTGCGAGCCTAGATGACGGACGACTACCGTAGACATGTCAAGTTAGCGTGCTACTTCATGGAGTTTAGCGAGGTAAATCAATACTAGCGTGTCCGACTTCTGAGTGGAAACGAATAAGTGCGAGTACCTCTAAACACCCTCACCCCCTAACACAGTAACACTGATTGCTGGCCACAGCCCGAAGAGCCTCCTTCATGATCTTCTACGCTAGCTTCTCACTTTTTGGTACTACAATATCCATCATGTGGATCTCATTAATGCAACACTCAGAGCACCTCCCAAGGACGTACAATCTCGTGCTCCGACCATTCTAGTTTCTCCGTTTCATCTTCACTTTCCGTGTCCTTCTTACACAACCCTCGGTTATTTGTGTTTTTTATAGGGCCCATAGGTTTCTCCGACGGCGAGCGTGATGTCTTAGCGGCTTTTCCTTGGTCAATTACCCTGTGGTCCACTCTTCTAATTGGCGATTTCCACCAGTGTGTTATCCTGCCGCTTAGTATTCTATCTTCCCACTGAGCGTCCCCGCCAGATTGCCGACGTGTGCCACCAATACATCTTCTACTGCCATTGTATTCATGCTTCTCCTATCATATTTCCCCTTAGTAATTGGTGTCCTCTTCCATCGTTCCCATTCCTTCGGTAGCCATGTAACGTCCCAACTTGGAGTTACTTGCTGTCCATGGTGACTGATTGTATAGGCTGTTCCAGTGATGTAGAGATCTAAGGTGTAGAACCTTGGGAAGGTGTGCAGGTCCAGACGCCAATAAGGTACCTCAGGGAGATGCTTGCACAAGTATCTATAGGTCCTGATGCTGTTGTTAGCTCGATGTGCTTGGTTTGGCGGCCACTTGTAGCTGAAATAGCAATCGAGGATTATTATAGGGTAATCTCGTATTGATGGGAAATAATTATCTTAACTAAGAAGCTTTCATTTTTCCAATTAGCTTTTAGCTACTAGCGGTAGACAGACAGAGAAAATCAAAAGAACTCACGTCAAAACATCTGGAACAATATTATCAATGTCCGGGTAGGCAGGTTCAGTACATCTGAACATACCGGACAGAATCGGTTTGACTGAAAGACTTCTTCAATATCAATATTTTGCAGAAAGTAGCTTCAGAACAATCATCTGGGAGGTAGTGAGGTCCGGCACAACGTATCCAGCACGGCAGGACTTTAAAACTATCCAAATATATATGTCCATGACATGGCTGTGGTTTCGCCCTGCATTATGGGCTGTCTCCACTAATCCGCGTGACTGTGTTATCTTCAGTTCCCTGCATCAGACAAAGACATGCAACCACTATCCTAAATGGTGAAGCGAGTTCTTCAATTGAGGATCGTATCACATTTCAGAAGCTTTGGGCCTCACGACTTTGCTATTAGGTGTCGATGTGTGGCAGAGTGACGAAGACAGGGGATTCTAATCTTTGGCCCTACTCTATCGGTTGTGGCGCAGTATAGAAATCCGCGTATGGCTCCACCCCCGCAGATACAATATGATACGCGTACTTTACTTTAGTTCACTGCATTATATAAAGACAAAAACACTTGGGTATCTTAATCGATTTGCGAAAATCCAAATATACTGTCCATCTTTGAGCAGTTTCAGACTACAAACCATGTCCGATCCTGAAAAACCTGTACGATCTGGATTGTAAGGTGCTAGGTAGAAGCTCACTGATAGCTTGTTAGAAGCCCACTGGACCTCCAGAGTCCCCAACGACTGCCCGAGAATTAGACTTTGATGAAGAACCTCTGGAAAACCCATCATCTCCATCCTCCCACAAAGCATCTTCCAACACAACCACTTCAGTACCGCAGCCTGGCTCTGAGGAAGATGTTGCTCCTCCAAAACCACCCCGTCCCTTGAACCCGGAACAGCAAGCACAAAACACGCTCAAAGAAGCCTTCCCTTCTATCGATGCTGCAGTCATCAAGGCTGTCCTACGGGCTAGCGGTGGGAAGGTCGAGCCCGCTTTCAATGCTCTATTAGGTGCGATATGTGAGAACGATTCCTTCCCACGAGCGATGCTTATATCCTGCAGGCATGTCAGATCCAGACTCCCAAGTAGAGCCTGAGCCAATCCCTCCGCCCCAGCCACCGAGACCGAGGCAAGCGCCGATCGCCCCAACTTCTACAGAGGAAAGCCAGCTTCTGGCCGACGAACAATACGCACGACAGCTGGCCGAACATTATAATTCATCTGCATCATATACCCCAAGTTCGAGGAGTGCCTCGGCGCAAAGGCGGGAACCAGCGCCCTTGAGGCCCAAAACAAACACAGGCTTAAAGCCTAATGAAGTCTACGATGATCGTGAGCGTAGCTTTATCGATGGTATGCTTATTGAAGATATCCCCGTTGCGTCGGGCTGACTAGCGAGATAGATGATCTGCCTGTGATTCGCGAGAATCTCAAGAAGGGCTTCATGGAGACGCAGTCGACCATCAATAGCTGGGTAAACAAATTAAAGAAGAAGATCGACGGCGAGGAAGACGAGGATTTCCAAGGCCAACCCGCGTACCCTGCGCAGAGCTACAGCGGTGGTCTATCCCGAGGGCAGTACGGCGGACGAAGAAGTGGTGATTCAGTAAGACGCAGCGCCGACCAAGAGCGCTACGATGCCGATCCTCATGTTCTAGGAGACGACTTCACCAATCTGCAACTGAGAGACCAAGAGAGTACGCTCATGCCTAAACCCATCATCATATTTTCTCCAAGCTAATCGGCCTCAAGCACCCCAACGACGCTCAACCCGTCCCCTAGCAAACCCCGATCTCTTCAAATCAACGCCTCCCCACCCCCAATCAAACAACGGCCATCGCGTTTCCTTCCAAGAAGGCCCTCCCGAAGAAATCGACGTCGGATACCGCGCCTCGCCCGAGCCCATGAACCGGTCCGCATCCAGCACCAGCGCCAAGTCCAGCAAATGGCAGCCTCTGGCCGCCGTCGACCCGAGCCCCGTGGCGGACCATGATCCATTCAGTCTCGTAGACAGCGAGGACGAGGATGCGAAAAAGAAGGATGTCCGCGCGGACGACAGTGAACGGCTGAAGGAAGCGGCGGCGGAAGTTATGAACGATGGTAATGGCCCTTTTTCAGGCGAGAAGAAATTGGAGCCGCGGGAAAAATCGGGGACGAAAGATGCGGAGGCGGAGAAGCTAGTCGCGAAATCCTGAGCGCTTTTCCGAATGATCGAGTGTATTTTTTATGGTGGAAGGATGATATCCGTCTGTTTAGCAAAATCACTCGTTTCCCTACCCCTGATTCCGTGACATTAATGATCAAATCTCCATACTCCGGATATCATCCATCAAGCTCTCAACCCCAAACACCCAAACTCTACTGTTCCCTTCCAAAACCCACCAACACACTACCCACTCTCCCCACTCTTTCTCGGCACTTTCCCCCCATTTCCCCTCAACTCCAGAATCACAGTCTACACGCAAATTAGCCCTCTATCCCACTTCCTCCCCACCAAACACCCCACAAAAAAAAATCTAGTTTAAAAACTCCACTCACCGCAAGCGCCTCGGGATTAACCCCATTCTCAATCAACGACACGCATATCGAGAGGGTTTGGCGGTCGAGGTGGGTATTCTGCAATCATTGTATCCAATTAGCTGATAACTATACATATAAGTAGGGGACGCGGCGTGAATCGCTGAGGGGGAG
>JAABUO010006468.1_pt1 | contig 13457 bp, 10 predicted proteins | sample 5559291 | NCBI WGS metagenome assembly JAABUO01 (sample SAMN10711878, study PRJNA513372) | rock metagenome | isolation source: Antarctica rocks | place: Antarctica: Victoria Land, Finger Mt sud | reverse complement strand
GCCTGAGCTCGGCGCGCTACGGCACCATCACCTTCGGCCGGCAGAACGCGTTCACGCTCGACGGCGTGATCGCCTACGACCCGCTGTTCGCCTCCAACGCCTTCTCGGTGATCGGCTTCCAGGGCGCCACCGCCGGCGCCGGCGACACCGAGGACGCGCGCCTCGACTCCTCGATCAAGTACCTGGTCAACTACGGCCCGATCCACGGCGGCGCGATGTACCAGCTCGCCGGCGGCAACGGCAAGTCGGTCAACCCCACCAACAGCGGCAGCCGCGGCACCTACCAGTTCGACCTCGGCGCCGAGTATCGCGGCCTCAACGTCGACGCGATCTACAGCCAGACCTACGACTCCGTGTCGGTGTCGGCGCTGACCGCCGCACAGGTCGCCACCGCGCCCGTGGGCTCGGTGTTCGGCTCGGTCTCCGACAACCAGTCCCTGATGCTGCTCGCCAAGTACAAGATCGGCAAGCTGCAGCTCTTCCTCGGCTACGAGAACATCCTCTACAGCAACCCGCGCGATCCCCTCGGGGTGGGCTCGACCTCGCTGGGCGGCTACAACCTCGGCGTCATCAACAACACGTCGTACACCAACAACAAGCTGCTGCAGATCTACTGGGGCGGCGCGCGCTACGCCGTCACCCGCAAGTTCTCGGTGGACGCGGCCTACTACCGCGAGCACCAGAACAGCTACAGCGGCAACGGCTGCGGCAACGTCAGCCTGGGCAGCTGCCGCGGCGACCTGAACGCCTACTCCCTGCTGCTCGACTACCGCCTGTCGCCGCGCTTCGACGTGTACGCGGGCGCCATGCTGTCCACGGTGTCCAACGGCCTCGCCAGCGGGTTCCTCTACAACACCACGATCGACCCCACGGTCGGCGCGCGGTTCGCGTTCTAGGACCACGCTGCCGCGACGAGGCGCCGCGCAGCGCGGCGATCCGCCAAGGGGGGGAAGGGGTCCTTGCTCCTTCCCCTGGCCGAGCCGCCCCGATGCCGCGTTCCTGCCGGCCGGCGCCCCGGTCCCGGGACACCGCGGCGTCGGAGGCCGTCCCGTGATCCCGGCGGGCGTCGCCGCTCCCCAAGACGACCAGGACCCCGGCGGCCGTGCCGGAGCCGACGTGACACCACCCGCACGGGCCTGTACGGTTCCCGCGTGACGTGCGTCGCCCAGGGCAGGCCGTGCCTGCCAGGGCGTCCGCCTGTCGAGTTCGGTCGGAATCGAGGGTTGCAGTGCAGGACGTCCGGATCGGCTGCGGCGCATGTGCGTTCTGGAAGGAGACGAGCCGCCAGGACGGGACCTGCCTGCACAACGCGCCGAGGCCGACAGAGCGCGTGGACCAGATCGCGCACTGGCCCGTCACCGGCAGGCAGGACTGGTGTGGCGAGGCCGCCCCGCATGCGGCCGATGGCCCGCGGGTCGTCGGCTGCCGGGAGTGCCGCTACTGGATGCAGCACGGGGACGCGGCGGGCCTCGACCCCCAGGATCGCCTGGACCGGCGGATGGACTGGTGGCGCGACGCGGGCCACTGCGTCCGGCACGCCCCGGGCTCGGCCTCCTCCCCGGGCCTGAGGGGCTTCTGGCGCGCGACGCACGGCCTGGACGGCTGCGCGGAAGGACGCAGGCGGCAATAGCCGGCCCCGATGCCCCGGCCAGGACGTGCCGCGGGCTGCTCCCGGCCTGTCGGAGGCGCGTCGCCTCCGCGTGACGCCCATGCCAGCGGCCCTTGGGCGACCGGCGACGCAAGCAAGGCCGGAGGCTCTGCCTCTGGACTCCGCCAGAGGCAGGCCTTTGGAGGCCATTGCTCGAGGAAATCGGTTTGCAAGGCCTCGTGCTTAAAGGAGGGGACCGTTGGCGGGTCCGGGCGGTGCCCAGCCCTGCCTGCCGACAGGCACGCTGTTCAGCCCGTGCGCGCCGCCACCAGCGCCAGCCGCAGCAGCGCCGTCTCCGACATCGGCGCGATCTCCGGCGCGGCCCAGGGCGGCAGCTCCTCCGCGCGGTGGCACGCCACCTCGTGGCCCGGCGCCAGAGCGCGCAGCGCCGGGTCCTCGTCCGCGCAGCGCGGAAGCGCGAACGGGCAGCGCAGCCGGTAGCGGCAGCCCTGCGCGGGCGCGGCCTCCAGCGCCGGCTCGGCGTCGGCATCGACGGCGGCGCGGCGGGCGGGGTCCGGCAGCGGCGCGGCGGCGAGCAGGGCGCGGGTGTAGGGGTGGCGGGGGCGCTCGAACAGCGCGTCGCGGCCGGCGACCTCGACCAGGCGCCCGGCCTGCATCACGCACACCCGGTCGGCCATGTGGCGCACCACCGCGAGGTCGTGGGCGATGAACAGGTAGGACAGCCCGAGCCGGTCCTGCAGGTCGCGCAGCAGGTTGACCACCTGCGCCTGCACCGAGACGTCGAGCGCCGCCACCGGCTCGTCGCACACCACCAGCGCCGGGCCGGGGGCGAGGGCGCGGGCGATGCCGACCCGCTGGCGCTGCCCGCCCGACAGCGCGTGCGGGAACCGCGCGGCGTGGTGCGCGCCGAGCCCCACCAGCGCAAGCAGCTCGGCCACCCGCGCGGCGCGGGCGCGGCGCCCCGCGGCCCCGCGCCCGCCGACCCCGTGGACGCGCAGCGGCTCGGCCACCGTGTCGCCGACGCGGCGGCGCGGGTTGAGCGAGGCGGTGGGGTCCTGGAACACCAGCTGCAGCCGCTGCCGCAGCCGGCGCAGCGCCCGGCCGCGCAGCGCGGTGACGTCGGCGCCGTCGAAGCGGATCGTGCCGGCATCGGGCGCGTCGAGGCGCAGCACCAGGCGCGCCAGGGTGGACTTGCCGCTGCCGCTCTCGCCCACCAGCGCCAGGGTCTCGCCGCGCGCGATGCCGAGCGAGACGCCGTCCACCGCGCGCTGCACCGGGCCGGGGCGGGCGAAAGGGTGCGCGCGGCGGCCGGGATAGTGGCGCACCAGGGCGCGCAGCTCCAGCAGCGGGGGCGGGGTCATGGCGGGAAGGACAGGCAGAAAGCAAGGCCGGGCTCTGCCCGGACCCGCCAAAGGCCGAGGCCTTTGGAAACCGATTTGCTTAAGTAAGGCAGGTCCAGGGGCGCTGCCCCTGGCGGAGCTTGAGGCAGAGCCTCAACCTTGCTTGCTTCCCTGGTCACGCCGCGCATTCCACCGGCGCGCGGAGGCAGGCGGCCTCGTGCCCAGGTCCGAGCGGGCGCAGCGCCGGGTCCTCGGCCGCGCACGCCGCGGCGGCGAACGCGCAGCGCGGGTGGAAGCGGCAGCCAGGCGGCATCGCGCCCGGCGCCGGCACCACGCCGCCGATCGCCGGCAGCCGCGCCGCCTGCCCGCCGGCGCCGCGACGCGCCAGCGCCGGCTGGCACGCCAGCAGCCCCAGCGTGTAGGGGTGCTGCGGGTCGGCGAAGATCGCGTCCACCGGGCCGTGCTCCACCACCCGGCCGGCGTACATCACCGCCACCTCGTCGGCCATCTGCGCCACCACGCCGAGGTCGTGGGTGACCAGCAGGATCGCCATGCCGGTGCGGCGCTGCCGGGCGCGCAGCAGCGCCAGGATCGCCGCCTGCACGGTGACGTCGAGCGCGGTGGTCGGCTCGTCGGCGATCAGCAGCGCGGGGTCGCCCGCCAGCGCGATCGCCAGCATCACCCGCTGCCGCATCCCGCCCGAGAGCTGGTGCGGGTAGGCGCCGGCGCAGCGCGCGGGGTCGGCGATGCGCACGTCGTCGAGCGCCGCCACCACGCGATCTCGGAGGGCCTGGCCGCGCGGCGGCCCGGCCTGCAACGGCCCGCCCTGCAACGGCCCGCCCTGCGGCGCCCTGGCCTGCGGCGCCCTGGCCTGGGGCGCCCCGGCCTGGGGCGCCCCATCCTGTGGCGTCCCGTCCCGCGCCCCGGGCGACGGCGGCGCGGCGGGGTGGGCCAGCAGCGCCTCGGCCACCTGCGCGCCGACGCGCAGCATCGGGTTTAGGCTGGTCATCGGCTCCTGGAACACCATCGCGGCGCGCCGGCCGCGCACCGCGCGCATCGCCTCGGGCGGCAGGGCGAGCAGGTCCTCGCCGTCCAGCAGCACCCGCCCCGCGGCCACCCGCCCGGCCGGCGGCAGCAGGCGCAGCAGCGACAGCGACAGCGCCGACTTGCCGCAGCCGCTCTCGCCCACCACCGCCAGCGTGCGCCCGCGCGCCAGCGACAGCGTGACCCCGTCCACCGCCGCCACCGCGCCGAACACCGTGCGCAGCCCCTCGACGCGGAGCAGCGCCGCCCCGTCCGCCTGCGTCGGGCGCAGGGCCGCCTGCGCACCCACGCTCGCGTGCGCACCCGTGCCTGACTGCGCGCCCGTGCTTGACTGCGCACCCGTGCCCGCCGGCGCTCCCGTGCTTGCCTGGGTCAGCGTGGCCGTCAGGGCTGCGCCGGCGGCGAGCCGTCCGCGCGCGCCGCCGCGTAGTTGGTCAGCGCCGCCACCGCCGCCTCCGCCGCGTGCTGCGCGCGCAGCCCGGACGCGCCCGGCCGCAGCGACACGATCGCCGCCGCGGCGCGCGCGTCGAGCCGGTCCAGCTCGGCCTGCACCTCGGGGCTCGCCCGCGCCGAGGTCGCGCCGAACGCCATGCCGTGCGCGATGAAGTACGCGTCGAGCAGCGAGCGGCTCGGGCCGGCGCGGGGGTCGCCCGCCAGCCGCAGCGACGACCCGGTCTGGGCGCAGCCGGCCAGCAGCGCGAGGGTCAGGACCAGGAGCTGTCGCATCGTGTTCTCCACAGGCCGACACTGTGCCCCGCGGCGCGGTTCGCCGCCAGACGGCACAGAGCGGTCCAAGGAGGCAGGCAAGGTTGAGGCTCCGCCTCAAACTCCGCCAAAGGCAAGCCTTTGGAATCCATTTGTCTGGGGGACGGGTTGCCAAAGCCTCAGGCATGGCGGGTCCGGGCAGGCCCCTTGCGCCCCGTCGCGTTGATCCCCGCCGCGGTCTCCGGCATCGTCCGGCCGCGCCGGCCCGGCGTCCCATCACAGGAGTGCCCCATGGTCACGCTGAGCGAAGCCCGCCGCATCACCGCCGCCGCGGAAGCCCACGCCGGCTCGATCGGCCAGCCCATGGTGATCGCCGTGGTCGACTCCGGCGCCAACCTGGTGAGCCACGTGCGCATGGACCGCGCCTGGATCGGCAGCATCGACATCTCGATCAACAAGGCGTTCACCGCGCGCGCCTTCGACGTCGCGACCAGGGACCTGGCCGAGAACAGCCAGCCCGGCCAGCAGTTCTACGGCATCCAGAACAGCAACCACGACCGGGTGATGATCTTCGCCGGCGGCATCCCGCTGCTGCGCGACGGCGTCGTGGTCGGCGCCGTCGGCGTGAGCGGCGGCACCGGCGTGCAGGACCAGGCCGTGGCCGAGGCCGGCGCCGCGGCGTTCTGAGCCCGGCATCAAGCAGGCTGGGCTTCGCCCGGACCCGCCAAGGGCCTCCTCCCTCAAGCATGGGCCTCTTGAAACCCATCTTCTAAGCAAAAGGATTCCAAAGGCTTGCCTTTGGCGGAGTTTGAGGCAGAGCCTCAACCTTGCTTCCCCGCCCGCGATCCCTACCCCTGCACGACCCCCTGCTGCGGCGGTCTTAACCGTTCCTAAGCTCCCCTGCCGTAAGGCTGTTCCTGTCGCCCGCAAGGCGGGGGCCGGGACGGAGCGGGGCATGGACCTCAGGGAAGACGGCCTCCTCGGCGCCGGCGTGGCCGAGCACTGGTACTACCGCGCCAAGTCGGCGGCCGTGGTCACGCTGCTGGGGAGGATGCGCCCCGCCTGCGTGCTGGACGTCGGCGCGGGCACCGGCTTCTTCTCCCGCCAGCTCCTGCGGCGCGACCACGTGACCAGCGCGACCTGCGTGGACCCCGGCTACGCCGCGGACCGCGACGAGACGATCGAGGGCAAGCCGCTGCTGTTCCGGCGCAGCGTGGCCCGGGCGAGCGCCGACCTCGTGCTCCTGATGGACGTGCTGGAGCACGTGGCGGAGGACGCGGTGCTGCTGCGGTCCTACGTCCGCCAGGTCGAGTGCGGCACGCGGTTCATCGTCACCGTGCCGGCGTTCTCCTGGCTGTGGAGCGGCCACGACGTGTTCCTCGGCCACCACCGCCGCTACACGCTCGGCCAGATCCGCGGCGTGGTGGAGTCCTCCGGCCTGGTCGTCGAGGACACCTGCTACCTGTATGGCGCGCTGTTCCCGCTCGCGGCGGCGTCGCGCCTGCTCGGACGGCTGCGGGCCGCCGTCACCGGGCAGGACAGCGTGCGCAGCCAGATGCGCCTGTGGAGCCGGCTGTCCAACGGTGCCCTGTGGGCGGCCTGCCGGGCGGAGCTGTGGATGTTCCGCCACAACAAGCTGTTCGGCCTGACGGCGATGGTGATCGCGAGAAAGGCGGCTTGAGCCAGGGTCTCGCACCCGCGCGCACCGGTCCGGCGACCCCCGCGTGCGGCCTTGCCGGGCAGGCGGGCGACAAGCTCGCCGCCGCGCGCGGCGTGCCGACGCTGCTGCTCCTGAGCGCCGCGATCGCCCTGGCCTGCTGCCTGCTCCTGTTCGACCGGGACTTCCTCGACGGGTCCTCGCCGTTCTGGCGCGACCCGCACGGGGTGATCGACGGCACCTGGGCCGACATGGCGACGGCGCTCAGCGGCTACGACTACTTCGTCCGCGACGAGTGGCGGCTGCCGCTGTTCCAGGTCGGCCGGCTGGGCGCGCCGGCCGGAAGCAACATCCTCTACACGGACAGCACCCCGGTGGTGGCGCTGGCCGGACGGCTGCTGTTCCGGCTGAGCGGGCGCGCGTTCAACCCGTTCGGCCTCTGGACGGCGCTGTGCCTCGTGGCCAGCGCCGTCTCGATGACCCTGCTCGTCGCCCTGCTCGGCGGCAGGAGCGTGGCCTCGGCGGTCGCCGCGACGGCGTTCGGGCTGTGCGCGCCGGCGCTGCTGGCACGCTGGGGGCACACCACGCTGATGGCCCAGTTCGAGGTGACGCTCTCGCTGGCGTGCTACCTCGGCGCGGCACGCGCGACCCCCGCGCTGCCGCGCCTGCTCTGGGCGGCGCCGCTCTGCGTGCTGGCGCTGTGGACCCACGCCTACCTGTTCGCCATGGTCTCGGCCGTCGTGGCCGCCGCCGTCGCGCAGGCCGTGCTGGACCGCAGGCTCGCGCCGGCGCGGGCGCTCGCCCTGGTGGCGGCGCTCGGCGTGCTGCTGGGCGGCCAGCTGACGCTGTCGGGCTACCTCTCGGGGGACGGCGCGCTGAGCGCCCCGGGGTTCGGCATCGCCTCGGCCAACCTCGTGTCGCCGCTCTTCCCCGACCGGGGCCTCCTCGGGACCCTGATCGGTCTCGCGCCCCCTGACGCCACCGGCTACCAGTACGAGGGCACCTGCTACCTGGGCGCCGGGGCGATGCTGCTGCTCTGGTCCGCGCGGCGGTGGCTGGCGAGCCGGGCGCGGGAGGGCAAGGGGCGCCACGCCTGCCTGTCGGCGTGCCTGCTGGCCTGCACCCTGTTCGCGGTGTCGAACGACGTCTTCCTCGGCGGCCTCCATGTCCTGCACGTTCCCCTGCCCCCGGCCGTGCTGGCGCTGGCCGGCGTGTTCCGGGCCAGCGGACGCTTCGTCTGGCCGGTCCTGTACCTGGCCCTGGCGCTCGGCATCGCCGGCTGCTCGGTGTCGCGGCCGGGGCGGCGTGGCGCGGCGATCCTGCTCGCGGCGGCATGCCTGCAGTGCGCCGACACGGCGCCGCTGTGGGCCGAGGTCGAGCGCAGCCTGCACTCGACCCTGGCGCTGCCGGTGGACGCGCGAGCCTGGGAAGCCGCGGTCGCGCGCCACACCCTCGTCCGGGTGACGCCGGCGTTCGGCTGCGCGCCGCAGGCGTCCGTCCCCCTGACCAAGGCGATGATGCAGATCCAGCTGATCGCCGGCCGCCTGAACGTCGCGACGAACAGCCTGTACAGCGCACGGCCCCGGCACGATTGCTCGCCTGCCGGGGGCGGGCTCCAGCCGGGCGAGCTTTCGCTGCGCCGGCTCGGCGACGCGGCGGAGCCGCAGCCCGACGCGGGGCCGCACTGCTCGACGGCCAGCGGCCTCGCGGTGTGCAGCATGGTGCTGGATGCCGCGGAGCGGACGTCCCTGCTGCCCCATGCCACGCTGATGCCGGCGGCGCCCTAGGCCGGCCCGGCAGCCAACAAGGCCGGGCTCTGCCCGGACCCGCCAAAGGCCCCCCTTCAAGCACGGGGCCTTTGGAACCCCCCTTAAACAAATGGATTCCAAAGGCTTGCCCTTGGCGGAGTTTGAGGCGGAGCCTCAACCTTGCCTGCTTCCAGCCCTGCCGCCGCCACCCTGCGGCGACACGGGCGGGCCTGGCGCAACGCAGCGCTGCCGTATGCGGGGCTGGTCCCGCCCCGGGCGTCGTCCCAGGATGATGCGGCGCAGCATCGCCGGGCGTCACGCCCGCCGCCCAGCCACGACGGAGTGTGATCCATGAGCCAGGTCCTGCCCCGGCCCGCCACCGCCGAGGCGCTCGCCCCGCCCGAGCCATACGCGCCGCGCGCCGCCACCGCCGGGCGCACGGTGTTCCCGGTGATCCTGGCGCTCGCGGCGTCGCACCTGCTCAACGACATGATCCAGGCGGTGCTGCCCGCGATCTACCCGATGCTCAAGGGCCGCTACGGGCTGAGCTTCGCCCAGATCGGCGTGCTCACCCTGGCCTTCCAGATGACCGCCTCGCTGCTGCAGCCGCTGATCGGCCTGTATACCGACCGCTGGCCGATGCCGTATTCCCTGCCGGTCGGCATGGGCTTCACCCTGCTCGGCCTGCTGCTGCTCGCCCGGGCCGGCAGCTTCGGGGGGCTGCTGGCCGCCGCCGCCCTGGTCGGCGTCGGCTCCTCGGTGTTCCACCCCGAGGCCTCGCGCATGGCCCGGCTCGCCTCGGGCGGGCGGCACGGCCTGGCGCAGTCGATCTTCCAGGTCGGCGGCAACGCCGGGCAGGCGATCGGGCCGCTCGCCGCCGCCTTCGTGGTGATCCCGCGCGGCCAGGGCTCCATCTCGTGGTTCGTGGCGGGGCCGCTGCTGGCGATGGCGCTGCTCGGCGCCTGCGGGGCCTGGTACGGCCGCCAGGCCCCGCGCGGGACGGCGCGCGCCGCGGCGCCACGCGCCACGCTGGGCCCGCGCCGCGTGGCGCTCGCCGTGGGCGTGCTGGTGATGCTGGTGTTCTCCAAGTATTTCTACCTCGCCAGCCTGACCAGCTACTACACGTTCTACCTGATCGCCCGCTTCCACCTCTCGGTGCAGGCCGCCCAGGTGCACCTGTTCGTGTTCCTCGCCGCCGTCGCCGCCGGCACGCTGGCGGGCGGGCCGATCGGCGACCGCATCGGGCGACGCCGGGTGATCTGGGGCTCGATCCTCGGCGTGCTGCCGTTCACCCTGATGCTGCCGCACGCCTCGCTGGCCTGGACCTCGGCGTTGAGCGTGGCGATCGGGCTGATCCTGGCCTCGGCGTTCTCCGCGATCCTGCTGTATGCGCAGGACCTGCTGCCCGGGAAGGTCGGCCTGGTCGGCGGGCTGTTCTTCGGCCTCGCCTTCGGGCTGGGCGGCATCGGCGCCGCGGTGCTGGGGCTGCTGGCCGACGCCACCAGCATCGGCTTCGTCTACGCGGCGTGCGCCTGGCTGCCGGCGATCGGCCTGCTCGCCGTGCTGCTGCCCGATCTCGACCGCCAGGCCGAGGCAGGCAGGCAAGGTTGAGGCCCGTTGCCTGAGGCAGGAACCTCACACTCCGCCAGAGGCAGGCCTCTGGAGTCCATCACTAAACAAGGGTTCGGGAAGGGCCCGGTCCCGCCTCCTACAGCGGACAGTCCGCGCTGCACGCGTGCTCCGGGCATGGCGCCGTCGCCGGGTGCTTCGCCGCCGGCACCTCCGCCTGCCGGATGATCGCGGCCTCCAGGGTGTCGCGGAACGCCTCCGCCGCCTGGTCCCACGTGGCGGGGTCGGTCTCGCAGGTGGTGATCGTGGCGTGGAACCGCTTGTGGGCCACGCCGTACGGCGTGTCGTGGCTGCCGGTCAGGTCGAGGTAGCGGCCGATCGAGCAGGCGTGCGGATCGTGGATCGAGGCCGGCCAGGTGAGGCTCGTCGCCTGGTTCGCCAGCGCCCGGCACGCCTCCGCCATCATCAGGTGCGCCGCGTACACCCCCAGCAGCGACGTGGGCGACTGCGTGTTGCGGACACCTGCGTGGCCGGCGAGCCAGTCCCGCAGCGCCTCGGCCGGCATCGGCCGGGCGATCGCGTAGCCCTGCGCGGCGTCGACGCCCAGCACCTGCAGGGCGTTGACGATCTCCCAGGTCTCGGCGCCCTCCACCACCAGCGTCTTGCGCAGGCCGCGGGCCAGCGAGATCATGCTGGCCACGAACTGCAGGTCGTCTGGCTTCTGCAGCAGGCCGCGCACGAACGCCTGGTCGAGCTTGATCGCGTCCACCGGCAGCTCGCGCAGCCGCATCAGCGACGAGTACGCCGAACCGACGTCGTCGAGCGCGATCCGCACCCCGTGGCCGCGCAGCAGGCGGATCTCGGCCGCCGCGTGGGCGATGTCGAGGAACTGGTCGCCCTCCAGGATCTCCAGCGTGATCCGCCGCGGGTCGACGCCGCCCTCCCGCAGCACGCCCATCAGCCGCTGCGAGAACCGGTCGCGGGTCAGCACCCCCGGGGTCACGTTCATCGACAGCCGCAGCTCCGGGTGCGTGGCGTCGCATGTGGCGAGCGCCGCGAGGCCGAGGCGCAGCGAGCGGAACAGCAGGTCGTCGAGGTCGTGCACGGTGAGGCTGGCCAGGAACGTGGCGGGCGCCAGCACCCGGCCGTCGTGCTCCAGCCGGCCCAGCGCCTCCACCCCGATCACCTTGCCCGAGCACAGGCTGACGATCGGCTGGTAGTGGTTGAGCACGCAGCCGCGGGCCAGCAGCAGCCGGTGCCTGCGCTGCTCCGTCATGGTGGGACCCTGGTCCGGGCCGGAGGTCATGCGGGGTGCAGGCCGCAGGGTGGGCGCGGCATGCGGGCGCGCGGCATCCGTGCGCTCAGCAGGGCCGCCGCGGGCTGCGGGGCACGGGCGGCGCGGCCCGCCTGGCGGCGGGGTGGCGAGGGCTCGGCAAACAGCACGGGTGCGTCCTTCGAGCGGGTTGATGGCCGGCGTGTCCACTGGGACCCGGACGGCATCCTAGCGGCGAAGTCTTACCAGACCGTGTCGCCCGTGACCGGCACGCGACGCCGCGGTCCTCGCCGCCGGGCGCACGGCGAGCCGCACCTGCGTCCCGGGGCGGCGACGGACCCCGGGGCGGCACCCGCCAGGCCTGGACGCGGAGGCGTTGCGGCCACACCCTGCACGCGGCACCGTGTCCGCAGCCGGACCGTCCACGCCCCGTCACCAGGTCGTGATCCTCCCATGCCGGGCGTGCGGCCGCCCGCTGCCCGTCCGGCCCCGCGTCCCAGGAGTTGCCCCGCCATGTCCGCCTACGACCGCCTCGCCGCCCGCTTCGCCCGCATCGCCACGCTCGGCGAGGCGTCCTCTGTGCTCGGCTGGGACGCGTCGGCGATGATGCCGCCCGGCGGCGCCGCGGCGCGCGGCGACCAGCTCGCGGTCCTCGCCGGGCTGGGCCACGAGATGCTGGTGGCCCCCGGGATCGCCGCCGAGCTGGACGAGGCCGAAGCCCGCGCCGCCGCCCCGGACGGGCGCGCGGCGGACCCGCGCGAGGCGGGGGCGCCCGATCCGGGCGGATGCGACGCAGGCGGGCCGGACGCCGGCTGGCGCGGCGTCAACCTCGCGCTGATGCGCCGCGCCCACACCCGCGCCACCGCGCTGCCGCTCGAGCTGGTCGAGGCGCACAGCCGGTCCTGCTCCGCCTGCGAGACGATCTGGCGCACCGCGCGGCCTGCGTCGGACTTCGCGGCCACGGCCTCCGCGCTCGCCGAGGTGGTGCGCCTCACCCGCGAGACCGCGGACGCGCTCGCCCCGGCGCTGGGGCTGTCGCCGTACGACGCGATGATGGACGGCTACCAGCCCGGCATCGCCAGCGCCGACGTCGCGCCGGTGTTCGCCCGCTACGAACGCTTCCTCGCCGACGCCCTCCCGCGCGCCCTGGAGCGCCAGGACCGGGCCGACCGCGACGGCACGCCCGCCCTGCCGCACGGGCCGTTCGCCGAGGACGCGCAGGAGGCGCTGTGCCGCCGCCTGTCGCGCGCCGCCGGGCTGGAGGCCGAGCACACCCGGCTCGACCGCTCCGCCCACCCGTTCTGCGGCGGCACGCCCACCGACGTGCGCATCACCACGCGCTACGACACGCAGAACCCGGTGCAGGCGCTGATGGGGGTGATGCACGAGACCGGGCACGCCCTGTACGAGCGCGGGCTGCCCGCCGCCTGGGCGCGCCAGCCGGTGGGCAATTCGGCCGGCATGGCGGCGCACGAGAGCCAGTCGCTGATCCTGGAGATGCAGGCGTGCCTGTCGGACCCTTATCTCGGCTGGCTCGCGGGCGAGCTGAACGCGGCGCTGCCGGGCGGCGGGGCGGGCAGGGGCGCGGCGTGGAGCGGGCCGGCGCTGGCGCGGTCGTGGCGGCGGGTGGAGCGCAGCCTGATCCGCGTCGAGGCGGACGAGATGACCTATCCCGCGCACGTCATCCTGCGCTTCCGGCTGGAGCAGGCGATGGTCGCGGGCGACCTCGCCGTGTCCGACCTCCCCGGCGCCTGGTCCGACGGCCTGCACGCGCTGCTCGGCATCCGCCCGCCCGACGACCGGCGCGGGTGCCTGCAGGACATCCACTGGTACGACGGCCTGTTCGGCTACTTCCCCAGCTACACCCTGGGCGCCATGGCCGCCGCGCAGCTCATGGCGGCGGCACGGCGCGACGTCCCCGGGCTCGACGACGCGCTCGGGCGGGGCGACCTCGCGCCGCTGCTGGGATGGCTGCGCAGCCACATCCACGGGCAAGGCGCGCGGCTTGGATTCAACGCACTGCTACAGGCGGCGACCGGGCGGGCGCTCGACCCGGCGGATTTCGAGGGGCATCTGGCGGCGCGATACCTGTAGGAAGGAAGCAAGGCTGGGCTCTGCCCAGACCCGCCAAAGGCAAACCTTTGGAAACCAATACTTAAGTCAAGTCAATGGAACGCATCTCTATGTGGCAGCTTAAGACTGTTAGAACGTGGAGGAAGCAGAGATAAAGCCAGTCTGGATTTGGCACCCTCTTGGTGTTGGATATGTGGTGCATCGCGTCGTCGCCGACGATTGCGACAGCGCACGTGAGAGAATCGCCGGCTATTTCGCTCCAAGGACAGCTGACGATCTCGGCTGCGCCGATGTAGGCAGTCCCGCATTAGCCTTCTTATACCAACCGCCCTAATCCCTGACCGTTGCCCAGGTGCGTTCCGTGATTGACCTGACCCGTGCGATGTCACCGATGAACGCGTTCCACGCCGTGCAACAGGTCTCGACGATCTCGTCGTAG
>JAABUO010006465.1_pt1 | contig 13460 bp, 15 predicted proteins | sample 5559291 | NCBI WGS metagenome assembly JAABUO01 (sample SAMN10711878, study PRJNA513372) | rock metagenome | isolation source: Antarctica rocks | place: Antarctica: Victoria Land, Finger Mt sud | reverse complement strand
TTTGCCGCCGTCCGGGGCAGTGTGGGATGCCGCGGTGTCTGAGCTGGCTTGGGCGAGTTGGTAGTACTCGTAGAGCTCGTCTTGGTCCTCGGCGGTAAGTTCCCCGTCGGTGAGCTGGTGCCGGGCCCCTTTGATCATCGCCTTGTCGTAGGGGACGCGGACCTCGTCGCCGGTGATGGTGGCGTCCTGCAGCGGGATGAACGACTCGCTGGAGCCGAACCAGCCGGTCTTGACCGTCACCCAGTTCAGCTGCCCGGTGTCGATGTCCTGGAAGACCTGGCCGATCTTGCCGATGTGGCCGCCGTCCGGGCCGATGACAACACCTTGGGCCAGCAGGAGGTTGGCCTGCTCCTGGGTGTTGATTCGTTTCTTCTTACGGCTCATCAGGTTGTCCTTACCGGCAGGGGCCTCGGGCCGGTCAGCCCGGGAGTGTGGGATGTGAACGGATTGCGAATCGTCAGGAGCTCGGAGCTGGTGATGCCGGTGGCATTGCGGTGGGTTCGCGGCCAGCGGCTGAGGTCAGTGCGGAGTCGAGTGGTGGGCTGTCCACGCTGACTTGTTCTTTGCGGACATCGTCGGTGATCTGTTGCTGCTCGGTGACTGTCTCGACCTCGAGCTGCACAGTTTCCAGTGGCACCCATTCCTTGCTGATGACGATGCGTTCACCGCAGAGCACCCACGGTCGAGGCGGCCGTGGCTGCTCCGTCGATGGTTGATCGCCGGGGGTGTGGTCATCGATGGTGTCGTAGACGATGCGGACGTCTTCGCGGATCACCGGCACCTCGACGGTGATCATCTCAGTGATCTGCACCCGTTCCAGCCGGGCCCGGCGGACCGGCACCCGTCGGGTGGTGACCTGCAGTTGTTCTTCCGACCGGGTCACCTCCGCCGAACCACGTCCGTCAGGGCCTGGCTGTCCATCGTCGGTGAGGCCGTCGGCGGTGACGGCGCGGCCGCGGTTGGCCGGGTCGGTCATTTCACGGTCGCTGAGCACGAACCCTCCCAGACACTGTCGGTGCGGTTGGTCATAGTCGGCCCGCGATCCGGCGGTCCGCGGCGACCTCGAAGCCGGCGGCGTCGACTTTGCGGTGGAATCGGGTGCCGACCTTGCCGCCGAGCAACGCCCCGATCAGCGCCGCCACGATGGCCACTGCGATGGCGATCAGCCCGACGGTGGTGACGGTGCCTTCTTTGACCGGGATGCGGGGCAGGTTCAGCTGGGACAGCACGTTGTACTTGGCGCCGGCGATCGCGGTGATCGCGGCGATGATCGCAGTCGTGAAGATCGCCCACAGCCACACCGCGAAGCCCTGCCGGAAACCGTCGAACCGGGCCATCCGCCCGGCGACGTATCCGCCGCAGTAGTACGCCAGGAACAGGATGACCAGCAGCACGATCGCGCCGACCAAGCCGACGGTTTTTGCGGTGCCGGTACCGCTTTGCGTGGCCTGCACCGCTTGGTTGACGTTGGCGGTGCTGGTCACGCCGAACACCACGCCGGCGGCGGCCAGGATGGCGATCAGCAGCACCGCCAGGCCGGTGGCGGCCAGCCACCCGAAGAACGCCGACCCCAGCTTCATGCCGCCGAACCGGTCCCGTTCCCGGGCCAGCACCGTCTCGCGGTCCGGCACCGCGCCGGTGACCGTTCGTTCCTGCCGGATACGAATTGGTCCTGCAGTGTCGACCGCGACGGTCCGGCTGCCGATCACCTTGGGCTCCAACACCACGTCCTGCTTGACCGACGCCGATTCCGGTCTGGCTGGCCGATTCCCGACGCCCGACGAATCGTCGGCTTCAACGATTGATCGGTCGAAGGCTCCGCGGTCCTCGTCGGCGGAAAGGGCTCCGCGGTCCTGGTCGGCGGAAAGATGTTGCGAAGCCGACGCGACGGTGTCGCGGCGATGTTCTGGACCCTCAGCCGAATCGACGGGTGTGCTCATGAGGAAAACTCCTTGCGCGAGGAAGATTGCGAATATGGATGTCAGGCCAGGCCGGCGCGGTCAAACATGCCGAGCAGAGTCACGCGTGAGTGCCGTGCACTTGATGCCCGCCATATTTGCGACATAAACCCCAGCCGCGGGTCACCGCGCCACAGAGCCCGACGTGGCGAGGGCAGGCGATCTGGATCAGCCCCCCGGCTGCAGTGACTGGTCGTCGCCGACGTTGTCGCATTCGGCTTGGTCTTCGAGGCGTTTCTTGACCCGTCCCATGCCGGGAACGTGCCCGAACATTTCGTTGAGCTGGGTTGCTGTTTCCACCAGCTCCTGCACATCCGGTGCCACCGTCCCCAGGGTGGCCAACATCGGCAGAACCTCGGTACCGACTCGCTCGAGAAGTTCGGGGGTGGTCTGCACCACCTTCACCAGCGCTGCTACCACGTCCGGGGTGAGGGCGGCGGCGACCCGGTCAGCGACCGGCGCCAGCCTGCTCAGGGCCGGCGCGAACGCCGCCGTCAGGTCCTCGGCAGTGCCGATCACAGCGGCGGCTCGGTGCACGGCGTCCGCGGCGTGGCTGACCGTGTCACCGGCCCGGTCGGCGACCGCGTGGGCGTGCTCCCGGGTGACCTCCACGGCCACCGCAACCGACTGCGCCGTCTCCCGGGTGACCATCACATCCCGGACCACAGCGCGCACCTCAGCGATCAGGTCCTGGGCGTCGGCGACCATCCGGACCAACGACGGCAGCAAGGCCCACACCTGCTCGACCGTTTCGGCGGCGTGGGCGGGAGCGCGCAGCAGCGCTGCAGGAAGTGACAGGGGAAGACGCATACGACCAATGGTCCGGCTGATGATGGCCAGCCGCTCAACGGCTGGTTCTTGTCACCGCCGGTAGTGCCCATCTCCGCACCGATTCATACGCCGAAGCACGAGATTCGTGCAACAAAGGCCGCAGCTCGATGCGCTGCGGCCTTTGTTGTGGGGCGTGCTGGTGTGGGTTAGTCGTGCAGGGCGTCCTTGGCTTTGTCGCCGGTCTGCTTGACGTCGGCGGCGGCCTGGTCGCCCTTGCCTTCGGCTTCCATCTGCTGGTCGCCGGTGGCTTTGCCGGCACCCTCTTTGACCTTGCCGGCGGCTTCCTGCCCGGCGTGCTTGATCCTGTCTCCCATGGTCATAGCTGCTCCTTCGACGATGCGGTTTCCGCCGCGACTGCGCGCAGCGCAACGATGCGGCAGCTGGTGGTGACGGGCCAGCTGTGACCGCGTCTGCGATCCAACCTACGACCTCCCGCGCCTACCGAAAAACGGATCACGAACCGATAACTTCACCTGGGTTTGCTCGCCAAAGCTGCGGGTATTACGCTGTCGAATCGGCCACGCCGTTGATCGACCTTTCAAATCCGCGCCTATCAGGGCCGCCACGAACGAAGGAGAACATCATGACCAACGTCCAGAGCCCCGAGTCCTACATGGGTAAGACGGCTGTCGACCCGTCAGGTAGCAAGATCGGCACGGTCGGGCAGGTCTATCTCAACGATGAGACCGGTCGGCCGGACTGGATCACGGTGAACACCGGCCTGTTCGGCACCAAGGAGAACTTCGCGCCGCTGCAGGGCTCCTCCTTCAACGGTGAGGATCTGGTGCTGCCGTTCGACAAGGCAGTGGTCAAGGACGCCCCCGATGTCGTCGACTCCGCCCACCTGGACGTCGACGAGCAGCAGTCGCTGTACAGCTACTACCAGGGCCACCTCGGTGCCGGCGGTGGATATCAGACCGGCACCGACCGCGGCACGGTCCGCGGTGCGGGCTACGACACTTCCGGCCCGACCACCGACGACGCGCTGACCCGCTCCGAGGAGCAGCTCAATGTCGGTACCCAGCGGGTGGAGGCCGGCCGGGCCCGGTTGCGCAAGTACGTCGTCACCGAGCAGCAGACGGTGAACGTCCCGGTCTCGCATGAGGAGGTCCGGGTGGAGCGGGAGCCGATCACCGACGCCAACCGCGACGCCGCCCTGGACGGCCCGGCGATCTCCGAGGAGGAACACGAAGTGGTGCTGCACGCCGAGCAGCCGGCCGTCACGACCGAAGCCGTTCCGGTGGAGCGGGTCCGGCTGGGCACCGAAACGGTCACCGAGCAGCAGAACGTCACCGGTGAGGTCCGCAAGGAGCAGATCGAGGTAGAAGGCGACACCGTCGACCCGACCGCCCGCCCGAAAAAGCGCTGATCTGCTCGCGGACCCTACCCAAACCTGTTGAGAGAGAACGGTTATGACTAGCAGCGATCCGTACGGCACCAACTTCCCCACCACCGCAAACCCGACGGCGCAGGGTTACCCGGCCGGCGGGTATGTGCCGCCGCTGCCCGGCGATCCCGGGTACGTCCCGGTGATCCCGCCCACCCCACCGGCGGAGATCTACCACGCCCCGACGCAGGAGGAGCAGCCCTCCACCGCGGATGTGGCCAAAGGTCAGGCCGGCGCGGTGGCCGGCGGGGCCGCCGATGCTGCGCAGCACGTCGCCGGGGTAGCGAAGGAACAGGTAGGGCAGGTCACCGCCGAGGCGTCCCGGCAGGTGAAGCATCTCTTCGGCCAGGCGCAGTCGGAACTGTCCGGGCAGGCGCAGACGCAGCAGGAACGGGCCGCGTCCGGTTTGCATTCGATCGGCGATCAACTGGGGTCGATGGCACAGAAGTCGGAGCAGCCGGGTGCGGCCACCGATCTGGCCCGTCAGGCCTCGGACAAGGCGCACCAGGTCGCGCAGTGGTTGGAGAACCGTGACCCGGCCGCAGTGCTGGATGAGGTGCGGTCCTTCGCGCGGGGACGCCCGGGAGCTTTTCTGGGCATCGCGCTGGGCCTTGGGGTTGTTGCCGGGCGGCTGGCCCGCGGCATGACCGCCGACCCGGACGAAACAGCAGCCGGTGGCAAGAGTTCAACGCCGCGACCGTCCGGCCAGGCCAACCAACTCAGCCCGGCTGGGCAACGCGCAGCGCTGCCCGCAGCTGACGTACCCGCCGGTGAGCTGTATGGGACCGGACTGGTGCCGGACTGGACTTCGAAGCCGGCCGCCGGGCTGGGTGAGGTCCGATGAGTTCCCCTTCGGATCCGTCCGGCGGATACGGCGCTGCCCGGCCGGCCGGCTACGGCGCCTATCCGCCCGGCGGCTACGGAACAACAACGCCACCTTCCTATGGCGGTTCCACGGCGGCGGCGTATCCGCCGGGTTCCTACCGCCCGGCCCCTGCCGGTCCGGGAGCACATCCGGTGGAGACGGCCGATGCTGCGCCGCCGTCGCTCGGCGATTTGATCAGCAAGATCACCACCGATCTGTCTACGTTGATGCGGCAGGAAGTGGAGTTGGCCAAAGCCGAGGCCACCCAGTCGGCCAAACGGGCCGGTAAGGGCGCTGGCATGTTCGGCGGGGCCGGGTTCGCCGGCTACTTCGTGGTGCTGTTTTGGTCCATCGCGTTGTGGTGGGCGATCGGCGACGGGATGGGCCACGGCTGGTCCGCGTTGATCGTCGCGGTGCTGTGGGCGATCGTCGCGGCAGTGCTGGCTTTGATGGGTCGTAAGCAATTGGCCGCCGTCCGCGGGCTGGATCGGACGTCGGAGACGTTGGGCAAGATCCCGAACGCTGTGAAAGGCAATGAGGAGCAGAACCGATGAGCAATGACCCTGAAGTGATCCGCGCGCAGATCGAGCAGACCCGCGCCGGTTTGAGCAGTGATGTGAACGAGCTGGGCGAAAAGGTCAGCCCGGGCAAAATCGTCGAACGGCAGAAGGCCAAGGTGCAGAGCAAGGTGGCGGCGGTGAAGGACCACATCATGGGCGCGGCCGACACCGCCAAGGGGCACGTCATGGGCGCCGCCGACGACGCGAAGTCCTCGACCGGTGGCGCGATGTCCTCCGTCGGCGGTGCGATGTCTTCCGCCGGCGACGCGGTGACAGCTGCGCCCGGCAAAGTAGCGGAGCAGGCCAAGGGAAACCCGATGGCCGCCGGGCTGATCGCGTTCGGTATCGGTCTGATCGCCTCCTCGCTGCTGCCGGCCTCTCAGAAGGAAGCGCAAGCGGCAGCGTCCATCAAGGAGCAGGCGCAGCCGTTGGTCGAAAAGGTCACCGCCGCCGCCAAGGAGGTGGCAGGGAATATGCAGGCGCCAGCGCAGGACGCCCTGGAATCGGTGAAATCGACCGCGACCGACGCGGTCGGCACCGTCAAGGACGAAGGCACCTCCGCCGCGAGCGATGTGAAGGACCAGGCGCAGGAGGCCAAGAACACCGTGCAGCAACAGGCCAGCAGCAGCTGACCGGAGCCGCGCTGAGCGCGCGGCCGCACGGTGGAGACACGAGAAAGGCGGGACCGGCGCAGGGCCGGTCCCGCCTTCGCCCATTTGATTCCGCCGGGGCGGTTCTGGGACAACGTCATTGATCGAACGGAGCATCGTGGTGGACGAGAAGACGAGCGCGGCCAAGGCGGAGTCCGCGCCGCACCCGGATGATGACCGCAAGCCCGACAAACTCACCGAGCTGACCGGCCGGTCCCGCAAGTTCATTGTGAAGAAGACGTTCCGGGAATTCTCCAAGGACCAGTGCACCGACCTGGCCGCCGCTTTGACCTACTACGCAGTGCTGGCATTGTTCCCGGCGATCCTGGCGATGGTGTCCCTGCTCGGCCTGTTCGGGCAGGGACAGAAGGGCACCGACGCGCTGATGGGCATCGTCAAAGATGTCGCGCCCAGCGCCGCCAACACCCTGCAGGGCGTCATCACCCAGCTCACCCAGAGCCACGCCGCCGGATTCACCCTGATCATCGGGCTGCTCGGCGCATTGTGGTCGGCGTCGGGTTACATCGGCGCGTTCGGCCGGGCGATGAACCGGATCTACCAGATCGACGAAGGACGACCATTTCTCAAGCTCCGCCCGATGCAACTGCTGGTCACCCTGATCGCCGTCGTGCTGGCCGCCCTGGTCGCCGTCGCCCTGGTCATCTCCGGCCCCGTCGCCGACGCCATCGGCAGAGCCATCGGAGTCGGCGGCACCGCGGTGACCATCTGGAACATCGTCAAATGGCCGGTGATGCTGGCCGTGGTGATCGTCATCGTGGCGATCCTGTACTACGCCACCCCGAACATCAAACAGCCGAAATTCAAGTGGATCAGCCTCGGCGCGATCATCGCTGTGCTGGTGTGGATCCTGGCGTCCGTCGGGCTCGGCTTCTACGTCGCCAATTTCTCCAGCTACAACAAGACCTACGGCTCGCTGGCCGGGGTGATCGTGTTCCTGCTGTGGTTGTGGATCACCAACCTGGCGTTGCTGTTCGGCGCCGAGATCGACTCCGAAACCGAACGCGGCCGCCAGCTGCAAGCCGGCATCGACGCCGAACAAGACCTGCAACTGCCGCCGCGGGGCACCACAGCCAGCGACAAGAACGCCGCCAAAGACGAAAAGGAACTCGCCGAAGCCCGCGCCATCCGCGGCGCCGCCATCACCAGCGACGACGGCCAAGCGGCTGGCGACGGTCACCCCTCGAGCCGTACCGGCAGTTCCCCGGCCGGACAGTAAAAGCGGGTCGAGAACAAGTGAACGCTGCCCCCTGTCCGGACCCGGACGCACCCGACACCCCCGGCAAAGCGGCCGCCCCGACCGCACCGGTCAGCCAACGCGGCACCCTCAACCGCCGCAAGGTGCTCGCCGCCGCCGTCCAGGTCATCGACGCCGAAGGGCTTCGCGAGTTCACCCTCAAGCGGGTAGCGCAGCGGTTCGGCGTCGACGCGATGGCGCTCTACCACTACGTCCACAGCCGCGAAGACCTCCTGGACGGCATCGTCGAATTCGTCATCGACGACCTCTACGGCGACCCCGAGGTGCACATGGACACCGACGACTGGCGCGACTACCTCATCCGTTTGGCCCACGGAGTCCGCCGCATCGCGCTGGCCCACCCCCAGGTGTTCCCACTGATCGCCACCCGACCGGCCGCCGCGCCGTGGATACGGCCGCCGCTGCGCAGCCTGCGCTGGATGGAATCCTTTTTGGATACCTTGAGCCGCAGCAACTTCGACGACGAAGCCTCCGTCGCCGCCTACCGCGCCTTCTCCAGCTTCCTGCTCGGACACCTCCTCCTCGAGGGGTCCATCGAACAGAAACCACCCGGAAAACCCGATCCGACCGACCTGGCCGGCTACCCCAACCTGCAACGCCTGCAACCACAACTGTCCGCCGACCGCTCCGCCGAAGAATTCGAGCAGTCCCTGAACAATCTGATCGAACGGCTCAACGCCTACGCCCACCACTGACCGGCGTGCGGGGTGTTCGTGTCAGTGGGGCCAGCACCTCCGTTGTCGCCGGCGAACCAACACAAGACCCGCCACCGGCCGCGATCGACGAAGGGCCCCAGACGCCGGTGGCCGCGTGATCGGCCAGACCGCCGCGTACCTCGTCGCGGCGTAGGGCGAAACTCTCGGCCGTTGGCGCGGCAGCACCATCGCGACCCCCTGGACCCCGACACCGGCAGCCATCACCAAGTCGCTGACCAACGGGTAAAGCAGCGAAACGCTCGACGATCTGACGGTGAGCCTGCTCCTCGATGGCGCTCAGCCGGTCGGTGAGCCACCGCTGGAACAGCGCCAGGTGCTTGTCCATCGTGGGTAGCACTCCGTGGTGCATCAGAATTTCCCGCACCGAAGTTGCGGTGCGCCAGTTGCTCTGGTCGGCAAGAGCCTCGTGGGTGATGGGGATGCTGCCGCGGCCCAGGGCGGTGAGAGGCGTGGCGATCTGCGGCCGTGCGAGCCAGGTCAGGGTGTTCTTGACCTGGGCGGTGTCGACCGCTCTGAGGCCCGCGTGCAGGGCCCGAAGTTCCGGCCCGACCTGTCCGGTGCCGTCGTCGAGGAGGGCGGTGAGGTTGTCGGTCAGGGTGCAGCGTTCGCACCGTCGGTGGCCCAGCAGTGCCGCTTCGGTGTCGCAGCCGGCGCAGGTGAAGTTCCGGGTGATGCCGGCGCAGTCGCGGCAGATGGCTACGCCGTCGGCTCGGCGTCCGGGCAGCAGTCGCTCGATGCCGCAGCCCGGGCATCGGCCGTGGGTGTGCACCGCACGGTCGTAGCAGGTCCGGCAGATCGACCCTGCCCAGTTCGCCGACAGCCCGGCGGTGCGACCGCAGCGGCAACAGAGGCGGATGTGCCACCGCTCGTAGTCCTCACGGGCCTCATAGGCCGGGCTCACGGCGCCGGGCGAAGCCGCACCCGCTTCGGGGTCATCGCGCTGGGATCCACCACACTCACGGGTGTCTGGCCCACCGCTTTGCGGGTGGACACGCTCGCAGCGGTGGTCGGGATCAGCTCGGCCGCGGTGCATTCGAAGATGTCGCACAACGCCGCGAGCACCGGCAGGGAGAGCCGTTCCGGGGTGCCGGTGACCAGACGATACTGTCCGGTCTTTGACCGAGTATTACTGTCCGGTCTTTGACCGAGTATTGCGTTAGGTCAGTTCTTGATATTGCGTGGTTCAGTTTTTGCCGAGTGTTTCCAGGTGGGTGATCAGTAGGTCCAGGGAGCTGTCGAAGACTTCGGCGGACCGGTTCTCCGAGAGCAGCGGTTTGAGCGCCTTGAGCAGGGGATAGCCGTCCAGGTCGCTGGTTTTGGGAGTAGTGGGTTCGGGGTCGTCGACCGGGCCGATGTCGGCTCCCTGAGCGGACACCTCCAGCAGCAGGTGTCCGAGCAGGAAGCTGGAGAAGGCTTGGTAGGCGGCGACTGCGGCGCGGTCGGCGAAGCCGCAGTCCCGGAGGTTCTGCAGGAACGATTCCATCCATCTCAGGCTGCGCAGCGGCGGCCGGACCCATGGTGCGGCGGGTGGCCGGGTCGCGATCAGCGGGAACAGTTGTGGGTGGGCCAGGGCGATTCGGCGGATGCCGTGGGCCAATCGGCGTAGGTAGTCGGCCCAGTCTGGGCAGGACAGCAGTACGTCGGGGTCGCCGTACAGTTCGTCGATCACCACTTCGACGATGCCGTCCAGCAGCGCGTCGCGGCCGGGGACATACCGGTACAGGGTCATCCCCTCGACGCCGAGGTAGGCGCCGAGTTTACGAATGGTCAGGCCGCGCAGGCCGTCCCGGTCGACCATCGAGATGGCGCCGCCCAGAATCTTTCGACGATCCAGCTTTCCGGGCCCGGCACCTGCGCCGGGAGGCGTCGTGGGCAGTACCGCCGCGGCGCCGCCGCGGCCGCGAGGACTGTCCGGATCGACTCTCACACTCACGAGGCATCACTCATTTCCACATTGTCGGCGCGCACGAGAGATCCTGGGGGACCGGCACTTCCGGATGGGTGAGAAATCGGCTGCCGATCACGGCTATTTACAACGTAAACGTTTCAACCGCTGTTGCATAGGGCCGCCCGGGTCAAATCCTGGACGAAGCTACGCAAAAAGGGGGCAGCGCCCGCAGCACAACTGTCTGCCCCGAGAAGAACCGTTTGTCACTGTAAGTGGTGACCGGTGACCGAGTGACGGTGAGCAGATTCAATGAATTTCGTGTGGTTACCTTGTAAATGCGCGGCGGGTGTGTGTACGTTTACGAGGTAAATGCGAGCCCTGGTTGGGGTGCCGCTCCAGTGTGTGTCCCATCCTCGAGGGGGTTGTTCTGTGTCCGATTCACTGAAGGCCGGCCTGACGTCGGTGCTGCTGTTCGTTCCGAAGCTGCTGGCGTTCCTGGCCATCTTGATCATCGGCATCCTGATCGCCAAGGCGATCTCCAAGGTAGTCGGCAAAATCCTGGAACGGGTCGGCTTCGACAAGGTCGTAGAACGCGGCGGCATCAAAAAGGCCCTGGCCAAGAGCGAGTACGACGCCGCCGACATTGTCGGGAAGATCATTTACTACGCGTTGGTGCTGTTCGTGCTGCAGTTGGCGTTCGGGGTGTTCGGTCCCAACCCGATCAGCGAACTGCTGACCAGGATCATCACGTTCATCCCCGCGCTGGTCGTCGCGATCATCATCGTCATCATCGCCGCAGCCATTGCCGCCGGGGTGAAAACCTTGATCCAGAACGCGCTGGGCGGGTTGTCCTACGGAAAGACGCTGGCCAACATCGCCAGCATTTTCATCCTGTTCCTGGGCGTTATCGCGGCTTTGAACCAGATCGGCGTCGCCACCACAGTGACCACACCGGTGCTGATCACCATCTTGTCCATCGTCGGGGGCATCGCGATCGTCGGTGTCGGCGGTGGGCTGATCAAGCCGATGCAGGCCCGCTGGGAGCAATACCTGAGCAAAGCCGAACAAGAGGCCCCGAAGATCAAGCAGCACGCCGCCAACGCCCCCAGCGTGAAGGACCAGGCCAAGCACGCCAGCGCGCAGGTTCAGCAGGCCACAAACTCCGGGAACCGAGGCCCGGGGTCACACCCCGCCCGCTGACCGGCACTACCTTTTACCTGTCCCACGTAGTACCTCTGCCGGCTGTCCGGCCGCAGACCCCGCTTCACACAAAAGGAAGTAGTTCGCAGATGGCAAACACACAGGGCCCTGAGGCCTACGCCGGCAAGACCGCCGTGGACGCCCAGGGCGCCAAGATCGGCTCCGTCGGCCAGGTCTACCTCAACGACGAGACGGGCCAACCGGACTGGATCACCGTCAACACCGGCATGTTCGGCACCAAGGAACACTTCGCCCCGCTGTACGGATCCAGCTTCGACGGCGACCGCCTGGTCCTGCCCTACGGCAAGGACGTCGTCAAGGACGCCCCGGACGTGGCCGACTCCGCGCACCTGGACGGGAACGAGCAGCAGTCGCTGTACGCGTACTACGACCAGTACCTGGGCGCTGCCAACACCTACCAGACCGAGACCACCGGCGGCGGAGCCCAGGCCAAGAGCAAGGGCAACGCCGAGGGCTATGTGACCCGGTCGGAGGAGCAGTTGCGGGTCGGAACGCAGCGGGTGGCCGCGGGCCGGGCCGGTATCCGCAAGTTCGTCGTCACCGAGCAGCAGACCGTCACCGTTCCGGTGTCCCACGACGAGGTCCGCGTGGTCCGCGAGCCGTTGCAGCCGGGCGACTCGGTGGACGGGTCGACCATCGGTGAGGATTCCATCGACGTCGCCCTGATGCAGGATGAGGTGCGTGTCGACAAGCAGGTCGTCGGTGTGGAGAAGGTCCGATTGGCGACCGAGACGGTGACCGAGCAGCAGGAGGTCACCGAGGCGGTCCGCAAGGAGCAGGTCGAGGTGACCGGCGACACCACCGGCACCGTCCCGGACAAGTCCGCCAAGCGCAGGTAGTAACTCCCGCTTCATCTGCTGTGCTCCCGGAGGTGGGGTGAACGTCAGCCGGCGTTCACCCCACGTGCCGGTCCGCCCCGGCGTTCCCGCGGCCCTACTGTGAGGAGATTTTCGATGAGTACACCGATCAACCCGCCGCCCGGCGACGGGGAAAACCAGGAACGGCTCACCGCAGCCGAGCCGCCCATTGCCAGGACGGACCGTTTGGGTTCCGTTCCCGTTGCGGACGTGCCGGTCGGTGACCGCAATGACCGCCGCGTTCCGGTGCGGGAAGAAACGGTTGTCGTCGAGGAGTCTGCTCCGAGGGCATCGTTGCGTTCCTATGGTCAGTCGGCCGCTGATCTGGGCGTGGACCGCCGGTCGGTGACCGCCCGGGAGGAGGAGCGGTTCGGTGGGCTGAAGTTGGGGTCGGCGTTCTTCGGGTTCATGACTGCCGCCGGGATCGCCGTGCTGCTGCTTGCGCTGCTGACCGCCGCCGGTGTGGCGCTGAGTTTGACCAGCAACACCACCACCAAGGACATCACCAACCAGGCAGCTGCCGGCACCGGCACCGCCAAGACCATCGGCCTGGTCGGTGCGATCCTGCTGCTGGTGGTGTTGTTCGTGGCCTATTACTGCGGCGGCTACGTCGCCGGCCGGATGGCCCGGTTCAACGGAACCAAGCAAGGCCTGGCGGTCTGGTTGTGGAGCATCCTGTTCGCCGTTGTCATCGCCATCCTGGCCAAGGTCGCGGGCAGCAAGTACAACATCCTGTCCAATCTGAACCTGCCCCGCATTCCGGTCGGTGAGGGCACCGTGACCACCGCCGGCATCATCGCCATCATCGCCGTCATCATCGTCACTCTCGGCGCGGCGCTGCTCGGCGGCAAGGCCGGCATGCACTTCCACCGCAAGGTCGACAAGGCCGGCCTCGTCGTCTGATCCCGGCCTGGCCCATCGAAATTTCGGTAAATGCCCGGTCGCACCGCACCCGACCAGCACCCTTGCCGTTCGCCGCAGACTCACACCGAAGGACATGTCATGGCCCGTGTCGAACCAGTTCCGCCGCTCCTGCCAGCCGACGATGCCACAGAAGCTTCGACGGGGCGGAACTACCTGATCCGCTCCGAGGAGCGGCTGAACGTGACCACGGCGCGGGTGCAGGGTGGTTGGGTGCGACTGGAAAAGTTCCTGGTCACCGAAACCAAAACGATCACCGTCGAGGTGACCCACGAAGAGGTCCGTTTGGTGTCGGAACCGACCGGCGCCGGCGGGGCGGCATCGGATCTG
>JAABUO010006464.1_pt1 | contig 13461 bp, 10 predicted proteins | sample 5559291 | NCBI WGS metagenome assembly JAABUO01 (sample SAMN10711878, study PRJNA513372) | rock metagenome | isolation source: Antarctica rocks | place: Antarctica: Victoria Land, Finger Mt sud | reverse complement strand
CGCCACGGCGAGCCGACCCGTCGGCCGCTCGGGACGGCACGGGCCGTGCTCGCGACCAGCACCGCCCCCGGTGCGTGCGGCATCACCACGTCCAGGTGGTTGGGCAGCCACTCGTCGTCGGAGTCCAACAGCGCGACCCACGCGGTCCGCGCGGTGCGCAGCCCGGTGTTCCGAGCCGCGCCCTCGCCGGCGTTGGGCTGGCGGACAACGGTCGCTCCGAAACGCTCCGCGACATCACCGGTGCCGTCGGTGGAACCGTCGTCGACGACGATCACCTCGGCCGGGCGCCGCGGCCGCTGGGACAGCGCCGACAGGACGGCCCGCCCCACGAAGTCCACCCGCTGGTAGGCCGGGATGACGACGGTCACGTCGCGCAGCTCGCCCGAAGCCTGGACCAGGCCCGGGACTTCCGAGCCGGCCCGGTCGCCGGCCGTGCGCCCCGTCACGAGGCGACGCCCGGGCTGTCGGTGAGGTCACGACGGCGCCTGACCAACCGCGCCGGGTTGCCCGCGACGATCGACCACGGCTCGACGCTGGAGGTCACCACCGACGCCGCCCCGACGATGCTGCCCCGGCCGATCCTGCAGCCGGGCAGGATCGTCGTTCCCGCGCCGATCCAGACGTCGTCCTCGATGACGATCGGGCGGTCGTCGCGGAAGCCCTGCGCGTTCATGGGCAGGTCGGTCGACCCGAACTCGTGACTGCTGGAGAGCAGCACGCATCGCGGTCCCATCATGACGTCGCTGCCGATCGTCACGGGACCGATGACCAGCGCGTCGAGGCCGATCGCGGACCTGTCGCCGACCGAGACCCCCCGCCCGGAGCCGAACCACGCACCATGCTCGATGTTCACGTCGACGCCGCAGGAGTCGAGCATCTGGGCGGCGAGCCTGGCTCGAGCGGCTTTGGCCACACCTCCGCCCGGGCGCGGCGACCACGGCAAGTGGCGAGCGATCAACAGGTAGACACCGGCCGCGACGTCGTGCCGGACCGACGACGAACCGCCGCTGCCCAGCCTGGAGGTCACCCGGCGGAGTCTGCCGCACTCGGCCAAGGCTGCCGGCGACCAATCATGGCCGGTGCCAGGACCATTCCGGCGAACAGCCACAACAGGAAGTTCGGCAGCGGGGTGCCGAAGGGACTGAGCATCGCGCCCGAGAACCACGCGACCGACGATCCGAGCAGCACGACCCGCCACCCCTCGTGCTCGGAGTCGCGCGAGCGGCTGAAGATGCCGCGCGCAGGCCCGAGCGCGAGGCACGCAACGAACAACACCAACCCGGGGAGCCCGAGTTCGGCACCGCGGGCCAACAGGACGTTGTGGACCTCGAGGTGGGTCGCGGTGATTGGGTAGTCCCGGGCCTGACGGACGAAGTCGACACCGTGGTCGACGAACTGCTCCCACCCGATTCCGGTCAGCGGACGCTGCTCGATGATCCGGAGCGCGGCGATGTCGGTGTTCTGGCGGTCCCAGATCGGTCGCTGATCGTTCACCCGGGAGTTCACCCCGGTGTTCAGCGACGGCACGAACGTCAGCAGCGCCCCGACGGCGATGACCCCGCCGACGACCACGGAGGGAAGGTAGCGGCGCAGCCGCGGGATGATCATCCCGGCGAGCGCGACGCTCGCGGCGGCACCGACCCAGACCGACCGGGTCAGGCTGAGGATGACTCCCAACGAACACAGCGCAACGGCCAGGACCGATACATAGCGCCACCACGTCCGGAAACGGACCGCGGCGAAGCCGGCGGCGAAGCCGACCTGGACCATGACCACGCCGTTGGCGACGGCCTCGACGAACGGCCCACGGGCGCGGCCGTAGTGGATGCCGACGGAGGGGTCGACGATGTAGCGCGGAAAGACGAGTGCGCGCGGACCGGCGAGCTCGAAGAGTGCGGTCAGGCCGAGGTAGAGGGCCATCAGCACGGCGAACTTCAGGAACAGGTCGCGCCGCGCCGGGCTGGACAGGACGAACGGCCCGAGGACGAACAGCACGAACGGGATGACCAAACGGTCGAGCAGCGCGAACCCGCCGAGGCCGCTGGTCAGGTTCCCGACCCGCTGTGCCGACTCCAGCGCCAGCAGGACGAGGGCGAGCATGCAGAGGTGGATGAAGCCGACCCTGAGCCGCCGCACCTGCCACGTCCGCCGGTCCAGCACCAGCAGGACGACGAAGGACGCGAAGAGCAGCCGGTCTGGACCGATCGGGAACCCGACCTGCTTGGAGTAGCCGGACAGCATGTTCGTCGCGAGGAAGGCGAGGAACAACCACACGTAGGCCGGGAACCCGCGGCCTGACGGCACCGCTGGTCGTCCGCTGCGCCCCTGGTCAGGTCCCGGGTCGGGTCCTGCGCCGTCCAGGTCCACGCCGGCGACAGACGCTCCCGGTCCCGGCGTCAACGGCCCACCGAGTCCCGCCGCCCGCGCACCAGCCGCCGGCCCGAGGCGCGCGGCGGCCGAAGTCCCGACGGTCACCGGAGACCACTGGCCGCAGCGTTGCGGCGGCGGCCGACCCTCCGATCGAGCCCCACCGCAACGACGACCGCCAGCAGGAACCCGGCCACCAGGCCGGCGATCCCGTAGCGGCCGAAAGTGCTCCTCCGGTTGTTTCCGATGACCGTCGCGCTCTGCACGTCCTTCAGTCCCGCCGCGAGCGGCTGGTTGGTGATGGCGTCGGAGTACTGCGACTTCAGCGTCGACTGCTGGAGCTGGACCGCGGAGATCTGCACGCTGCGGTTCTGGATGGCCGAACGCAGCCGAGGTCCCTGCGAGGCCTGCGACGGTAACGTGTCCGCCCGCGTCAGGGAGAGTCGGTCCGCGTCCTGCGCCGACTGCAGCTCGGCCAGTTGCGCGGAGACCTTGTTGTACGCGGCGAAGTAGTTGTCGGCGTTCGCGTTGGCGTCGGTCGGGGCATTCGCCTGGGCCTTGAGCTGGCTCGCCGCAAGTGTTGCGCCGCTCAGCGCCGCCTGCCGGCTGGTCGCCTGGACCTCGACGGACACCAACCCGGTCTCCGGAACCGGCGAGCCACCGACCGAGATGATCTCCCCCGCACGCCTGCCGAGTCCCTTGTTGAGGGCGGCGCGTGCTTGCGGGAGTCCCACGAAGTGGGAGTACGTCCCGGCGAGCTGGGTCGCCGCATAGGCATAACCGGGGACCTGGTAGTCCTTCAGGTTCTGACTGCCGACGATCAACCGGGCCTCCGCCGTAGTGATCTCCGGCTTCGTCGACGCATAGGCCAACCCGGCGACCAAGCCGAGCACGGTGAGCAGGGACGCGATGATCCAATGTCGGCCGACCGAGCGCAGCGGTGTCGGCGCCTCTTCGAGCACTTCGGTGCGCGCCGGTTCAGTGCTGGTCGTCAACTTCGCTCCCGCATGGTGGATCGGACGCGCGCACGGCGGCGCGGAGGGCGTGGCCGTCCCCTCCGTCGGGGCGCGGCCATGGTAGGTCCACGCCGACCGAGAGCAGGTCCAGGCACCGACCCCAACGGGGACGCGGAGGTGTCGCTCAGCCGGGGACCGATTGCCCCGCCGACGTCCGGAACGCCGCCAGCAGCCGACGCGCGTTGGGTTCGGCGGTGAAGCTCCGCAGGACGGCGTGTCGCCCCGCCCGCCCGAAGGTTTCCCGGCGGTCGGGGTCGAGGGCGAGCTGACGCACGGCCGCCGCCAACGCGTCCGGGTCGCCGGGCGGGACGAACAGGCCGGACACCCCGTCGGTCACCAGTTCTGGAATCCCGGCCACCGCCGTGGTGACTACCGGCAGCTCACTGGCCATCGCCTCCATCAGGACGACCGGGACGCCCTCCCGGAAACTCGGGAGGCAGAAGACATCCGCCCACCGGTAGAGCTCTGGAAGCTCGTCCTGACCACGGCCCCCGAGCAGGTGGATCTGCCCGGCCAGTCCCCGCTCGGTAATCAGGTCGTGCAGTTGCTCGGCCAGCGGGCCGGCGCCGACGATCTTCCCGACGAACGGAAGCCCCAGTCGTGCCAACGCCTCGACCAGGACGTCCGGCCCCTTCTCGGTCACCAGCCGGCCGACGAACAGCACCCGTAAGGCCCCGGGGGCACGGGCGCGGCGCTCGGCCGCGGCCGGCGGAAAATGCTCCGAGTCGACACCCATGTGCACGATCGGCAGGCGGTGCCGGTCCTGCGGATCGAGGTAGCCGGCCAGCCGGTCGCGCGCGTAGGCGCTGATGCACGCGACGAACGCGGCGTCGCGGGTCTTGTCCCGCAGGCCGTGCGCGTCCGGATCCTCGAGCTCGGTCGGCCCGTGCATCGAGAAGCTCCACGTCCACGCCGGTGAATCGTCCGGGGTTCGCAGCCCGTTGCCCAGCACGCACGCCAGGCGCGCGACGTCGGCGCCGTTGTTCGCGAAGTGGACGTGGACGTGGCGAAGGCCGATGGCCCGCATGATTGCCACGAGTCGCAGGGCCTCGACGAGGTAGAAGGCCTGCCACGCGCGGTCGCGCGGGCCGCCGCGTCCTGCGCGCACCGCCGCGCGGACTCCGCCGAGCAGCGCGCCCGGCCCGCCCGTACGTGCATACCGCGCCACTTCGCGGACATAGGCGGTCGGTGCCTGGCCGAGCAGCGCGGTTGTTCGCGCGTCCTCTCGACGCATCTCGGCGGACTTCAGCTGCTCCGGTGGACAACGACGGACGGTGAAGGTCGTGACCTGCGCACCAGCAGCGCGCAGCTCCAACACCTCCCGCTCGATGAAGGCGTGGGACAGGGCCGGGTACTGGCTGACGAGGTACGCGACCCGGACCGGACCCGGGTCGGCGGTCATCGAGCCGGGCGTGCCGACCGCCGGCTGCGCAGCGCGCGCACGAACATCTGCGCCGCGAAGGGGAGGTCGTGGACGAGGTAGCGCTTGGCGAGGCGTCGCGGCTCCGAGCCGAGGCGGTGCACCCATTCCAACCCGACCCGCTGCGCCCAGGCCGGGGCTCGGTCGACGACCCCGGCGACCATCGCCAGCGACCCGCCGCAACCGACGAACCAGGTACGCGGGAACCGCTCCAGCAGATCGAGGATCAGCAGTTCCTGGCGCGGAAAGCCCAGGCCGACAAAGACCAGTTCGGGCTCCGCCGCGGTGATGGCGTCCTCGATGGCAGCGCGCGCCCGGTTGTCACCTTCGAAACCGAAAGGCGGGAAATGCCACGGGACCGGGCCCAGCCCCGGAACCTCCGCGGACAACCTGCGCCCGGCGGCCTCGGCCACGCCTGGAGCCCCGCCAAGAAGCATGACGCTGCTCCCGCGCGCAGCCATCGCCTTCGTCAGCGACCAGGTCAGCGACGCGCCGGTGACGCGTTCGGGAAGCGGTCGGTCGGCGACCCGGCTGGCCCAGACGACGGGCATGCCGTCGGCGACTATCAGGTCCGCCCGGTCCAGGACGTTGCGCAGGTGTGACCGTCGGAGCTGTCGCAGGATGTCAACGTTCGGCGTCACCACGAAGCCCCCACGCCCGTCGTCGAGGGAGCGGCGCACGTGTGCGACCACGCCGGCCTCAGTGACAGCGTGGAACTGGACGCCATCGACGTCCACCGTGTCGAGCTCGGATGCGGTCGTCGTCACTCAGACCTCGATCAGTGTCGGGTGTCGCGGGTGACCCGGCGCCGACGTCCGCGGCGATCACCGGCTTCGGGACCGCCCGACGGTGGACACCAGGCTCCTGTGACGGGAAGCAACCCCGTGGGTGCGAACATCGCCGCCGACGCTGGCCGCCGGAGCGCACGGTACCGGACTCCCGCGCCGGCCCGACACCGGTGTCCACGGCGATCCGCCCGGTCGACTGACTGCTGCCGAGTCGACTGACTGCTGCGCGTCAGCCACGGGTCGTCTGGTCCCGCGCCCAACCGGCCTGCCGACCTCCTCGACTGCGGGCGCGCAGCCGGGCCGCGACCCCGACGCCGGCGTAGACGGCCGCGGAAGGAATCTCCCCGGGTGACGAGCGGATGAGCGTCGCCAGTGCGCGGCCGGTGGATCGCGCGCTGGACCCGAACGCCGGATCATCGGACCGGGAGTCGCGGAGCTGACGGTTCCCGGCCACGACCCGCGTTCGGACCTGTACCAGCGCTGCCAGCGACCTCGGGACCCGCACGGTGAATGTGTCGTCGAGCGGCAGCCGTTCAGCCGGCGCGAACAACCGCTGGACGAACAGGTCGTCGGCTGTCAGGTCTGGGAACCGGTCGAAGCGGGCGCGACCGGCACGCGAGAGCGCGTACACACCGGTTCCGACCATCGTCTCGGACACGTAGGGGAGTTGGCGGTGGATCCGGTAGAACGCCCGCACCGTTGCCGAACAGCCGTCCAGGTCGAAGGCAACGGTCGGGGCGCCGACCCGCGCGTCATCGCCCTGCAGAACGGCGGCGACGTGCCGGAGGGTGTCCGCGGACACGTCGATGTCCGCGTCCAGGAACACCCTCGGGAACACCGAGACCGTGGCGTCACCGGCATTCAGCGCTGCTGTCTTCGACGCTTCGGCGAGCTCGAGGACCGACACCCCGGGAAACCCGCGCGCGATCGCCGCGGTGTCGTCGGTGCACCCGTTGGCTACCACCACCACCTCGGCCTCCCCCTGGTCGAGGTCGTTCACGAACGCACCCAGTGACCGACCGATCACAGCTGCCTCGTTGTGGGCGGGAATGACGACCGAGAACGAGGGTCCACCGGTCACCGGGTGAGGTGGTCCGACGACCGGTCGTGGACCGCGGGCTCGACGGCCCGTGCGGCCACCAGCCCCCGCTCGACGTCGGCGAGCAGGTCGGCGATGTCCTCGATGCCGACCGACAGCCGGACGAGGTTGCCCGGGACCTCCAGCGGGGATCCGGCGACGCTGACGTGGGTCATCGCGGCCGGCTGCTCCACCAGTGACTCGACGCCGCCGAGGCTCTCGGCGAGGGTGAAGACCCGCGTGGCGGCGCAGAACGCCGCTGCCGCGGCCGGACCCGCCTCGAGCTGGAAGGAGACCATTCCGCCGAAACGACGCATCTGCCGTGAGGCGATCTCGTGCCCGGGATCGGTGGACAGGCCCGGGTAGTGGACCCGGTTCACCGCGGGCTCGGCAGCAAGGAGCCGGGCGATCGCCGCCGCGTTGTCGCTGTGCCGCTCCATCCGCAGGGCGAGCGTCTTCAGGCCCCGTAGGACGAGCCAACAGTCGAACGGGCCGGGGACGGCGCCGGCGGCGTTCTGCAGGTAGGCGATCCGCTCGCCGAGATCGTCCGCCGCCGTGACGACCGCCCCGCCGACCACATCGGAGTGACCGCCGGCGTACTTGGTCGTCGAGTGGATGACGACATCCGCACCGAGCGCGATCGGCTGCTGCAGGTAGGGACTGGCGAAGGTGTTGTCCACGACGAGTACCGCGCCGGCGCGGTGCGCGACCTGCGCGATGGCGGCGATGTCGGCGACACCGAGCAGCGGGTTGGTCGGTGTCTCGACCCAGACGATGGTCGTCGAACCCGGCCGGACCGCTGCCGTCACGGCCGCGATGTCGTTCAGGGCAACCGGCGTGACCTCGACGCCCCACTCGCCGTGCACGCGTGCCAGCAGGCGGAAGGTCCCGCCGTACGCGTCGTCCGGGACGACGACGTGGGACCCCGGTCGACACAGCGTCCGGACGATGGCGTCCTCCGCGGCAAGGCCCGACGCGAAGGCGATCCCCCGCGCTCCGCCCTCCAGCGACGCGAGGCAGACCTCGAGGGCCCGCCGCGTCGGGTTGCCGCTACGCGCGTACTCGTAGCCGGACCGGGTGCCACCGACACCGTCCTGGGCGAACGTCGAACTGGGGTGGATCGGGACTGTCACCGCCCCGGTCAGCGGGTCAGGCGCCTGCCCGTCATGGATGGCGCGGGTGGCGAAACCCTGGTGGGCAGGCGCGGAACTGTCGTGTTCGGGCACGGGGTCACGCTAACTACTCCGCCGGCTCGGCCGTCCGCGCCGTCACTGCGGCTTTCCCCAGTCGGTCGGCAGGGCCTGCAGGCGGTCCCAGGGAAAGTTCTTCATCACCGCGTAGCTCGGCGTCGACCCGAGCATGGACGTCCACGGATTGGTGCCGCCGTTGCCCGCGACGCCGTTCCCGCTCTCGGCGATCACGGCGACCGCACCACCCTTGTCGACGACGATGAACCCGTACTGCTGCGCCGCCTTGGCGACCATGGCCGCGTACCGGTTGAGGCCCAGCGAATCGACGTTGATCCCGGGGTCCAGCCGGAATCGCGTCCCCTCCCGGATGGGACCGTTACCCGCCCCGTCCCCACGCTGCGCGGGGTAGGAGATCTTCCACCAGTCGGCCGTGTCGATGATCTGCAGCGCGAGCGCGTGGTCGATGTAGCCGCGGCGGGCGTCGGCGATGCTCACCATGCCGGCGACGTAGGGCAGGCCGGTCGCCGTTGCCCCGAAGCCGCGGGTGAAGAAGCCCGGGCTGGTCGAGGCGTGGTCGATCCGTCCACCCCAGCAGGCATGCCAGCCATCGGACTGTCGGGCCGTGACCCAGAACTCCCACACCTGGTCCGAGGACGGCGAATAGATCGTCAGCTCGCGGTCGCTCCCGGACGCCACCTTCGCGTTGTCCGGGACAGGGACGTCCTCGAACTGGCCGCCGGGCCCGTACACACCCCCGGGAAGGGAGCCCTTGTGCTGGCAGTCGTCCCAGTGGACGCGCGAGCGACGCTGGCCGGACCCGACGACGGCCACTGCCGTGTTGTAGTCCCAGACGTTGAAGGCGGCGACCCCGTTGTAGTTGTGATTGACCGACCAGGAGATGTTCCCGACCTGGGTCGCCGAGTTCGCCGCAACCGGAGCGCCGCGGACGACCTGCTTCCACACGCTGCCGGGTCCGAATACACCCCCGGCGGGGGCAGTCCACGCCGTCTCCAGGTCGGACCGCGGGTCGGTGGGCGGCGTGGCGGGCGAGTTGTCCACCACCACGCGGCGACCCGTCGAGGTCGCCGCCGCCCCGCCGTTGCTGGTGACGCGGGCCGTCACGGTGTGCGCTCCGTCCGACAGGCGGGTGGAGTCACCGTTGACCGAGTAGGGGGAGGTGGTGTCCGAGCCGAGCATCCGGCCATCGACCAGGAACTCGACGCGGCGGACGCCCGATGGCGCGCTGGCCGAGGCCGTGACCGTGACCGTCGCCCGAACCGTCGGATCAGTCGGCCCGGTGACCGATACCTGCAGGCCGGTCTCGGACGTCCCGGCCCACGCCCCAACCAGTGCGACGCCGGACACCGTGGCGACGACGCCGAAGATGGCGAGCAGTCTGGCCGGACGGCGTAGTGAGCGACGGGATCGGTGCAGAGGCATGGCGGGCTCCGAGCGTTGATCGTCGGTGGACGCGGCGAATGATCACAGGGCCTGCGCGTGTCCGCTGCACCGCATTCGACCGGTCACACATGCGTAACGCCGGTCGGCCCCAGGGGACATGGCCCGCTCGGTCGTGGTACTGCACCCTCCGCCGGGGGTGTAGCACCGCGACCGAGGCTGACGGCGGCGCTCACGGCGTGGCGCCCACGGTCGGCTTGTCCCAGTCCTTCGTCAGGGCCTGCAGCCGGTTCCACGGGAAGTCCTTGAGTACCGAATAGTTCGATGTGTTGCCGAGCAGCGCCTTCCAGGGGTTCGTGCCCCCGTTGCCCGTGAGTGCGTCGCCACTCTCGCCCAGAACCGCGACGGCGCCGCCCTTGTCCGTCACGATGAAGCCGTAGGTCTGCGCTGCCCTGGCGATCATTTTCGCGTACGGGTTGAGCGGCAGGGCATTGACATCGACCGAGGCGTCCAGACGCAACCGGGTCCCTTCGCGGATCGGACCGGTGCCCTGCCCGTCACTGCGCTGCGCCGGGTAGGAGAAGTCGGAGAAGCGGGCGGCGTCGATCAACTGCAGGGACACGGCGTGGTCGATGTACCCCCGGCGTGCGTCGGCGAAGCTGACCATCCCGCCGACGTTGGGCAGTCCGGTCGCGGTCGCACCGAAGTAGCTGGTGAAGTGACCCGGACCGGTCGAGGCGTTGTCGATACGGCCACCCCAGCAGGCGTGCCAGCCGTCCGCCAGCTTGCGGGTGACCCAGAACTCCCAGACCTGGTCGGTCGAGGGCGAGTACACCGTCACTTCGGCATCGGACCCGGCGGCGGCCACTGCGTTCGCCGGGATCGGCACGTTGTCGAACTGCCCGTTCGGCCCGTAGACACCGGTCGGCGTGTAGCCCTTGTGCTGGCAGTCGTCCCAGACGACCCGCGACCGTGCCTGGCTGGGCCCGGCGACGGCGACCGTCGTGTTGTAGTTCCAGGTGTTGAACGCGGCGACACCGCCCCAGTAGTTGCGCACCTGACGGGTCAGGTCGGTGACCTGGACACCGGAGTCGGCTGCCACCGGCGCGGAGCGGATATCGCGCTTCCAGATGCTCGACGGACCGAAGACGCCCCCGGCCGGCGCAGTCCATGCGGCGTCGAGACTCATCGGAGTCGGCGTCGGAGTCGGAGTCGGGGTCGGCGTGGGAGTCGGGGTCGGCGTGGGAGTCGGGGTCGGCGTGGGAGTCGGGGTCGGCGTGGGAGTCGGAGTCGGCGTGGGAGTCGGAGTCGGCGTGGGAGTCGGCGTCGGCGTCGGCGTGGGAGTCGGCGTGGGAGTCGGCGAGTTACGGACGTCGATTCGGACCGCCCCGGACACCGCGGTCGCACCGAGAAGGTCTGTGGCCTTCGCGGTGACCAATTTCGTGCCGTCGGTCAACTGACGTGAGTCACGACTGAATGTGTACGGCGCAATGGTGTCCGACCCGATCGACCTGCCGTCGACGAAGAACTCGACGGACCGCATTCCGGCCGGTGCACTGGCGTCCGCGGCTACGGTTACCAGGCCCTTCACTGTCGGGCCGGTCGGGGCTGTCAGTACGACGCTCGGGCCGGCCGCCGCACCGGCAGCCGTACTGCCGGAGGTGGAGGCAACGACCCCGGTAAGCAGCAGGGCCGCCATCCCGGATACGAACAGGGGCCGGGAACGGGAACGAGAACGGGAACTGCGCTGACGGGTCACTACGATCTCCTCTGCAACGGGGCGAAGGAGATCGGGACATCGCGTCCTGATCTATTCCCCGTATGGGTCCACCGTCGGAGAAAGCACCTGTGTCCTTGGTGTGCGCGGTGATCAATTCGGGACAGTTGTCGGCTCTCCCGCCGGCACGGCCTGACGGTGTTCTCAACCGGTTCGCCGACCGAATCCCGGCACAATTGCACCGGTGACGGCAACGGCGCGCCCGGATGGGCAGGGCGAAGACTTCGACGCACGAAAGACCCGGTCACCGGGCCGTCGGGGCCGATGACCGGGTCGTCCGTCGCAATCAGCGGGTGGGCTTGCCCCAGTCGTTGGGCAACGCCTGCAGGCGATCCCACGGGAAACCTCGAAGGGCCGAGTAGTTTGGCGTATTCCCCAGCAGATCGTGCCAAGGGTTCACGCCCCCGTTTGCAACCAGCGCGTCGCCGCCCTCACCGAGGACCGCGACGGCGCCGCCCTTGTCGGTCACGATGAAGCCGTAGGTCTGGGCCGCTCGGGCGATCATCTTCGCGTAGGGGTTGATCGCGAGGCGGTCGACATCGATGCTCGGGTCGAGGCGGAACCTGGTGCCTTCCCGGATGGGACCGCTGCCCTGGCCGTCACCCCGCTGCGCCGGATAGGAGATCTGGTACCACTTCGCCGCGTCGATCACCTGCAGCGACAATGCGTGGTCGATATACCCGCGCCGTGCGTCGGCGAAGCTCACGACCCCCCCGACGTTGGGTAGCCCGGTCGCGGTGGCGCCGAAACCGCCGCCGAAGAAGCCGGGACCCGTCGAGACATTGTCGATCCGCCCTCCCCAGCAAGCGTGCCAGCCATCGGGACGCCGATGTGCGACCCAGAACTCCCACAGCTGGTCCGTCGACGGAGACCACACGGTGATCTCGCTGTCACCGCCGGAAGCCGGCGCCGCGCCGTCCGGCATAGGAACGTCCTCGAACTGCCCATTTTGCCCGTACAGCCCCCACGGCGTGTATCCCTTGTGTTGGCAGTCGTCGAAGATGACGCGCGTGCGCGGCTGATTCGGACCGACCGTCGCCAGCGTGGTGTTGTAGTTCCACGTATTGAACGCGGCGACTCCGCCCCAGTTGTCTCGCACCTGACGAGCGAGATCCTGTACCTGGGCCGCGGAGGTGCCGGCGACCGGTGCGCCGCGAACGCTCTGCTTCCACACACTCGATGGGCCGAACACACCGCCGGCAGGTATTGCGAACAAGCGTTCCAGTCGCTGCTGACGCTGCGCTGGCGTCTCCGGCTTCGTGGGCTGAGTGGCCGAGGGATTGGCGACCGTAGCCGCGACCGGCGCGGAATAGGCGTTGGTTCCGGAACGGCCGATCGCCACGGCCCGAACGTTCCAGCTGCGGTCGGCGGCGCCAAGGGTGTTCCACACCACGGAGTAGGGCGCCGTCGTGTCCTCCCCGATCCGCAGCCCGTCGGCCAGGAAGATCACCTTGAAGATGCCGGTGGGGGCGACGGCGGCCGAGGACACGACCACGTTGCCGGCCACCGGCCCCGGCTTCGGCGCCGTCACCGCGACGCGAGGCTTGGCGTTGCCGACCGGTACGGACACCGGCGCGGAGTAGGCGTTGGTGCGGGCCCGGCTGATCGCCACGGCCCGGACGTTCCAGGTCCGGTCGGCGGACTTCGCGGTGTCCCACACCACGGAGTAGGGCGCCGTGGTGTCCTCCCCCACGCGCAGGCCGTCGGCGAGGAAGATCACCTTGACGATGCCGGCCGGGTCGGTCGCGGCCGCCGACACCGTCACCAGGCCGGATCTGGGCCCCGGTGCCGGTGCGGTCACCCGCACCTTGGGCGCAACCGCGGCCGCCGCCTGGGGCGCCCCGGTCGGCGCGGGCGCAACCGCGGCGGTCGCCGACAGGGGCACGCCAGCGGCGGTCGACGACAGGGGCACGCCAGCGGCGGTCGACGACAGGGGCACGCCGGCGGCGGTCAGGGGCACGCCGACGAAAGCGACGGCGGCGATCAGGGCGGTTCGGCGAACGGACACGTCAACTCCAGGGCAGCGCTGGTGGGACGTCCCGAACCTCGCGCGCCGCACCTGAGCCACGGATGAGTTCCGGCGGGGGCCGGCCAGGGCTGTGGACAGCCGCGGGACTTGGGCAGCCGCAGGGCTGTAGACGGGCAGCGGCCACGGCCGGGGGCAGCTCGGCGGCGAACAGCCGCGTCGGGCGCGGCACGGGTCCGCGGCGGACGCGCGATGATCGTCGCTACCCGCCGGCCCGGTGGCCCCGGTGCCCGGTGTCCCCCGGTGCCCGGTGTCCCCCGGTGCCCGGTCTCCCCCGGTGCGCGGTGTTTCTGCGAGAGGACGTGACGACGATGCCCGAGGTGGACCCAGCGGCTGCCGAGGGGGGCGTCGTCGGTTACACCGAGGGGGTCTTCGACCTGTTCCACGTCGGCCACCTGGAC
>JAABUO010006462.1_pt1 | contig 13464 bp, 3 predicted proteins | sample 5559291 | NCBI WGS metagenome assembly JAABUO01 (sample SAMN10711878, study PRJNA513372) | rock metagenome | isolation source: Antarctica rocks | place: Antarctica: Victoria Land, Finger Mt sud | reverse complement strand
GCGAAGAATCAGATATTTTTTGAGATCTAGAACGCTCAGAATAGATGAAATCAGAAGAAGTGTTTTCTTTAGCTTGAAGTCTAGTCTTCAACTCTTTGATTTCGTCTTCTTGTTGTTTATCTAACTCATAGAGTCGATCTGTTTCTTCATCAAGAGCTAGGCTTCGAGCCTTTCAGATTTCGTAGGACACGAGGGGTATTACCGTTTCAGCGAATGATTCGTCATCTTCATGAATGAATGGTGCAGCACTTGGTGATTCCGTTCGTGGTTCCGATGAACCAGCATCAGAGGTTTGAGAGAAACGATTTCGAAATTCTTCGAAACGCTCTTCAGTGGGCGGACGGCTAGGCATGATGAGGTTTGTTTTGAAAGGGGATCGAACGGATGACGATGCTCGACGATTGAAGAAGGAAGGCGTATAGAATGATGTTTAATCTTTAACAAAGAAGATGAGATTTGTTTGTTGATTGGTTTGATTGATTCTCTAGCAAACAACGAAGGTTCTTTATCGTTGAATCTATCGATCGGTTTGATTCTTGAGCAATTCACGAAGGTTCTTTATCGTGATTCTCGTAATCGGGTGAACTTTGCATACTTAATGAGCGGTAAGTAGTCTAGCAATTCAAACAGCCTCGCCGTTGATTCTATTCAACTCTCTAGTGTTGTTCTATCTTTCGATTATCGTCGATCATCAGGTAAACGAATTTCTTTAGACTCGTTCTGCCTAGACGAGTATGTTGAATGAGTAATGATCTTTAGAGGTAGCTATAACTGAATATTAAGAATACAGAAGAAGGTTGGTACAAAAGCTTCTATTTATGTAATGTTCAGAGGCTGCGCTAGGCCCGAAAGGGATGTGTTTGTGACACGGGAAGAATGTGATGTAGGTGAACAAGGTGTTGGTGAAAGAAAAGGGTGTTGGGGAAGGAAAAGAATGTTGGGCCATATCTGGGCCAAACCTGGCTAGCTCGCTGGTTAGCCCTAATCATTACGCAGGGAACTCGCTAGCGTTCACTGCGAATTGATTAGGGCTTCAGCCTTGTTCAGCCTTGGTACGCTCGTAACAGTTGATTTCTAATAATCGCGGTTACTGGAAATTTCTAGAACCAGCGTGTATTACAAATCAACATTATTGATTTGTAATATCGCGGTTCGTAGAAATTTCTAGAATTGACGTACTTAGAAATTCCGATATTTAATTTCTAATATCGCGGTTTCTAGAAACTTCTAGAAAATACTAATCAGCGAATGTATTAGAAATTAATATTCTAATACATTGAAGTCTTCTAGCCTTCTAGAAACTTCTGCGCTGCTTAGTAATCACTACTATGAATGATTACATAAGCTTATTCTAACAATAATATTTATGCTATTTCTATTGCAAATGCATCAAATGCGAATGCAAAAATTTATGCAAAAAACATGAATATAAAATCGATTTTTCATATTTTCATGAAAATTTTGATGTCATGTATAAATTCGCATCACAATGCACTATATATTTTTTGAAATTTAATAAAATTCCAAGAACTGAGTATGTAAATAACGAATTTACAAAATTTGCATTTGTGATATGCGCACTTGTGATGTACGCATTTGCGAAATGCGTACAAATATTACAAATTCGTGCAATTACTAAACTTATTTATAATACTATACGTATTAGTAATAAAAATGTTAATAAGATAAATGCATTAGATAAATCAGTCTATTTAACGATTTTAAATAATAATTTAAGACTTACAGATATAAAAATATTATGGGGCAAGATTAGTCAAATTCAGGCTAAAGGTATTGGTAGTGTATCAATACTATTCAAAGATACGAATAAAAAAGCAATATTGCAAAATTGCTTATTCGTATCAGAATTTGATATAAATTTGATATTAGTTAATCTGTTAACTGAAAAAAGATATAAAATTATTTCTGACACAAAGTGCAAAACAATTGAATTCAAAAATAATATAATATTGACTACTATTAACAACAATAAATTATATACTTTTCCAATTGTAAAATAAAATAAAATTGTAAAATACGCATATTCAAGCAAAGTCGTTGATAGTAGCGATAACTGTCAGGACCGTGCCTAGGTGAGTCAACCAACGAAAGTCAGGGTTGAGTATTGCTTAATCTTTAGAGGTAACTATAACTGAATATTAAGAATACAGAAGGAAGAAGGTACAAAAGGCAGGAAGAACACGCTCTATATAGTAGTTTCGCAGGGACGGCGCTAGTCCCAAAGGGAACGTGTTGAACCATAAGAAAGATGTTGATTCGAAAGATGTTTGCGACACAAAGAAATGTGTTTACCCTAGAAGCCTGTTGACCACCCGTAACACAAAGGAGTGTGTTTGTCAAGAAGGCAATAGAAGCGGGTTAGAAGGTGCTTAGGGATTGGTAGGTAGCTTGGCCAGAGCTGGGCCAGATCTGAGCTAGATTAGGCTGAGTTAGTCTGAATTAGTCTGAATCCAGACATGGGCCAGATCTGGGCTAGCTCTGTAGGTTCAATTCTGGCACGTTCGTAACAATAACTTCAATATATGACACTAACAAATGAGTCACATAAATGAAAAATTATTAAAAGAATTAAATATTCTGAAATCAAATAATTTGAATAAATTTATATGCGAGCCGTGCATTTTAGCAAAGGCAAAGAAACATATAAATCATAATATTAGTAGCAATAAATGCACTGAATATTTAGAGTTAGTACAATCTGATTTATTTGAACCAACTCAAGTTACTAGTTATAGTAATAAAAGATATTTTTTTACTTTTCTAGATAAATTTAGCAAATAGCTTGAAGTTGAATGTTTATTATTTAAAAATAATGCATTTAAAGCATTTCAACGCTATCTAATAAAAGAAGAAAGAAATTCTTCTAAAAAATTAAAGACTTTACAAACAAATAATAGGATTAAATCTTTCGAAATTCAGAATCTTTAATTTAAAAAAGGAATTAAATCAGAAAAAACTGCGCTATATGTACATAAACAAGCTGAACGTATAAATTTAACTTTGTCAAATAAAATACGAGCATTATTGTTTACAGCAAAATTATCAATTAAATTTTGAGCTGAAGCTTTAAATACATATTTAAACTATAATGATTGCACTCTGATGAATGATCTTTAAAACAAAATCAATAATCACTTGTAAAATGTTTTATTAATTTATCTTAAGAATTTTACTTCACTCACTCATTGATTTGTATCAAGAATTCAATTATTTATTGATTATCATGAAGTTATGTTTTTGCACATTCTTTATGCAGCTTATAACTCATTGACAACGAAAGAAAATGAATGCAGAAGCATTGAATGCTCATTTAAAAATACATTTTTCATTGATTGTTCTTTGAACAACAAGATGATAATAAATGATCAAATAACTGAAATTATTTATGCATTATAAAAAGTTATCAAGAAATTAACTTTTTGAGCAAAATCATCAAATTAAGCACAGAACTTTTGAAATCAAAATTGCTTAAAAGTCATAATAAAATCATGATAATTACAAATCATATGAAAATTGCAGAGTACTTTAGAAGCATGAAATGACTACCTAAAATATAACAATTATAAAAACAAGATCATTAAAAAAATTAAACATTTACATTTTAGATCACAAATGCATAAGCTGAATAATAAATTGAAATTATTTTGACACTTTATGAAATAAATCAAAATCAAAAGTTAACTATTCAAAAAACTTTTACAGTTTTTATTATCAAAAAGCAATAACTTCAATTATGTAGCAAATTAATTTGAAGAAAAAATAAAGATGCTACAAAAGAAGTTCTTTTTACCATTGTTTTAATAAAACATCAGCAATATTTCAAAATCATTTATATCATAAACAGTGTCACTCAATTCAGTTTTATTGCAAGACAAGATGAAATAAATGATTTAATCAGTAAAAGTTAACAAAGCATTAAATGCATTTAAATTTCAAATAAAGCACTTCAAATAAATTTAATAAAACTGAATTTGATATTAATCAATTTATTTAATACATGTGTAATTTACAAATATTATTTGAAGCAATTTAGAAAGATTTAAATAATAGTATTATACAAATCAAAGAAGAATAATTATACAGATTCAAAAATGTATCAATTCATTGCTTTGTTAAAAATCATGAATAAAACATTAAAATCAATCATGATTAAATGATTAAATGATATTACTGAAATTTATTACATGCTTTTAAATGCTCAAATAAAGATGAAATAAATGCAAGCAATTCATGATTTCAGCGTTGAATTTACTAGTAGATCAAGTACATGCAGTATGAGACTGCAAAATCAAGTACATGATTTTCATGTTTAATTTAAATGTTGCTGAAATATTTAATCATGTCTTATATATTAAACTTCTGCATTCTTTGAAAATGAGAAAAACAATAATCTGTATAATTAATTGAACTTGCAGCTTTTTAAAAGACAGAAAATTATCACTGACATTCAATGAATAAATTAGCATAATGCAATGAATAAATGCTGACATATTGCAAAAATCTTTCATATTATTAATTCTTTTTCTATTCTTTAACGCAAATTTAATTAAAAAAATGCAAAGTATTAAAAATTAAAATTGAAGTGTTTAACTTCATAAATAACATCAATATTCTAATTTATCACAGAATCACAGAATTAATCTGCAAAATGTTAAATTAAGTATATAATATCTGTGTGAAGTAAGCTTGAACTCATGACGCTACGTTTGCTTCAGAGAAATATAAATTTATACATTTCAGTTATAAGTTAAAAAAATTCAACATAACGGTCAGTTTACATATAAAGAACTTGATAATAAAGTTGAAGTTGAATGTACAAGTTTTTGAAGTTTAACTAAACATGAAACTATGATAAAACTTGCATCTTCATCAAATAGAAGCAAATCACATCATCAAAATGTTAATGCTTAGTTAACTTAAGATTTTCACTTAAAAAGTCACATTTGCAAAAGCAAAATAAATATACTCAATAATGATAAGATTGAAAATAACATTTAAAGCATCAATATGACATCAACATAATAAAAAAGAAGAATTATTAAGCATAAAATGAAGATTAAAAATTCTTCAGAATTAAGCATTGTATCATGTGATCAATGTTTTCAGAAAAGTAAACATTGAAACATTAAATGTTAAAATATATATATCTTTACTGCATATAAATCTGAATAAGTTACAGAATCAGATCATACTACGTAGTTGCAAAATTATATATTCTTATTTAATAAAAATTAATCAACTTATTGAAAGGGTAGGGCGAACAGTACAACATATGGTGGAATCTCTAAAGGTTATAGAAGAGAAGCTATGGACCGATCTAGCTATATACTGTCACGTATGCTAAAGCCGCGCCGCGCGGCTTTACCCCTGACACTAACCCAATGCATCTATTAGGAACGAGCCTGCCACCGCACTTTCCAACACTCCCACTCGATGCTTGCGAGTTCCTCAGCTCCCACTGCTTTCCAGTCCCAGTTGTTCAATGAACCTCTTGAAGTTTTGCCGGGGTAATGGCTTAGTCAATATCCATCTGCCACCATGTCCTGGCTAGGAACGAAGTTCACCGAAATCTGGTTCTTCTTGTGTAGATCCCGAATGTGATGATAAGCGACGTCAATATGCTTTGATCTTTCATGAATGTGAGCGTCCTTGACTAACATGAGAGATGCTTGGTTATCTCCCTTGAGCTGAGTGGGTGACGCGGTTCGGTGAGAGATCTTTTCCAGAATATCAACACTGTTTTGGCTCCCGCCCAGATACTTGGTCAGATTCATGTCCTTGAGCACCTGAGTGATCCATAGTCCTTCTTTGGCGCAGGTAGACAGAGCCATGTACTCTGCTTCGGTGGTTGACGTGGCGACTGACTTCTGCTTTCGACTCATCCAGGAAACCGGTCCACCGCCGAGCATGTAAATGTAAGCGAGGATTGACTTGCGATCCAGTCTTTCGGAGGCGTAGTCTGAATCAGAATATCCTACTAGCTCCATGCTCCCACTGGTTCCGTATGTAATGCCTAGATCGATGGTGGAGCGGATATATCGCAGTAGCTTCTTCAGCGCGTGTCCGTGATGCTCAGCGGGATCGCTGAGGTATTGGCTTAGTCGATTGAGAGCAAAAGCAATGTCCGGTCGAGTGTGAATTGCGGCGTACATGAGACTTCCGATGACTTGCTGATACTCCTGCTGATTGATTCTCACATCCTCAATCCCGGCTGGGTGCAGAGCGTCATATCCGTTCAATGGAATCTTCGTTGCCTTGTGCTTGTCTTGCCTCATGTTGAATTTCTCAAGAACTTCATGAAGGTAGTGAGTTTGATCCATCCGTAATGTTCGTTTCTTTCTGTTACGGGTGATTTGAATGCCAAGGATCTTCTTCATTTCCCCCAGGTCCTTGATCTTGAAAACACTTTGAAATTCATGCTTGAACCATTTAATGTCACTAATGGATCGTGAAGCAATGGCAATATCATCGACATACAGCAGCAGAGTGATTCCTCTTAGTCGATGAACCAGTAGACAGGGATCCGCGGCGCATTGTTCGAAGCCTAGCTTGTACAATTCTGCCACGCAGCGATCATGCCAGTCTCTTGCAGCTTGCTTGAGACCATAGAGACTTCGAAGAATTCTTAGAGCTCGTCCAGGTGCAACTTTTACTCCCGGTGGGGGAGCCATGTAAATGGTCTCCTTGAGGAAGGATTCGGTGAATGCATTGTTGACGTCTACCTGATGAAGTTCAAGATCCTCCATTGCTGCGATAGCCAGAAAAACTCGAAGAGTGTCAAATTTAACCGTGGGCGCGAACGTGTCCTCGTAGTCAACGCCATACAGTTGGGAGAAGCCTCTGGCGACGAGTCTTGCCTTTAGCTTGTCGAGAGAGCCGTCAACATTCATCTTTGGCTTGAAGACCCACTTGCTGGTGACAATGTTAGCGTCCTTTGGTGGCACTTCTTCCCGCCAGGTTCCATTGGAAGCTAATGCGATCAATTCAGCGTTAATTGCCTCTTTCCAGAGTTCCCCCCAAATAGGATCCTCTACCGCCATTTTGTACGTGGTCGGTGTGGGGATTCTAACATTGGGGGTATCCGCTTCGTCGACGCCTAGCAGTGCCCAGGTCATTCTGACATCAGGATTGTCATCAGCTTCATCGATATCCTCATTGATCATGCAAGCTGCCAGTGCCCTTGAGACCTTTGACACGCGTTCATCCAGACATGAATCTTCATCTTCCCTTTTCCTTTTGGGAATTGCCACATGCAGAAACGTTTGTGTTGTCGTACGAGGGGGTACGGTTAAAGGAGAGACTTCCTGAGTGGTCTGATCGTCAGTCTTGTTCTCTCGTTCTTCTAACGTGACCTCTTGCGATTCTTCGACTGATGTCTCCTTCGACGGAGCCGCGACAATGGGGGCATCAATCACGGGAACAGAAGTGTTCTCTGCAACATTGATCTTTGGTGGTCTTCCCACAGGTCTTCTGTCAGGAAGAACGTTGAAAGTCTGCTTGCGAAGTCTCAGGTCCATGTCTCCTCCACTTTCATCCTCAACGAATTTAACTGCATGACTTCTGATGATTCGTCCAAGGTCTGGGGCCCACAGGTGGTATTGCTTGTCAGTGTTCTCTACATATCCCATGAAAGCACCGATTCTTCCCCTGTCCATGAACTTGTCTCGTCTCCCTCCTGTCGGCAGAGACTTGGGGTCAACGTGTGAGTAGCATTTGCATCCCCAAACCCGTATGTGATCAATCGAGGGTTTGATGCCAGTGAATGCCTCCTCTGGAGTCATGAGATTTCCATTGACTGAAGGACCTGTGGCTGTTCGGTTTCGCAGATAGGCATCGGTTTTTGCAGCTTCTGCCCAGAATTCAATGGGTAACTTAGCGTCCTTGATCATGGCTCGCACTGAGTTCTCTGTGGTGCGTATAGCTCTCTCAGCCACTCCGTTTTGAATGGACATGTATGGCACGGTGTACTCAGGGGCGATGCCAAGTGACGAACACCATTTATCGAGCGTGGCCTTGAGCTCGGTAGCATTATCACTGCGTACCGCGAGAAGTTTGAATCCGCTTTGAAGTTCCACTCTGAGTTTCCATTTCCGCAGGGCATCTGATACATCGGCTCGTTGTTTCAATGGAATGCACCAAATCTTCCGTGAGTGATTATCTACAACTTCCAGAAAGTATGAAAGACCTTCATGGGATAGCGGTAATGGTCCACAGATGTCTATGGATATCAGAGCTAGAATGCTTGCCTTTCGCTCGCTGACATTTCCTCTCTTGTTAGTGAATTTGGTGAGGGCGCATACTTCACACGTGTTCTCGTGACTATCGTCGATGGGAATGGGCGTTTTAAGAGTGGTGACCTTGTGAAGATGACGAAGCTTAGCTGATCCAAGGTGAGCAAATCGTCGATGCCATAGCTTGTATGCCTTGAAGTTTTTGTCGTCTGAAGAGTTTGGATGCTGGTTCAATTCAGTGTCAGTGAGGTCTAAGTTCATTGAACTAGAGTCTAGGTTCATTGAACTGCTTGGATCAATTGCTGGAAATGCTGATGAGGCATCACGTTGCATAGCTGATAGTAACGCAAATTCATCAAGGCCGTTCGCAATTCGTTCCACTATGTAAACACCTTCGTGCTCTCTAGCCTCAATCATCTGCTTTCCGTGCTTGTCGTGCATGTACAGACCGTTGTTGTCGAAACTTCCTTGCAGACCCTTTTCGCACATCCTTCTTCCAGATAAGAGATTTACACCGAGTTTAGGAACATGAAGAACAGAAGATAACTTGACTGAGTTCCCCTGATGATCCCGCATGACTGCTGTGCCACAATAATTGGCATACAATTTCCCCCCTCCAACTTTAATGATGCGCCTCTTAATGCGAATTAGAGGGCCACTAAAAAGTCGGAGTTGATCAGTCATGTGTGAGGAAGCGCCAGAGTCTGCGATCCAGTTGGATTCAGGAATCTTACTGGCAATGTCCTTTGACAGAGCTGCAATGTCCTCGCTTTCCTCATCCTCGTCTTCCCCTTCGTCGTCAGAGATTTCAGACTCGTTACTTCCCGCGTTGTAGGCTCTGTGTTTCTTGTGCTTGCCCTTCAGAAGCTCAGTGAGGGTTTGAAGATCATCAGCGCCCTTGTGCTTTGTTTTGCCTTTGCCCTTACGTTCCTTCACAAGCTTTTGGGCTGCAGACAGATGAGAACAATCGACTAGGCGGTGTCCGTCTCCACAGAGAAAGCACTTAAGGGACCGTTGTGGCTGACGACGACGCGTTTGATCACTATCGGAGCTTGAGAGGCTTTTGCGACGACGACTGGTTTTGCGTTTGTCTTGCCCACGACCAGTGCCCTCTCGTTCGTTCCCCCGTTTGGCCCATAGCGCAGCCTCCGTCGTCTTCAATTGTGCCTCCTTCTCTTGCAGCTTTTGAAGTCCCCGCTCAACGTCTGGCTTATCTTGAGCATCAATGGCGTCTCGAATAACTGTGTATTCATCTGGCAGCGATTGAAGTAAGGCTTGGAAGCGACGTTCTGGCTTGGATAGACCGCTCATGTCTTTCTGTGTTGCGGCGATCTTTCGAGCTAACTTGGCGAGATGTGTCCATGCCTTTTCGATAGAGATATCTGCCGGCATCTTATAGCCGATGAAGTCCGCCAGATATTGTCTCCCAGTGGTTTGCAGCTTCTCCTTGTGCTTAGAGCTTAAAGCATCCCAAACCTCTTTCGCTGACGTTTTGTCTGCAATGTGTTCTTGATCGTCGATCGTGATGCAGATGGTCAGCCAGTAATGAGCTTTCGCGTCGACCTTTTGATTTCCGAGACCGAGAGATTGAATTCCGCTGGTGATACTGGTGATGCTGCTGGGTGTGTCCGAGCCAGCCTTGCCTTCGATGACAGACCATAAGTCTTCCCCAATGAGCCATTTCTTCATGAGAGGAAACCATTGATCGCAGTTCTCGCGGGTGAGAATGGGAACAGGTCGCCTTTTAGCGAAGGAGTCGTCGAAGTTCATGTTGTGCTGAAAAGGAGAAGAAGAAAGGATATTAAATGGGTTGACGAGTGAAGTGAAAGAGATTAAGTCTCGTCAGGAATGATGAAAGAATTGATGCGTCCTCTGACGCGATTGAGTGTGTTTATTCGTCCGCTCCCTTGAGGACTCGTAGTAGACTGCCGACTTGATGTGGGTGCTTATTTACCTCCTCATGAGGTGCGTAGTAAGCTGCCGGGTTCCACTGAACTTCTCTGAATCAGTGTACTTATTTGTCTCCTCGTGAGACGCGTAGTAAGTGGCCGCGTTCCACTGAACTTCTCTGAATCAGTGTACTTATTTGTCTCCTCGTGAGACGCGTAGTAAGTGGCCGCAGGTTGCTCGTTTGGATAAGTCCCGTATCGAGTCGCCGGGCACCAAATGTCGAAGTTTTTCCGTCCTAATGATGATGGAAGCTTCGTGCTATCCGGACTCATAACCTATTGAAAGGGTAGGGCGAACAGTACAACATATGGTGGAATCTCTAAAGGTTATAGAAGAGAAGCTATGGACCGATCTAGCTATATACTGTCACGTATGCTAAAGCCGCGCCGCGCGGCTTTACCCCTGACACTAACCCAATGCATCTATTAGGAACGAGCCTGCCACCGCACTTTCCAACAATAACTGTAGAAAGCACGGACATCTTAGCAGACAGTGCAAGGCACCTCGTCGAGACGAGAAGAAAGTGATCGCGACAACATCGCATGACGCCCTTAGTTGGACCGCATGCTACGATGACATGTGCCAGGCACATAGAAGCGACAAAGACGAATTCGGATGATATCCGCGACGAAAAGAACGCGGATTGTACGGCACGACCGAAGTATCTGAGAAAGGACTGATGGTTCTAGATAAGACCGGCGAAATCGAAGAACCCGATACGCACGGCACTCAGAAAGAACCGTACCCTGGAATTGACGCAGAGTCATGGACTTTCTGCCACGACGATACTGTTACGAACGGTACTAAAACACCCCCACTACTACAAATATTTGCCTCTTTTCCTTCTCTCCCTCTACTTCAGCTCCTCGGTGGCTCTATGCCTCCTATCCGTCTTCAACCTTCGCGCGACGGCTTCACAGTCGGCCCCTGATAAATATGATCATATCTGTTCAAGCATCTTCCACCGTTTAACATCCCCCGGGATCTATAGAAACACTAGAAGCCGCTCGGGAATTACAAAGAAGTCCATCATTCCGTACACCTGATGGGTATCAAGCCAAAGAGTGGGCGAAAGCTTTTCGGTTCAGTCTGATGGTGCAATGAGTGAGCAATAGACTTGCAAGCTAAAACGTCTTCCCTCGCTCCTAAGCTAGAATCGAAGGTACTTTATACAGCGAACGCTCCATCAAATCCATAAAGTGCTCAATAAACGATTCAAGGACCATAATATCAGAGCAGATCCTGATGCTCTGCTACTTCCTAGAACACCCATCACCCCTACGTCTAAAAATATCAAGGAAACTTCTGCACTATCCTCACGTGAACCTAGAGTACACTCCAGCGATCGAAACGGCTCAAGCCGCTACTTGCTCAAAAGCGATAACTTCAAAGCGGGATTGAACGTTAAAAAGCACTTAGCTGGTCATCGAGTTGTCGGGACCAGGATACAGAGCGCGAATGTGGTAGATTTCTACTGTACTACAGTAGCTTCGAATCCTACCGCTTTGCCTCGGTGCACCACCAACACCTTCACTACTGACGTTTCACCAAATTAGCTAGGGTAGTGAGTGTAAACAGCGAGCCGGAGGCAACTTCGGATACCTTATACCTATCGACTTACTACTACTAGTGCAAGATCCACCTATTGCAAGGGCTCGAGGTACATAGACCAATTGGTTCAACTGCAGCTGCAGCTCGTACACGGTACAGGCGTGAATAGGGCAAAGACAAGCGAGAGATAAGGATAGGGGTAGGGGCCGAAGCGGAGGGACAATGTATAGGTAGGGTTAGGAGGGAACTGGGATTGGCTACACTTTTGCTCCTATTGCTCCTATACTTCAATAATAAGATGCCTTTCACCCTTACATTCATATAATTAAAAAACGAATTAATCTTCAATTCTACTCAAGGCGATGTCGAATTCGGTGTCGATCAATCGCGCGTTGTAATTAAGAGTCTTCCGTGTAGCACTTTTTGTTAGGGGCCAGCATCGAGCGAGTCATATGGGTGTAATGTAACGAGTATATAAATGCTAAGGAAGGAAAGTATCTAGGAGGGCAGGGCCGACTATCTATATGACTCAGGGGAACATAAGCTAACCCTGAATAGGGTTGGCTTCGGAACAATTCGATAGCCTAGTGACGAGCGGCCGGCGATAGCCATGAACATAGTCAGCAACATAGCTACCAACATAGGTGCGTAGCTAGGATCGTAACACTTTTGATTGAGACGTTCAGCAACTTGACATGCTTTAATCCACTCATACAGTGTGTCGAAGTTTGCTCTCTTCCGCTAGACTTTTATGTAATTGTTCTGACTTTCCTGTGCGGGAGATTCCAAGGGTTAAACAACAGCTTTGTAAAACGCTTTTGTTAAGATTTCGCAGTTCATTCCTTAAATCTTCTTTGGAAAGATTTTTTAACTCATCAGGCGGAAATCCCCAGGAATCAAAAGACTGCATTTTGATGCAACAGTTTCGTTGTTTTACAAGATCTCTTTATATGTTCGAGATTATATAGACTCTCGAGCAGTTCAGCGTAAGGTCCCACCCGGTAGTAAACCTTCTCCCGTCCGAATCAATTTCAGTGCGCTGACTATTCGACATACTTTGAGAGGTATAATTGTAGCTCTAAATGAGAAGAGTTCAACGCTTCAAAGATAACCGAAAAATATAAAGGTTTGACCGAGCAAACGGGGTTGAGGATACAACGTGCCCGGTTGAATCAAATTAAACAGTTGAATCATGATCTTCGTAAAAATCCGAATCCACAATGAGCTTGACTGTAGCTCTAAATGGGTAGAATCTGATGCTTCAAAAGTATAATATAGTAATTGGGTGAGAATGTTGATGCTCCCAAACTCTATCTGTTCCCATTGTTGCCCAGCCCTATCAAAGACAATCAGCTCCAGCAGCAGTGATCAGTCCTATCAGCAGTGCTCAGCTCTATCAGTAGGGCGAATGGATGGATTTTCTACCTGCTGTTGAACTCTGAGGTTACAGTTCATGGGAGATCGAAATTTCCGAGAGGGGGTCGGAAACTCATCTGCATATGCCAAGCATGAGTTCAATAAACATTTCAATCCCAGGTCAGAACCAATAGATGGACCATGTTTGTGTTGCGTCGCTGAAAAGGGGGGGGGGTGGGGTGTTGAGGAGTTTTTGTTTTCATATGATTTTAAGGTTGGGTTAGAATGAAAATGTTCTGTTCATTGCTGATCATCGTGCCTAACTTCTGTTTTGTAAGAAGGTAAGGAGGGAGGT
>JAABUO010006461.1_pt1 | contig 13467 bp, 5 predicted proteins | sample 5559291 | NCBI WGS metagenome assembly JAABUO01 (sample SAMN10711878, study PRJNA513372) | rock metagenome | isolation source: Antarctica rocks | place: Antarctica: Victoria Land, Finger Mt sud | reverse complement strand
TATTAGATCTGGTAAATGTGGGGTTACGGCGGACATACATCCATCAGCAACGGCGCCAATAGCAAGGACTGCAGCCTCCCGATTAGGCCAGTCGTGGTGGCGGAGGTTGTCTTTCAGATAGGGCAAGGCAATAGCAAACACTGGTTCATGGAATGTCGTTGCAAGAACATCCAAAGCTGCGGCTGAGCATTTTCGAAGGTTCCATCTATCCTCGACATCATCTCCACCATAGTAGTCATCGTCCTCAATTTCTCCTTCACTTCGGTCATCATTGTCGGCCATTGAAGCACTCTTTTCGTCCAAGGTCTCCCCTCCGTTAGTATTAATCAAACCATTGTTCCCGTTTGTGGCAACTCTGGAAGTCTTAGATTTCGCAAATTGGGGCTTCAAATCTTCAACTCTATCCTCTTCATCGGCATCATCGGCGCCCCCTTCCAAGCGTAGGACGTCTTCCTCGTCGTAAACCATGCTTTCTAAGAGGACAGGAATGATCTTGTGTAGAAAAGGTCCTAGACTCGCGCATAATTTATCGTTCTCACCAATGCAAAGCCAAAACTCGGCAGCTTCCAAGGCCAGATCTGGGTCATCAGTGTTTCTCTGTTGTAGCGCCATATAGTCAACCAGCCCTTCCATATGTGGCCGCACTTTGTCTGGTCTGATGTCCACAATCTGAACAAAAGAACGGCAGACATTGCGGCGAACATCGTCACTCGGATCATTAGCCAGTTGGAAGAGTCGCGCAAGAAGAGAGTCTAGCAACGCCATTACGGCATGCGGTTTTTGAGGAATGAACGAGGTGATACTTGCCAGTGCCAACGCCCGGACCTTGGCAATGGAGCTTGCCGTTATTTCGAGAAGCTTGGGTATTATCACACCTAATGGTCTCTGCCCTTGAAACTCCCTGTCCAACGCCTTTTTGCTATCCTCACAGACCTTAGCAAGTGCACCCATTGCACCCTCTTGAGCTGCAAGGGATGTACTGCGTCTTTCGTTACTCGCTAACGAAAGGAGCTCTGGCAACAACTCTGGCCAGCCCAGAACACCTCCCCTTTGCACAATTTCTGTAATCACACTACCAGCGAAATTTCGGATTTGCAGGTTGGGATCTTCTAGGCATGATAAGATCGACGCGCGAATATAAACCTGGCCAGGTTCTGGTAAGTTCTTATAGCATGCCTTTATGTTGTTCTTCAGATTGATAGCTGCCGAACTTCGGACCAGAATCATATTCTCGGCATTTAGGTCCAGGTGATTCAGCATTAGGCCATTTGAGAATATGTATGCCAGGTAGTTGGTGACTTCCGGTGAATCTTTTGCTTGCGTGAGCATCTGGGCCCCCAAAGAGTCAGAATAGGCGTTGTACACAATACTCTAGGGTCAGATAGAGATTTGTTGTACATACCATTGTTGCGTATTTCTGCGCCTTCTGATCATGAGCGCTGAGAGCATTTTTGAGGTAGCCTACCAGCTCCCTTAGAGGCTCTAAGTCTGGCTGCCACGCCATGCTTGTACTAAGGCCTTACAAATGAGCTTTTTGAACTCTCGTTGACCCTTCAGGCTAAGACTCGGTATTTAGACCCAATCAGATGCTACTGGTGAAGAATACCGTGTGTATGCTTTCGAAGACGAGGCTAAGCGCTTGTGAAGACTGAAAGGTTGTGAAGGTCCTTACGCTCGTATATCGCCCAAGGTTGTGCTTCATGAGATTATTTCACTTCGCAGGCAGTGTTGTGTGCGGAGTAGGTGGAGAGGTACATTAGAAGGGCCGATGAGAGAGAGACCCAGTGCTCCAATATTCACAGAAAGGTGTTCTTGTTTTAGAAGCCAATGCCAAAGGGTCTAAGAACAACCAGTTCTGCGATCCAAAACGGGAAACCTGCAGAAATTTCTGTCAGAACAGTCAGGCCTCTCAAAGCTGATTGAAGGGCAAAGAACTTTCTGAGTAACAGTAAGTACACAACGTACCAATGAATCTTGGTCCTACAGCTTGAGATTAAGTAATCGCTTGGGGGGGTTGATTTGGGCATTAAGGTACCTAATGTAACAGCAAGATCAAAAGCGTGTGAACGAGCCCGGCACCTACCTTGTTACCCGCATCGGAAAAAAGTAGTTCCAAAGCCTCGGTCCAACGATCCGTTCCATCCATTGATTGCCGCCCAGCTTTGGTGCATGGTTGCATCCTGAGTACATTTCCGACTTGTGCAACTCGAAGTTCTCATAGAGTGTTAGAGCGAGGAAGCTCCAAAGCAAAAAGCAATAGACAGAAAGAAGTAATATCGTATACTGGTTTGTCATAGAAAGCTAAACCTTTTCCTTCACCCACTGTAACAAAAGTTATTATCTTTCAGAATCTTAAGGCGTTATCCGAAACAGTATCCAGGCTCAAAGATTCTTGCAAACTGGAGAGAGAGGCTCTGATATCCTCGTATGTATTTGACCCTCCAACACCAGAGATGTAAGTCGAATGTGGTTGCGCACAAGGGGACTGCAAAAAGTTATGAGTTAAGATAAGGAGACTTTCAGATCCTAGTATTGGCTTTAAGGATTTGCAATTGCTCAATGGTCAAGGAAATATATGTCGAATCTAAGGATATCTTGGAGGGTCTTAAAAGACATTCATTCGGGCTCCAGAATAGAACACGATACCGACAGAGTGTACTTACTGATCGTGGCTTTGGAAGTGGATGGCTATCGTTGAAAGACGACGGACGATTCAAAATAAGGCAACAAGCTGGTAGGTAGTAGCTTACGGGGTGCCGATGGTACGCATGGGCGAATCAACGTCCGTCAACCTATTTCACGGTCGAGAACATCCCATGAACTATCTTCATTCTAGGGTATAAACATCTACGCTACCTGATATCAACTAGGTCCCAAGCACAGATGCTCTTGAATTTAGGAGAGGAATTTGATGACCGTACGATGAGTTAGTGATAGTCATTTCCAATATGGCTTCATCTTGAGCTAAGTTTATGGGACGTTGGTAGGCTCAATATCGCAGGCAGCAGTGATGGCCAAGTCGGTTTTGGGTCGGTCAATGCTGGTCAAGCAATTTGACCTAGCTTTTATCACCGGCCTGCCCTTATACACCTTCAATAGGTAGGTCTACTGTTTGCTTTATTTTGAAGAAGAGAAACCTTGAGAGCATATCTTTCCATTTGTCTATAAGTAAGCGGGTTTCAGCTTTCTGGGGCTTTTTTTGCCCTTGTTTCGCCACAATAGAGATGTAGCACAAGAGGGAACAATGTGTGTCTCGAAACCCTAACCTAATTGTTGTCCGGAGATGATTCTTGCTCCCCACGAGGCTTCCGCTTGTGGTATCGATGTATTGCAGCAGGTATGAGACACTTTCATGGCGAGGAAAGTTAAAAGAACACCGATCAATAGGTCGCCCATCTAATCGCATACGCGCTGTAATCAATGACCTAGCGGAAGACAGAATCATAAGGGAGAGTCGGAGCTCTCCCTGTCCTTGAAATCCATAGTCCATCATCGTGGAAGCTGACCAAATCCTCTTAATTTTTTGCCTATTGTCTATTTGACAAAGAGTAGCTGAATTTCTTGCACCTCCCGCAAACACTTCCACAGATGCTTGCTATCAGCACAATTCGTATCCCAGGCCAGTTTCCCTGTTCCAGGGTATCGTGCTCTTGCTCTTCAGTATCAATCTACTTGGCCTCCACCTAACGACCGCTTTCGGGACTCCAATCGCAAGTCCCAACTCTCCCATCAATGGGAGAATTCAACTTATCTCGGTCGATGCAGATCACCGTCGTGGAACGTTCGAACCTAACCAGCCAACGTTCCACACTAGCGGAAAATCTGCGACACCCAGGTGTTTACGGCTCAGAGAGCAAACTTGCTCTGATTCAAGATGCATATGCAAACGATCGGGTGGGCGAAACCCAGACTCCGTTCCAGGGGTTTAGAAGCTCGGGCTTAATTAAAACCTAGTCATGATTAGATCTGGCATCTGCACGAGCAACCCAGGGTACAGCCTGCGTGGTGATTCCCCATTTCATAGCGAGGTTGAGAAATTTGAATAAAAGGCCTCAAGGGCCAAGACTCAGTCACAAGTGTCCTGTTTATCGATCATCCGGATACCGGTTGTCAGACGCAGGTTTGGCTAGAGCCTTTCCCAATAGGCACAAAGGCTGACAGGTCCCCATGCAGTCAATTTTCTATTTAGGAGGATAAAAGAATTGAACGACGTTAAAGACGACTTTTGTAGTGGAGTTAGTAGAATGAGTCCAAAAGGTTCTCAAGAAAAGGTCAAGGAGGGGTTATTGTTGGTCCTTGATATGGTCACAAATCACTCATCTGTCATGTTCGAAGTGAATATGGGTATCGCCTTTTTCCTGCCAGGTTCATCTTTGGACCTGACCAGGTCGGCATATCTCACCACATGATCTAGCATGCCGGTCCAGCCATCAAAAAGGTCTTAATAAGTAAGACATACTGATGTTCACACTCTAAAGGGAAAAGGCGTCGACATCAGGTGTGTTGGAGCATTGAAGAATTGATCCATGTCGAAATCCCGTGAACTTTCTATTTCGTGATATCCTACCCGGAAAGGCGAATATCGAAGGACGCAACAATTGCTGTCGATGAATTTATCATGCTATGTTTTTCCTAAAATAGATGATTCAGAAACGCAAGTTTGAAACAAAAGTTCTAGCGTTGTTTAGTCAACCGCACTCGCCGCAGCAGCTGAGCCGCCTTGGCCACCTTTCACACATGCAGCCCAATCACGGCCAAGAATTATCCAATCTCAAGAGACTAGACTGGTCCTTCGTTCCTTCACAACACATTTATGATTTGTATTGACGGACGGAATAACGATGGGTCTAAGCCACTTTTTAGCTTCAGCTCAGCCTTTAGGCACCATACCCAAAAGTTTAGAACTCCATTTACTAATGTCACTCTTTGCCAGAACTTCATGCAGTTCGACGCCTGAACGCGACGATAATGGCAGGCGTGCCCATACCTACTCCGCTACCGCTACCGAACGGACCAATCTTCATTGACACGGCATCGTGCCAATGTGCCCTACAAGCTAATCAAGACACTGAACCTAACAAACAAAGTCAAAATGAGGCCTGGCGTTGCACAGGGAATGCCACTGAAAACATGTATGCAGGAAAATCTGGCAAATGGTTTTTCCCCGTGAATGAAGGCTCTAAAGCAGATTTGAACCAGACGTTCAATTCGGCGAATAACCCTCCAGACACAACCCAACCATATATTCTCGAGGACAACCAGGACAATACAACAGCATTCTACACTCCTTTCAATGCCACTGATACTTCTCAGCTCTCAATCCTTGACCAGGCTTGCACAGGTCAGAATGATACGCAATTATCGGGTCCTTTTTATCAGGCGTTGGCGGATACCGCAGCAGGCAAGGTTCCTCCTGCTGCTCGATTATGCGCAGCAGAGGGTGCTGTCCCGATTACTATACAGAACGCGAGCTCATGGAACGACAGAGGGTGCAATCTAGGCTTCTTGTGTAAGTCTCCCCAATAATGTGCACATCTTGTTGAAGAGACGAAGCATTGCTCATGATATCCCACTAAAGGTGAGAGAAATTCGATCAATCGTCTCCCACAGTATTGTCCGCCAAGGGCTGACTGTCAGCATGGTCGATTAGCAGGAGCTACTTGTCCACCCATGGGCTACCTCGAGCCTGTTATATGCAAGGAAGGAAACTACTGTCCTCCCAGCGGACAGAAATCCATACGATGTCCAGCCGGACACTTTTGCTCGAAAGGAGCTTACGAGCCGACCCCATGCAGCTTTGGTGCTAACTGTCCTCCTGGAAGCGAGCGCAGCATGTCATTCTTGCCGCTTATCCTACTCATAATTCTTGATATTTTACTTGTGGGGTGGACATTCGGGTTCCGAGTGTTCACTCGTAGGGGAAACAATCAGAAGCATAACAAGAGAACAGGGTCTTATCTGACCAAAGCTATGAGTTTCGTCGACAAGAAGCAACGACCAAAAAACTACCAGTCTCTCGAGGATGGTGATATTCTTCTAGAACCCAGGATCTCGCACATTCGGCATGCCAATACAGGCTTTAGTGCGGCTATGGATGCTGCTTTTTTGTCTAAACCTAGTACAATCGATTTTAATGACCCAAGTTCTAATCTACAACTCTTCGTTCAATCGCTGTCTAAGTGTATCGGTACGTCTAAGTTTGGGCTTTCATTTGAGTTCGTGGATCTCAAATTTCAGCCTAAACACAGTACTCGACCAATCTTATCCGAAGTCACGGGCCAGATTCAGTCTGGATCACTATCTGCGGTTATGGGAGCGTCAGGAGCTGGAAAATCTACTTTCGTCAATGTTCTAATGGGTAAACAAGCACATACGGGAGGTACTACAAAAATAAATGGAGTTGCGGGAAACATCTCGAAGTTCAAGAAGATTATTGGATATGTTCCTCAAGATGACATTCTGCTTGCCGAGATGACCGTACGAGAGAACATTTTACATTCCGCCCGCATGCGCCTGCCGTGTGATTGGACAGATGTTGAGATTCAGAAACATGTCGATATTCTGATATCATGCCTCCAGCTTGAGCATGTCAAGGACTCTGTAGTCGGTAATGCTGCTGCACCAGTCATTTCTGGAGGCCAACGCAAGCGTGTGAGTATTGGGATGGAACTAACAGCCGCACCTATGGCGCTTTTTCTGGATGAACCGACATCTGGACTCGATGCAACGTCTGCCTCATCTATAATGACCACCCTGAAAGCACTCTCACGCCTTGGGATAACAGTTGTCACAATTATTCATCAGCCTCGACAGGAGATCTTTGAATCTCTGGATACTGTGCTTCTTTTCGCTGCAGGCCGAATGATTTATCAAGGACCCGAGAGCAATGTGCAAAATTACTTCGAGAATATTGGATTTCATTTTCCTGCACACGGTAATCCAGCCGACACGGTTATGGACATCATAGCTGGCCAAGGACATATCTATAAAAAATTCGGAGACACTGGGGTTCAGTCGTTGATAGAGTATTGGCACAACCGACAACACAGCCTTGGAAATCTCGGTCGTAGTACACCCGAGTCGGTCCCGGAAAACCTGGTTCTGAGGCAGTCAATCAAAAGGCGTGGAGCTCACTGGTATCGCCAAATATATTTTTGCTTCATCCGTTCCATCATACAGCAATTCCGTCTAAAGTCAAGTTTCTACGCAGAACTAGGTGTCGGTGCCCTTGCTGGCTTTCTCATTGGATTGGCTGAACTCAACCAGAACGGTATCAACTTCCGCGGAATATATAGAACTCCTTATGAGCTTCTGTCGTCCTCTATAGACTACGCCTCAGTTCCTCAGATGGCTCTACTGGTTGGGTTGGCGATCGGACTAACGGCTAGCTCGCCAGGAGTCAAAATATTCGGGGAGGAAAAGCTCGTCTACTGGCGAGAAGCTGCTTCTGGGCACAATCGGCTGGCCTACTACATCGGCAAGGTGCTGTCTACTTTCCCAAGGATGATACTCGCTAACATTCATTTCTCCACAACGTTCCTTCTGCTCTCAACGCCGAGAATACCTTGGGGAGCTGCATTTATCGCCAACCTCTTTTACTTCTACTGCATCTATGGTCTTGCCGCCTGCGTCTCAGTTATCACACGACGAGAGGATGGGCCACTTCTTGCAGTGATGACTAGCTTAATTGTGGGGGTGATCAACGGAATGAGTCCAAGTTTGAAAGTTGTCACGGGCTGGCACATGAGCTGGCTTTGGAGAGCGTCTCCAGGAACCTGGCTTTCCGAAGGCTATTTTACGGAAAACATTTCACCGTATCGGTACCTCTATGACGTGGATGATGCAGCAAAGGCCCTTGGGTATAGACTGGGTCACTTTGGCCTAGACTTGGCAATGCTTTGTGTTCTTGGTACGGCTTATCGTGTTCTAGCGTTCTTCGGCTTGAGATTTCTGAATCGGCAACGACAAAAATAAAGAACTGGTTGTGAATTATTATAAAATACCTTGTTACAACGTGTAAACGAGATTTCTTAAATTGTAAAAATAAAGAAACGCTCTTCATGTGTTTCTTTCTCGATGTAATACGCATGAATAAAACGAAACGTTTAAATAATTTTACATGAATACGCGTTAATTATCTGAATTTACTCGTTATTTTAAATTATTTATTAAATTATTTATTAAATTATTTACACGAGTTAGAATCAGCTTTTACTAATAACTTACACATTGTAAAATTAGCTTTTATTAAGTTATTTATTAAATTATTTATTAAATTATTTATTAAATTATTTATTAAATTATTTATTTAATATTTTACACGCGTTAAAGCTCAGCTTTTACTATTTACTTACGTATATACTCATTTACATACTTATTTATTTACTCGTTACTTTACATACTTATTTATTAACTTTAAACTAATTATTAAGTTAAGTTTTAATATTAACATTTTAACTTAACTTAAATACTTAATATTAACATTATAATTTAACTCGAATACTTAATATTAACATTATAACTTAACTTAAATATTTAATTTTAACATCGTAACTTAACTCGATATTAATTTTAAATTAAGTTATAATTTAAGTTCTTTATTTAACTCGTTAAGTAATTAAAATTAACGTTATATGTTAAGATTTACTAGTAAACTAATCGTCGAATCGAGTTTTAATATTAACATTTTAACTCGAATTAAATACTCTCGAGTCGGTTTTTAGTTTTTAATCAGTAATAAGCGATCTTCGCTAATTGTAAGATCGGCTTCGCCAGCTCCTCGCTAGCGCGTCTAGATATAAAAGACGTGAGACATAATAAATTTGCTATGATTATACTCAGTTATTATGATACTGATATATAAAATTAATCGCTAAAAAACATCGAGAAGATGAGTTTCAGCTCATATAATATTCTTAATGACTTCATCGTTAACACTTCGTTATTTAATCGTAATAAATCATTCTTAATACGTTATAAAAGACGTTAACTTATCGAGCGACTTTAAATCATCTGATAAGTCATTTAATCTTGTCTTTAATGAGCGTTAACGTTAAGCTAGCGCTTATTATTATTACAATTGTTTTTTCTTTTAAAATATTAATCTTTAATACAAAGAAGCTATATTAATCTCTTAAAGTAAAGACAGTTATTAATCGCGTCTGTTAAGCGCAGCTTTTTAAAGCTCATTAAAAATCTTTTAAATCTCTTTAAGTTAATAAAAGAAAAAGAGTCTTCTAGATATAATATTATCTTGCAATTAATTATAATTTATAACTTTCTCATGAAATTTTATGAAATTACGATTTTAATTAATGTTATTTTAATGTTTATTCGCGCGCTGTCGTTACGATAACGTAAACTTAATGTTTATTTAACATTATCGTTATGATAACGCTTGTTTATTATATATAATATTATTTTTTCTTTTTTTCTTTTTTCTTTTCTTTTTTTCTTTTTATCTTTTAATTAAATACTTTTTATATGTACTTAATAACAGCGAGCAAACGATACGAATATTAATGTATGTTTTTAAGTATTACAGATTTAACAAATTTATATGTATTTAAGAATAAGAAATAAACGCTGTATAAATTCATGTGTATGTTTTTTAATATTAATAAACATAACATGATTTCAGTAATTACACGAACTAATGACGAGATAACGATCACGGCCGATATATGTACATTTATTAATTTAAATGTAAAGTTAATCTTTTATTTTTTAAAGTGTAAAAATCTTTCGTGTATAATTTACATTAATAGACGCGAATGCGTGCGCGAATTAAGTATCTGTAAATCGTGCAGAGTTTAACGTTACGACTCGAATCGTTACATTACGATAAGTTTTATCTCGTTAACGCTGCGACAGCTGTTAAAAATTATTTAATTCATTAAACGCTTTCGAAACGATGCGAAACGCGTTATTCGTGAATTTACTCGCGCAGATTAACATTAACGTGTTATTTTCGTAAACGTGAAAAACAGACGAAAGAAATTAATAATAGTCATGAAGAAATGACGTCGCGTTAACGAGTACATCTTTAACATCGTATATAAAACTTAGCTCGCGATCAGACGTGATCAGCGCGAGATTACTCGATTAATTAAGCGTTTAACGAAGACGAAACGAAAGCGCGATAAGACGCAGACGAAGTGTAAAATACTTTAAATTAAGCGCGATGAAGTTAAAAGAATGATAAGTAAAACGACGATTAAGAAGATGAAGTAAGAAAAGAATGTAATGATGAATAAAAAAAAGAATGCGAAGAAGACGTAAGAGCGTGAGCTCGCGAAGTAAGTTTTTATAAGAATTAACGTTAACTTATTAAGAACTTCGTTTATTAAAGACGATTTCTGAACGAGTTTTAGCTTAACGATCTTAATCGTTATTAGCAGCTTAAAGTTATCGTTTTAATATCTGAGCTCAGTATGTACGATAATAAATAGATAGATAAATAAGTAAATAAATAAATAAATAGATTTTTGTAATTAAGCGCTGCGCGTTAAGCGTTCAGTTTTATCATTAATAACACTTTATGTAACGAAATGAAAAGGTTTTTAATTAAAATTTTATAATTAATGACGATGCGAAAGCGATTATTATATTAAATTAACGTCGTTAATAATTAAACGTTATTATCGCGATATTCGCTTACTTATTTCTTCGTCGTCGCTTGCGTAACGCTATTTAATTATCGAATTTTTCTTTCAGCTTTTAAACAAGCTTTAACTCTTCTTCGAGTAATCATTAATCATATATATGATCTTAGTTTAATCATTTCATCTTGTATCATAGCTTCTTCTTACTTTTACTTTTATTCATAATTTTTTTAATTTCTCATTACTTCTCATCGTTAATGAGTTTTAAAGCTTACATAAAAACTTTCGTCTTCTGATCGTTTACTTTATATTAATATAACTTTAGTAACGAAACATAAAAAGTATTATAAATATAATAAATATTAAATAACATTAGTTAATAAGCTTAAGTCTTAATTTTATTCTTTACTCTGAACGAATTAATAAATCTATGCGATAATTTCTTACTAGACTTTTTTTATTTTAAATTTTTAATTAAAAGCATAATTAAATTATTAACAGTATAAGTTTTAACTTTATGATTGCGATTATAATACTTCGCCTGCTAAGCGACAGCGTCGATAAGACGCTTCGTTAGTTAATTTCTTAAATCTTAAAGTTACTGAACTTAATCTTTTATAAATGATACTTCTTTTTTAGCGAAATTATTCTTAATCTCGTAATGTATTTTTAAATTATAATCATATATTAAAAAGAACAACGAGACTTTAATGAAGACGTGACGATTATTATTATAAGCATATTCAGTCATTAATAATAAATTAATTTAATTCGCTTACTCTGCGTCAGCGAAAGTACGTAAATAATGCTTTAAGATTTAATTTTAACGCTCGATTAAGTTATTCGTTTACGAATGAAATGCGATGTTTAATCGTTATTTTATGCGTGCATGATAACATATAATTAATCAGAACGCGTTAATAAAGACAGAATCTCTGTTACTTATTATGTTAATTAACATATTAAAGCGTAAAATGATTTGTTCGAAAAACACTTTCGTTAGTTCTACGACATTGATTCGTATTGTTACTGATATATATTTAATCATTTTAATACATTAATTTATAATCACGAATATTAAATTATAAACGACTTCACGACGCTTACTCGATAACAAACTCGTAACGAAGTTCATGATGATTTCTTTTCATGACTTCGTAAATATAAACAAGAATTTAAGCTCATTATATGATTTATGTTTAAGCACTTTAATTCGTTAATAAACGTTACAGATTTTAACATACGAAGTCATTTATTCTGAGCAGATAAGTTAATAATACTTTCTTTTTAAAAGTTTTAAAATCTTATTAATCTTAAAGTGTTCAGCTAAGAAATCATTATGATTCTTGTTAATAAACTTCTTTTTAATTATTACATTATCAGAAACATAAAGACGTTCGTCACGTTTAACGAGATTCTTAAAGTTTAAAGCTTAAATCTCATTTCGTTTACGCAGACGATGAAAAGACTTAACGAGTTTAACACGAACTTCATTCGCTTAATCGTCTCTTGCCTGAAGCTTCTTTATTAAGAACTTTATAAATCTTTACGATTTTTCATAAAGATTTTCGAGTACATCTTTAATCTTCTTTCTCGATATGAAAATTTAAATATTAATTAATTAAAATATAAAGACTAGATTATTTAATATCTTTCGCTTTCTTTACGACAGCGACTTTAATCTGTCTGTGTCATTAAGCTGAATTTCTGCTAATTAAGATACGAAATCTTGCTTATTTACTTCGTTTCGCTCGCTTTACATCAGCGTCTTTTCGCTTAACGACAGCGCTAGCTTATTCTGTAACGTTAATAATAATTTAATATTAAAGAGCGATATTTCTTCATAATCTGAACGTTTAAAAGACTCATTCGCTGAGTTTCGTTTACTCGAACGATGAAAAATTTTAAAATTATAAATAATTAACTTTAGCGCTTAACGAGCTTATTTAAAGTTTAGCTCTTTCTGCTTCATAAACTTTCTTAAATTATTATAATCTGATTAAATCTTAATAAAATATAAATTATCTTTTAAATAATGTCTTCATTACTTAAAAGCGATTATTATAATTAAAAGCTTCTGATCGTGAGTTTCGTAATTTTACTTCGTTAATATTATCTTGCGCGATTAAAACGTCATTAATCGTTAATGATCATTAGCATTTTATTAATTAAGAATATCTGCGATTATAAAATTAAAAGCATTAATCTTCATTTTAATCTTTTTATTTAAGTTATAATGAATAAGAAATGAAGTCGACATGAAAATATCGCGCAGTTAACGAAAAGTCTGCTTCGCTGTATTAAATTATTTAAAAGATTTTAATTTCTTATCGTCTTTATTATCTTTTAGCAGATTAATAAGAGACGCTGCGATCTTAAAATAGCGATGAATAAAGCGTTTATAAAAGTTAACGAAGCTCAGAAACATTTAAACTTCGCGATAAATCTTCGATTTAAATTATTCTTTAATCATTTTAATTTTATCTGAGTTTATTTTCATTTCGTCTGTAAATATTATAAAGTCTAGAAATTTAATCTTCTTAATAACGAATTAACATTTCTTAAGATTAATATATAGCTGATAATTTTTTAAACGTTAAAACATCTTTCTTACATGACGTTAATGTTACGTCGAATCGTTATTAAAAATTAAAATATCATTTAAATATATTACATAAATAACATTAATTAAGTTTCTTAACGCTTTATTAATATAAATTTAAAAAGTAGCTGAGACGTTAACTAATTTAAATGACATAACTTAATATTCGAAATGCTCATAGCGCGTGCGAAACGTCGTCTTTCATTTATCATCTTGCTTAATTCGTATACGATGATAAACGTTCTTAAGATTCAGCTTAAT
>JAABUO010006460.1_pt1 | contig 13467 bp, 14 predicted proteins | sample 5559291 | NCBI WGS metagenome assembly JAABUO01 (sample SAMN10711878, study PRJNA513372) | rock metagenome | isolation source: Antarctica rocks | place: Antarctica: Victoria Land, Finger Mt sud | reverse complement strand
CCAAGAGGCTTGAGTGGGCTTATACAGAACTTAGGTACGGTCAGCAAACCTTTAGTTTTGACAGGCTGTTTACACCGTACTGGTTCAGAATGATAGATAAAGCCATTCATGCCTTCTCCATGAAAGAGAATGGATCATAATGTGACAGCCCGATCACAGTACCATGACGGTACTGAATCCGTTTGAATGCATCATAACGGCAAAGGAACACTGTGTCATGCCAGACAATGTGCAAATGAATCAGTGCACCTTGCAGCCTGTGTAAGCATTGCAAAGTGCTGACCTGCATGCTATACAACTGATCTGCCAGTCTGGTAACTGCATGACCGGCAGTTTGCATATGCTTGGCAGAATATTTAGAGTCTGAAGTGTCTCATGGCAGCCTTTTGACCAGATTTTTACGATTTGGCAGGTGATCCACTGGTTGGGGTGGGATTTCTACCCACAATCCGTATTAGCCACAACGACAGGACCAAGGAAGCAAAGTGGGACAGCAATGTGTTTGTGGAGGCCTGCATGCAGCAGGAAGATCATCAATGTTGGTGTCAACATGGTCTGCAAGTTGTGATTTGCATCTCATGCCAAATGCAATGCAATATTAAGATGTGCCATTCTGCCGTCGCTGTGGCTCCCACAATCAGACGCAGCATGTGGACAACTGATAGTAATCACACTCCAATGACCTCCATGGCGCATGACCACCTGACAGTACTCACAAAGCATGCAAAGCAAGCAGCTGCACGTGACAATCCTGGGTGAAACAAGGGGGCCTACAAACATTAGACAGATTGCATGCAGGAAAAGATATTGTTCTGATGCCAAGAACTATAGCAGATGGAAATGTCTGGAAGCTGGACATACTGCTTCCAGTTTTGCACGGCATTCTGCCACCACGCATAGCAGAGGCCAAGTGAAAGCTCAGGCACACACCTGAACAAGGAAAACATCCAGTGCCAGCACTGGATTGTAAGACCCGGCTCCTCCTGCCAAAAATGGATTGGCTGTTGCATTTGTGAGCGTTTTTGCAACTAAAAGCCCCACAGTGGCTTGCAAGCCCAACAGAGTCGAGCCCAGACCCAACACATTGATCCAAGACCCTCGCATCAAAGTGTTCAGCACGTCTGCCTTTTTGACACGCTTAGAGTTGTCATCTGGTCCTGTGCTGAGGTATCGGTACAAACGCCTCGACAATCTTGTGTAGCCAAATGACCAGAAGGTGCTCAGGAAGCCAGCCACCACGCCAAACAGGGTCAGCCACAGCGATATGCTAGGGCCATTCTGCACATCCAAAGTGCAAGATATCCTGAAGTCTGCATCACTTGAACGGCGGAGCTGTCTAAGGCAAGCATTTCAGGCACTTGATGGTGATGATAATGTTGGAATAAGCTCCCCGCTTGGCTGCTACTTGACCTGATGTAATGTAAACTGATGTGAATTGTGTTCTGTCAGCATAAACACCAAACAAGTATGTACAAGCAGGTGTATGCTGGAACAACAAGATACTACTTAGCAAGGAAAGGCAACTTACCAGGGATGTAAACGCAACCGAGAACAGCAGAATTATGGCCGAGACAACCGACAGCACCAGCTGTGTCCAAAAGCTGAGCCAGCCAAAGCGTCTGCAGGCTGCTGCAGCGTTGGCTAGATTTTTACGTGCTGGCTCACTGATACTGGCAGAAGTGACTTGAACTGGAGGGTTGCTGTTTGAACTACCAGCCGCGCACGTGACCTGAACAAAGGAGGCGATTAGGCAGGGCGAAGTCACGCAAGTCAAGCCAGGCATGCAGTTACTGATCATGCTACCTGTTGCCTGGTGGGACCTTGTTGATGGCCTGGGGCTTTCTGAAAGCTTATCTGACGTGGAATTCGTTGGCTGCAGCATGTTCTGACCCGAAGGTGCGCTACATCGCGGCGGAATACTAAAAAGCTAGCTTTCAGCGAGCGAGCCAACACAGTATGTGGTCTCTGTGCGAGCAGGCAGCTCTGGCCAGACAAGGCTGCCGACATCACCAGGTCAGCCTTGACTGAGAGCCGGTGTAAATTCGTATGGGCAGCGCTATGCAAGCGCATTGCAGTCACGCAACATGGTCAACATGCCCAAGACAGAAGACAAAGCGTCGACTTTCAAGTTGCCTCAGAAGGGTTTTGCCCTAAACCTTGCTTTCAGATAAGCGCTGACGCGTTGCAAGCACATTTCAAGGAGCGGTTTTCAAGATTTCCGCCAGCAATTTTGCATAAGCTTACGTCAAAGGATTTGCCAAGAACTGGCACACGCTTCCTGCTACCTCGACGCTGGTCTGCACCTGCACACGGCATGCACGGCGCTGTTTGTCAGCGCTCTTTCCGCTCAACATTAGGAGTTTCTTTGCTTGCATCTAGAACGGCAGCCAAAGTAGCCAAATGTAGACGACGGTCTGCAGTCCGCCCTATCACTGCCTACAAAGTTGACATCAACTTCAACGGTCGCACAGAAACGCTAGAAGTGGCAGAAGATCAAACTATACTTGAGGTTGCATTGGAACAAGGCATTGAACTATCCCATGACTGCAAAATGGGCGTATGCATGACTTGTCCAGCAAAGCTGGTGAGGCCTGGTTGCAACCATTCGCACTATGCATGCCTACTGTTCTATCCTTGCGCATACATCTCTGCATGATTAAGCAGCGTTTGTTGCTGCAGTAGGTCTCAGGCAGGGTGGATCAGACAGCGGGCATGCTGGACGAAGACGTCCAGGAGAAGGGCTATGCCTTGCTATGTGTAGCACAACCTCAGAGCGATTGCAAGGTTCAGACGATAGAAGAGGTGAGGACCTGGTACAGCATCATTGCCATGAAATGCTCTGCAGTTGTCAACGCTGCTCTACACAATCGGCAGCAAACGTCAGGTCAGCAACAAAGGCTCTTGGGTTGCATTTTATTCACGGTGTAATCCATGGGGCTGGTTGGCATATGACATGCTTTTTGTACCCTGTATCTGCATGGCATGTTCATACTTTGCCTGCATGCTGTAAAACGCATATGCATTACACTTCCAGCTGCCATCACGCTCCATGCACACCTTGTCACTGTTGTTTGTAGTAGCTTAAATGGACCTGTCATTGGCTGCAGGAGGAGCTGTTAGCTGAAGTTATGCACTCTGGTGCGTTGTGACAAAGGCGAGGTTGCATTCTGTCATCACATACAAATGCCTGCTGGCACAGTCAACTGCGAAGTCAGCCTGCTGATCATCATTCCAGTAAGTGGCATTTGCCCAATGACAGCTTTTGTTATGGTGTCAGGTATCCTATGTGTTTTGTTTGCTCAACAGATGGTATGCTGTTACTGAGACATTTGTGCTTGGATTTTTGAGTTAATGCAAGCCAAGATATTGTAGTGTTCATGGTGGCGTGAGTCCCAACCATACGTGTGGACTGTAATATCATATAGGCGGCCTATTGTGCATAGGTTCAATCACTTCTGAAGCTTTGACTGCAGCAACCGGATCAGCTTCATATCATTATCCCTGCATCAGTGGCTGCGCAACTCATTGAGCCTCATCTCGGAGGCTGAACATGAAACTACATATGGCAATGTTGATATGGTCTCAATGTAACTCTTATAACAACTGAATCTTAGATCACATACTAAGTCTCGTGTTTCCTGAGACTGCATCGAACTGACATGAATGCTGTGAAGCATGAAATGAAATGCTCTAAGGCTGACAGGTAGGTCAGAGCGTCTACTTTTCTGTGATTTTGACAGAAGACAAAGTGCCTGAATCGTGCACAGCACCACCCTGCATCTCACCAGTATGCTGATCACTATAGCCTCACGCACACTGTAGACGGCATCCAGTCAGAAAGCGCTTGATAAGAGAACCTGTGCAAAATTCCCACCGGGTACAAGGCCACAGACCCCAGGCCTGCACAAAATAGAAGAGCCCAGGCCTGGTTGACAAAATGCCAGGTACAACTCGTGTGCAAGCAATCCAAGATTCAGGTTGACATGAACACTTGTGCACCCAGAAGCATTGCCAGCAGACCCAGCTGCATGGAGGCTATGTTGTACAACATAGATTCTAACAGCTGCATCTGCAAAATTTACAATATTCTGCTGCCATAACTTGTGGCAGGTCCACTTTACAATCAAATGGCCAATAACTCAGCTTCAACCACATTATATCATCAGCAATGTCTAGAGTACAGGAGCCAACTAAGATCATGAGTATAGGAAGATGGAGTTGAGCTGATGAGAGGAAAAAGGCGTGGCCGCAAAAGTTGTTATATGTGCCATGTTCACAAAAGAAACTGCACCTTGTGGCACAATGCATGTCAAAAACAATCTGCCCAACACGTCAATTTCAAAATTCACAAAAAGCTGCTAGACCTTGAACTTACCTTAAGTGCCATCTGCTAAATGCTATACAACGCGCCCTCTATTTTAAAAGGCACTATACATGGTGAGGTATTCAAAACCAGCAGAAAGACAAAGACTATCATCCGCAACTGACCAAACCCTCAGTACTACAACAGAACAAGCTACGAAATTCAATGTGCTGCAATGGTATGCATGTCAGGGCGACGAATGCTTCCTCTTGACATACGAGCACTCTTGCCGCTGAAACAGATCTCAAGGTCATCAAATGCTGCACGCCCTGTGCGTGCAAATGGTGTTGCCTCTGGCGGCAACATGAACTCCCCATCTTTTGCCTCCATGTTGTCATCATCAGACAAAATGAGCTTGTTGCCACTGATTTTGCGTGACATTCTGCGGATCTCAGATTGCATGCTACCTTCCTGAGCTGTTGCAGACTGCGCAGCAGATTGTTGCACTGCTGGAGCAGCAGCAGGACTGACCAGGTATGTGGGGCCACTGCCATAAGCATGTACAAAAGGCATTGGCTGACCGCTGGAGGAGCTGCTAGCTGCAGTGTCCAAGGTGATTGCTGTGCTGCCCTGTTTTGGTACATCCAAGTGTGACTGGGACCGGTTGTACCTTGCTCTAGCGCTTTGGGGGCTGTATGCTGAGCTGTGGTTGCTGTAGTCTTCAGATACATGAGCAGAGCAGGCAGTGGCTAGATGGTCCGCCACTGCCTGCTCTGCAGCTGCTTGCAAAGCCCCAGCTGGGGCTGATTTCAAATATGTCAAGCCTGGTCTGCTTGTAAGGCGCCGAGCTGATCTGGCTGACTTGCCACTGACTTGCACCTCTAGCAAGTCCACATCATCCACACTCCCTGCAGCAGCATGATCCCTGTTGGCGAAAAGCTTTCCTGATGAGTAGCACCAGGATTCCACGGTTGACTCCTTGAGGATGTGTTCAGAAAGGCAAACTGCTCACTTTGGCTGTCAGAGGTAGTCTCGCTTGCTTGGGACCTTGGCGATGACGGATCGTCTCTTTTCTTGTTGCGGTACCCGCTCACACGTTTGGACAATGACTGGAAAAGGCCTCTCTTTGGTGATGCAGCGTTTTCAGACATGCTTTTACGGCTAAGACGTCAGAACGACTACAGAGCCTCGACAAAATCTCATACAAGCGAACTTAGACTTATACAGGTCAAGTCTGACTGAGTCTTTCTGCACAAACGCTATGCCAACGATTTATCGCAGCCTGGAAAGAGGAGCACAATCTCGTAGGTAGTCAAGTAAAGGTCACAAAAACTAGTACGTCAAAATGCTAACATCCGCAACTTGTACGAACGCGTTCTGCTCGAAGCAGGGAGTGTTTCAAGGCAGAGAACACCACACACACCCTGCGGCTCAGCGCTCTAGCGTAAGCTGGACCGGTTGAAGAAAGGTGTCCTAGCCATTTGGTAGTCATCTCGTAAAAAGATGCAAGCACGTGAATCATCAAATGGAGATCTGCCATGACCGAGCCATGACTGAAAGTTACGCAAAAAGTCACCTGATCACGTTTTGGCTCTTTCACAAGCAAACGCTGAGCGTAAGCCATCATCTTTGGCAGGGCAATTGCGCTGCCACTAAATGTGAATGCAGTATGCAGCTCAAGCCTGGAAGCATCTTCATCAAGCAGCTTCATATATAAGTGCCTCGCTGACTACTGACTCTGATCCAATTGGATTAATTTACGCACTCAAAGCACGCATTGCAGCATTCCCAAAACCATTTTGCAACATATCAGCACGACAAATCATAACACATACTATGCACAATATTTGCATTAGTGTGTTAGCAGAAGGGCACATCATCGTTATGCATGAACAAGCACACACACTGGCAAAAACCTTGCATCAGTGTCTGCCTGACGAATCACTGCATAGTTGCAGCTGAAGCAGCATGTCTGGCTGCCTGAACGTCGTTTTCATGTTCAAGCTCAAGCTCATACAGTTCGCTGCCAACCAGCTCAATGGAAGGTCCACTGTGAGCAAGATGCTCTGTGGCCACAGATGCATCCAGTTTCTGTGTGTGCTCATCTTGGCCATTGTTTGCCTGGAGCTGAACATGATCACAACTGGCTTGTGCAAAGCTGCCAGCAGGTACTGCTGGAGCGTGGCTTGCAATCAACCGGGCATCAAGTGCATCATCACTCTGGCTGCAAGCAGGATCCAAAGCCACCTTCTGGGAGAGTCTAGAAGAGCCTTGGGCTGCTGCTATCAGCCCTGCCCTGCCAGATGGGCTGGCTGCTGCATCAGCGGAGTTGTGCCCTGCGCACAAGCATGACTTGCAAATCACTCACTAGCCCAGTGTAGTCAGCTTGCAACATATGCTTGCAGCATGCAACAGTCTCCACCGCAAGGGTGGTCTGTAAAGGGCAAGACTGGGCACACAAAGACCACCATTTTTCAAAGCCAAAGCAGACATAGCAGGTGCTTCTGATGTGATTTGGCAAGAAGCTTGTACGTGAGGGAGAAGCCTGCCATGTGAATCAGTCCACGACTGTACCTGAGGTGCTCTTGCTCTTCAGCTCAACATGGTCAAAGCTCAGCTGCCCTGAAGGACTGGCTCCAGCTGCTGCCCTCCTTGCACTGTCCCCTCTGTCCTCTGAGACAGAGCTTGGCGTGCTTGCACTTGACCCCTTCTGACGCATCTTAGCCTGTGCTCTCAGGGCATTGCCTAGGCCAGCCAACAGCTCCTGAGGCGGGGACGGCCGCTGACTTCTGCCACTCAAACCTGCCTCGGCCTGTACTTTAGGCTGTGCTTTCTGGTGCGAGTGAGCTGAGCGCCCTGAGTCCAGCCTGAGCTGAAGCTTGGATGCTGAGCTGGCTGGGGCAGAGGGAGGGGACTCATGGCAGGCTGACTCAGCATGTTGGGGTTGTGACCCAGGGCCAGTATGAGAGTGCGGCTGTGACAAAGCAGATGGGGCATTGGCACACGCCGCAGAAGCAGAAGGGGGGCCCTGAAGAGGAGTTGCCTGAGGCTGTGCAGAGGAAGAGAAAGGAGCCTGCTGGGAAGAAGAGGAAGGCTGACTATCTTGCCTGTGACCAGCATCAGTAGATATCTGCTGCGGTAACACCTCGGAAGAAGAGCACTGAGGGTGTGCTGTGGCCTCGGAAGATGAAGCCTGTGCTTGTGAAGAGGAAGAAGGCACAGGTTCCGAAACTGCATGAGGCTGGGAAGCTTGGGCCTGCTGTTGAGTGGGCACATGCGCAGCAGCCCTTGGGGATGCCCCTGCTGTGGACTGCTGAGCATCAGATGTGGCCAAACCTGCATCCATCACAGTCACACTCACTTTGAAGTCGTCTCATACTAGCACTGTCTCTAGTGGAAAGATGGGAGCAGCGCTCAGAGAGATACTTGCGGCGACCACTCATGCAGCTTTGTTTTGGCTTGTCTCGTCTCGTTTTGACTTCTACAAAGTAACTTCTTTGTCGTCTTTAGTATGACCAGACTTGTTGGCTGCTTAGGCGATGTAATGTCTCTCTGTTTCTGCCTCAGCTCCATGCAGCAATCCCATGCGTCTGGTGCCACGGTGGCCATGCCAGGCAGCAAGATTCATACATGCTAAGACAAGCATGCGGCCTGCAGCATAGTACCAAATCCAGAAGAGACTCACCAGAGAGCCGATGCTTGCCTAGGAAGTAGGGCATCAGACTGAGGCCCGGGACATTGCCTTGTCACGCCCTTAGGAGGGAACAACTGGCACCATCACTTGCAAGAGACTTACCAGCAGGCTGCCGTTCTTCTTGCTGCGGTGGGCGAGGAGCAACAGAGCCCAGGTTGGGGTTATGGGCGGGCCGGGTTGGGCGGGCCATCTCAGCCTTCTTCTCCTTCCTTTTCTGCTCTGCCTCACTCTTTGCCTTGATTGCCTGTATATGCTGCAGAGATGTGACGCCTGGACTTGAAGATGTGATGCTGCCATTCCATCTGTGAAGAAGCGCATCTAAGGCGCAGGCTGATCCGTTCTCAGACATTCGTCTGTCACAACTCTGTCAAGCTGAGAGTGACAACCTACTGAAGCATCGTTGAAGACACTGAAAAGTTGCTCATATCAGTCAAACTCTGACATACCCTTTGCTCAGCAACAAAGGTGCTGGAGCAGTGAGGCCTAACATTAGCAATGCCAGCATTGCTTGCTTCTTTCCAATCAGCGTCTCCCAAGCTGGAAAAATGGAGTGAGGCAACAAGCGGCCAGATGAGTACCATCTCTCACCTTGATCTCAAGGATGGCCTTGTCAAAGAGCATCATGAAGTCCCTGATGACACGCAGCACCTTGCTGGGGTCTGTGGCATCGTACCCCTCCCCAAAGTACTCGGTCACTTGTTGCATCTCTGCAGTCACCTGCTTCTCAAACTCCTGCACAGGTTGACTTGTCAGCTGTCCTCAAGAGCTGCTGCTTACTGCTATTGACCCTAATAAGTGCTACACCACAGGTTGGCTTGTCACATGTCATGCTCAAGAGCTGCTGAGTACTGCTGGAAGCTTCCAGTGCTGCACAACATTCAGCAACTGTGTTGAGCTGTTCATGTCACACAATGTGCCAATTGAGAGCTACAGGTCAAGCCAACTGCAGTCTCAAAGCATAATGCTGGCTGTGCATGTCTGACAGTTAGAATTTCAGCTGTCAAGACCCCACAAACAGTCTCAGACAACATGCTGTGCACTGCCAGCTCAGCTTGCACACGTCAGAGATCAAAGCCCAAGGACATCTGCGTTTTCTGAAATGCTTCTTGCAGGAGTACGGCATCAGACTGAGCCTCAAGGGGTCGTCAACGTGCATCGATTGCTTAAGAGGGAACAGCCAGCACCATCAACCGTCAGGAATTACACGCATGCATACTGTAACCCCAACGCATATTATGGTATGTGTCTGCTGCTGGTTGACAGCTTGCTGTTGCTTGAATGAGGCAAAGGGGTGCAAGGTTACCTCAGCATCTGCAAAGGTGTTCTTGGCATGCTCATGGAAGGTCATCATGAGGTCTCCAAACTGGCGGTGGGCAAAGGCACTGTTGGCATCCACACCGGCAGCCTTCAGGATCTCGGTGTTCACCTTACTCAGCCCCCCTTTCAGGTCATTCAGTAGCACCTTGATTGCCGAGATCTGCAAAAGACAAAGGCCTTTACATCCACAGTCTAGCAGCCTCTCAATTGTTGTTGTGTACCTTTTGCAGGTGCCCTTTCACATAGTTTGACATCCTGGCTGATGTCCAGATCGGGGACCTTGACTAGTGAACTGCCAATACTCCAAAGTGATCAGCTGAATGCTGCAGGAAGTTTGTTGTGCCCGTTATATGCAGCAGCTCCTTGCAGCTGTTGGCAGCCCAGAACACCACTGAGCCCTGATCAGCAGTGGTCAGACTAGATTGCTTGGCAAAACATCAGTGTTATGACATCTGCCTGGTGTCTCAGCTTCTCAGCTTACAGCATGAGGCCGTCTGCTCAATACAGAACCGCACATGGATCACTCCCTTTGTGTCCTGCTCAACATATAGTGGCGCACGAATCACTTTGTCTGTGTACACATGCTGGGCAACTCTGTTTGACTGTTCCTAAACAGCTTTTGAAGTCTGTTTCTGTACTTGTCACTGAGCGCAAATGGACATGCATGACAGATGCGCTGGGACAAAGCAGGTGAGACCTGCAGGTTGGCAGCAGGCTTGACGCTGGCGAGCTGGTGGGGCAGGGAGTGCATGGCAGGGCTGTCCTTCAGCAGCTGGTCCAGCACAAAGTGCAGAAGGGAGGTCTTGCGGTCTGTGCCCTTCACATCTGCCAGCTTCAACAGCGTATCCAGCTTGAACCCTGCAGCACATAAGCAGATGCTCAACAATAACAACAATAACAATGATAATGTTTAGGCTTTCCGGCTGATGATGAGCTAGATATATGCAGGGCAGGCCTTGTCTCTCCAGAGCTGCCTGTGGCACATGTTGAGCAGCAATCAGTGCATTTCAGTAACGGGGAAATCTCGTAAGCTGCAACCTTTCAGTATCTGCAGCAGTGATGCCTGGCTCACAGCCACCTGCTCACACATCAGAAGCTGATGTCAGAAAAGATCAAGTGTCATGTTTGAAAACAAAAACAAGGATTCTTGCAACTAATTTTTGCTATAGGGTGACCCTCAGGCAGGCTCAAGAAATTGCGCCCTGCCTATTGGCAGCAGTGCATGTGGCTGCAGCTGACTAGCTCAAATTGCACAGCCTGCAACCCGGTTTGCAAAGGAGCCATGGCAAGCCCAGCTTTGTCACATGCGGCTGCACTGGCTTGCCACTAACAATTAGACAATTATCACAATGTACAGTGTGATGGGTAAAGACGGGCGGATTTTGGGGGGGGGGGGGGGGGAGAAGAAGTGTAACCTGATGCGTTGCCCTTGTGAGTGCCCTCATTCAGGTGGTTGCCCAAGGCCAGAATGGCCCGCAGCAGTGTGGTGAAGTTCTGGCTGCCCTGTACCTCCCTGCATGCACCCCTCAGCACCTCCAACTGGCCCCTCACCTGCGCCCACGCGTCACACAGGTTCAGAAACATGTGGACACACTTTTCAAGGACAAGGCTGCCTAGATTTGTGTGTACATATGCACCCAAGCCTTGCCACGTACACTGAGTGTATGCATGCAACAATGTGCATGATGACTGATGCTGACCAAAAGATGGTGGTACAAGTGATGACAGGCACGCAGCTGGAGCAGAGCAAAGACCAGTCCTGCCGCTGTGTGTGTGAGGAAGCCCTGAACAAAGGCTGCTCTTTCTGTCTCTTGTGCACGAAGATGCACAATTGTATGGACCTTATCTCATGAAGCGCGATTGTGGATAGTTAGAGGTGATGAGCAGCAGATCCTGCACGAGTAGCACATTATGTGTTTTGTGGACAAAGAAACATAGGCGGAGGCTCAAGTCGCATACCCTGTTGATGTTGGGAGCAAACTGGCGGGTGAAAATGAAGCAGTCAATGCGCTGCTGGAGGCGGGGGATGTCCATGATCTCCAGGAAGTAGCGCTCCACAGTGCCCAGCTGCTGGGGGTCACTCACCCCCTTGTGCTTGGGGTGCTCCCCCTACATCATCAGGACCTGACATTTGGCATTGCATTATTCGGACGATTGACATTACGTTTTGACATGTGATTGGACTGATGCTTGACAAATATACACTTGTACGTACAATCGCAGGTGGCAAATGTTTCGTCAGTGATGAAGACATGTAACCGCTTACATCAACATAGCTCAGTCGTACAGCCAGCTATGTCAGCTTCACTGAGTGGAGTTGCTTAGCATCTGATGATTGGCGTCATGTCTGACCAGTCGAAGGACCAACTGCAGTGACCCCAGTGGTCAAGGCGTTACTGACTCAGATCTGCAAGCTGGAAATGTACATGTGGGCGTGACAGCAGACAGATGCATGTGGTCTGCAGCATGTGAGCAGGTTACCTGGAGGTACAGGCGGATGTCCTTGCGCTCAGTGTCATCAGGCACGGCTCTGGATAGAGCATCCAGCTGATCTATGGTCAGTGCGCTGTCATTCATCTCCACCAAAGCAGCCTGCAACACAAAATGGCCAGTCAACTGCAGCATCCTGTCAAAGTTGAATGCCAGGGCCAGAACTGTAAGCAATCTGACACGCCGTAACATGTCAAGTGTCAGGAAGTGATGTGAATCCACTGCGACACAAACTCGGCTGCTGGCATGAAGAGCAGCATCCTGTTAAAGCTGCATGCAGCACGCCAGAAGTGCAGCCAATTGGCAGCTCGCACACTACCCCATAGCATGTCAAAGGTCAAGGGTGGGATCTGATCCCGCTGTACTGACTAGAGAAAGCAGCAAAGCACCAAAGGGCAGGCATTTAGTTTGGCGTGGCTCCCTTGTCAGATGCAAGAAAGGAAAGTTTAAAAAAAAGTGTATGCTGTTTGGGTTTAGAGGGAAAGAAAAGCCTAACAGATCTACTATTTCTGGACTTTGTTTGGTTTCTCTACCTCCAATTTTCTTCTAGATGCGGCAAACTGGTGCTGAGTTGCAGGACAGCATGTCATGGCAGCTTCAGCGTGGTGTGTCAGTGCAGCAGTGTGTCAGTGCAGCAGTGTGCTGACCTTGATGTCAGCAAAGGGCATGCGGATGCCTGACAGCTCGATGCAGATGTTATGTGCCCTACGGTGCTCCACTAGGGAGATGGCAGCGCTGCGCGTCGTTGCAAGCTTCCTGAAGGCTGTGTTCTCCAAGATCTGCACTCACAGTGCACACAAGATCAGCAGTTTTCTTGCATGCAATCAATACATGTCATCAATGTTTGTTCTTGCATGATATCAACACTTGTTCTCGCATGCTGTCATCACAGATGTAATATACTGTCACTGACACTGCAGCCAGGGTTCAGCTTGGGAGAGACATCTGCTGTGTCATCAAACAGCATGATTCATGTTCAGATCATAGGCTGCCCATACACTCGCAGCCGGTGACAAATTATGCATATGTGACAGCTCATCACACACAACACATACTATGCATCCCAGGTCTCACATGCACATGCAGATAGAGGGACTAGGGGCACAGGAATACTATGCACAGCATGTATGCAAGCACATATGGCTGCTGCTGTTGCAGCATACAATGCGTCAGCAAGCACCACTGCAGCTTTGACCAACCTGGAAGAGGGACTCCAGCTCAGCAAAGTTGAGATTGGGGTTGAGGCCGGAGGCCTGGTGCCAGATGGTGCCCTCCTGGGGGGCCTTGATCTTGTCCCAGTGCAGCTGCTTCAGCTTGCGCCTCTGGCTTGCTGTCGGCCTCACCTGCACAGTGACACAGACATTTTGGCTTTTCTGCAGCATGTAACATGCAGCTGACATGCAGACCCAATGCTGAACACTGCAAAAAGGCCATTACAGCGATGCTGTCTCAATGATACCAGGAGATGCTGGCTTTGATTCTGATTCAGTTGAGCTGATGTTTGGCAGGGACATGTTGAACAAATGACAGGGAGTGCTAGCAGCAATGCTACCTTTGTCACACCAGCTGGAGGATCAATCTCAGTCATCTTCTTGCCACCACCAGGTGGCTTCTTCAGACCAGACAGGGGAGGGGGTGGAGGTGGGGTGCCCTTGGTTCCAGA
>JAABUO010006457.1_pt1 | contig 13475 bp, 11 predicted proteins | sample 5559291 | NCBI WGS metagenome assembly JAABUO01 (sample SAMN10711878, study PRJNA513372) | rock metagenome | isolation source: Antarctica rocks | place: Antarctica: Victoria Land, Finger Mt sud | reverse complement strand
GGATCCCTGATCCCGGCGCAGTTTGGTCGGCGTTTGTTTGTCGGCACTCGTAGATTTTGTTCTTTGGAGTTCGTTTAACTAGGGCGGCCAGTTCCAAACCGGCTCGCGAGTACACCGGCCTTGACATGTAACGCGAGATATCTCTCATGCCGAGTGCAAAACCTTCTTTGAGAGCATGAATCCGTTCTTGTATACGATATTGCTCCTGCAAGTTCTTACCCCTGTCAAGATTCCGTTGTTGGTAGGGTAAAATGAAGTCCAACCCAACCTTCTTGGTGAAGAACTCATGGCATAAAGCACGATAGCTTAAAAGAAATGTATGTTCTGGATTACTTTGGAATGAGTATTTTTCTACGGGAGCGAACGTTATGTCGTCATGTAATTTACAAAAACCAGTAAAGGTTGACGCTTTGCTTATGCCAACAATCTTAGGTGCAGCTAACGAGTCACTGGATAAATTATGATCAGTCAAAAACGTGTACACGTTTCCCACTCGTGCAATTCGACTCAAGCTACCATTTCGCTGAATGGTATGCGCCTTCACAATAGGTTCTATGCACTTTTGAAGATGAGCATCAGGATGAAGACAGTAACCTTTATTCAAGAATTTTCGGAAAACTTTGATGTATTCGTGCGTACGAAAAGGTAACTCTTTTGATCGTTCTAAGTGACACCGCTTGTGCTTTTCGCCTGAGCCACACCAGCATAGATCGTTTCTTCCCACATGTTGAATACGCTTCCAAATCTCTTGGTCATCTTCAGTCTCATTCCAGATACCTCGAGAATCACTACGATTTTTCTTCCCCATACACCTACTACGTCTTTCTACAATTCCTATTCAACCACACCGCTATTTGTGATTGCCAATTATATGTGACCGAGTAAAAAAGATCAATCCTCCATCTTCCCTATACCACCTGCGAGAGATCAGGCTCTCTATCATGTTGAGTTGCATATATTCGTATCGCGACTGTCCATTTTCATGCTCACTCTGTTGATGGTTCATAGAGTAGAGTAGAGTAGGACCATTTTAAACGATACCTTGTCCAGCACAAATACACGAAGAAAAGAGAAATTTACGTATGCATCAGCACTTGCTCATCTTCATACTGAGCAGTATTCCAGTCTAACACATCATCCAAGATGCGCCGAAATTCCTCCAGTTCTTTTTCGCGTACAGTCTCATCTGGTATAACCGTTCCTCGCCAAGCGAGAATGAGTATTACACGTTCAAAGGAAGGACCACTTGCGGCAATATAACGCATAACCGTTCCAGGAAAGAGATGGTGTTTCTTTTTTCTGATCACTTCCAATCTCTGTTGTAACGCATCACGTTGACCAGCATGTAATTGTACAGAGATGATAGATATGAATTGCGTATTCTCACCCGAAGATATGTGCCAAAGTGGAGTAATTTTTCGTGGGCGACCAGGAGGTTCACGCTTGAATTTCATAATCTCTTCTACTGAAATCGCGATCACATCTGCAAACCGAGCACTTGGTAGACGCCCCTCTTCAATGTAATCATACACCGTTCTTGCTGCGAGACCTAGCATCTCAGCCGCTTCTTTCACTGAGACATACCCCGGAATACTCGAAGAATTTACACTGTCATTCATGTAATCAGTGTAGTAGAGCGCAGTATTATTAAAAAAGGATTTGTTATGTGCTATTTAATAAAAGTGCAAATACGAGTATACTGATTTGCATCTGTTCTTTCTCACTGTATTAATTCAGAGGGGATGGGACGATATACATACCAAACAAAAAGGCTTCTGTATAAGGAAGAACGGTTTTATGGGAAACGTGTCCTCTCACTATGACATCTCTGTGTGACGTACAAGGTATCCACTTTTATGTGGAGAAGGTACATATGGGAATGGTAGATGACTAGTGTTGCTAGGAAGGAAAACCTGCTACACTCCCAGGTAGTACAGATGAAGGCAGCAATTGATGGTAGTACGTTTACGAGTGAAAGAAGTAGCCAAAGAGAAGGGTATTAGTATGGGAAAACTCCAGCGCTATGCTGACATAGCCTATAACACCATCAAGCGGATGTTTGAAGACCCATACTACATCACAACAACGGAGACGCTTGGGAAGCTTGCGAGAGCTTTAGGAGTTCCACCAGGAGAATTATTAGAAGAGGTTCCGAATGGGGTTGACAAAACACCTTTATAGCCTTTTCAGTATTTTTTAGAATGTGAGGTTGTAGAATAATTATGAAGAAACAAAGGAAACAGAAGAACATACGCTTTAAAGCTGCACCTTCCTATCGATCATTACAATCACAAACAATAGAAATGCAACCAGAAGACCTTGTTGTCTACATTCATCGTGCAGAGAAAGAGGTGCTTCCCATCATTAAAAAAACAAAGGCTAGTCCTGCTGCCGCACAATTCCTGCTTGCCCAATACACTCATATTTTTGCCACCGGTAGCAATCGTTTCACAGAGGAAAGTGCAATGCACATTGCTAATACTGTTCTGTTACTTTGGCAAGGTGGCTATTACGTTCCTAGCCCAGAGTATCCCTTTACATTAGAAGAGACGCTTCAGGAAATACAGGGAGGGTTAAAAGCAAAAAAAGATTATTCAGAATACTTTCAAGCGTTCACCCCTGTCAAAAGAGAGCAACCACGGGGAATTGGTCAAGTGTCCGGTGGAATCGTCAAGCATCCAGAAACAAACCTATGGCAAATATGGATGCTTGTTGACGGACCATGTACCTATCTAAGCGCGTATCGCAATGTGTCGGAGGCACAGAGAAATCTCGAAGAAATTGTACATGCTGCTCGAAGAGGGGCTACAGAAGCAGAAATCCAAGCACTCTATAAAAGAGTACTGTCATATGGAGACGGGAAACCAAAACAGCTTTCATTCGATATGATGACGTATCTTCTAGAACACATTCATCTCTATGAAATTAGGCTCTAATTTTACGCCTTTGTGGCTGACAACTGCCGTTTGGTCGTCTATGCAAGCTCAATTTCTGCCATTTTTAACACTTCAGTTGTTAGATGCTGAAACAATTGTGCTCTATACAAAGCACCTTTGTCGTCAAATGGACCTTCTAACACTTCTGTTAATCTCTTGAGAAAGGCATTGGGAACCCTATTCAGTATAAGAAGATTATTGTATGCTACACGACGGTCTTCCGGTTCATGTACTTCATTCAAAGCAAAAAGAATACTGATGAGCGCATCCACTGCTTCATCCAAATAATGAAGAAATACCCATAGGCCGAAGCCGTGTTCTGCACTTACCTCTAATTCTGACTGACTCTGGCGTAAGCGCGGAATCAAATGTTCTAGTACGTTTACTTTCAGGTGCCTACGAAAGGACACCACAGACTCACGCCATTTCCGCACTACGTTCCTCTTATCATAAAGGAGCCATCCCCTTTGGAGAAATGCTATGAATGTATAATGATAGTCTGGCATATGCTTTATCGTCATTGCATCACGAACAAAAACTTCCTTGAGGGTACTAGATACCCATGAAGTTGTTTGATAGTGAATGTTGACCTGTACATTTTCAGTTACCAGTTCGCCAATATCGGTATCAGCAAACACTCGATTATCATGTAACTGACACCCAAATAACCAAGTTCCCCCAATCTGGGTCAACGCTTGCTCTCGCTCGTTCATTGACATAATCGCTGATCGGCATATGATCAAGAAATCTATACCTGTGTTTTTATCCACGGAGCCTTGCGCTAACGCTCCTAAAACGATGACCGATAAGACAGATTTATGGGCGATAAGTAATCCAGCTATCAAACAGGCAATAGCATATCGCTTACTCAATTCCTCAAGAACGTAGGACTGCTGCATGTGCTGCTCATCTTGTAAGAGGTGATACCAGCTTGGCTGCTCACAAATGTGACTTCTCGCTCCACCATGTCCCGTTCTTGATCTCTCCAGCACAAACTCGTGTATCCTCTTGGATAACGCTACCTGCGTCGTGTTCGTGCTTTCCTTATTTTGGCGGGTAAAGTATTCGCGGAAGATGGTGCGGACCGTTTTCTCATGAACACCCACTTCGCCTGCAATGCTAATAAAACTTCTCCGCAAGGCTTCTTGCTCAATATATGCTCTCAACCGTCGAGTCATCAAACGTACTTCGTCCATTTGAGGAAGAACTTCCATAAAAGTTTTGCGACAATTCGTACATCGGTAGCGTTGCTTATGAACTAAGAGACTAACACGCTTTCCTTGTATAGGCATATCAATATAAAACTGTAGTGTTCTTCCATATCGATGGGCTACCGCTCTGCAATAGGGACAAAACGGTTCAGTTACTGTATGAGTTAAGGTAAGACGATAGGCAGTGTCTCCCTCTTCGACCTGGAGAACTTCCCATCCTTGCAAAGAAAAGCTTTCTATTGGCATTCATGCTCCTTGCCACAAAAATGACATCACTACGAAGTATGCTCCACAGCGTGTCACTTTCTATTATCCCTGGACTTCAACCACGACCTGTACCGTTTTTCCAGGTGACGCTTGAACAACGACATGCTGCGTTCCAACCTGTGGATAATTGTCTAGCCAGAACGTTTGCCTGGGAATATTCAAATACTCTATCAGTACCTCTAACTCAGCAGCACTCACCGCAGTCGCACCTTGTTCAATTGCACTATATCGACGGCGAGACGTTGCTAAGAGCGTTGCACACTCAGTCACTGACCGTTGTCGCTGCTTACGATTCTGTTCCAATGTGCGACCAATCTCTCGGTTGCGTTGATGCAAGCGGTCCTCGATTGTGGACATAGATACTCTCCTCTAACCCAATTTCCAGCCGAACCCCCTTGAATACAGGGAACTTATGTTCTATACTTGTATCAAAGCGTAACAGATTTTGCGTTGATTTGTTTCATTTCTTTGTGTACCATCATAGTGCGTTCGTAGATGCCTCGTCAAGGTATATGAAAAGATGGGAGTATACCATGAGTGTTCGACAGGTTAGGAACAATGGTGGCAATGTGATTGGGAGCTTTCCTAGTTTCAAGCTCCACAAAAAGATTCCTTATGAATCAACGATTGAGCGTGACCTCCTCTTTTTTCTAGAGCATGACCCAACTATCGTGGATTATCAAGCACAGCCTTTCGTGATTCTACATACCTCTTCAGATGGAACCTCACATACGTACATTCCAGATTTTCTCGTACTTCGTACCACAAGCAAGGAGATCGTCGAGTGTAAGCCTGCTACCCATATAGACAAGGATCATACGAAGCAGCAAGTCGCCATCGGACAAACATGGGCGGATGCCAACGATCACGCATTTGTCCTCATCACTGATGTCGATCTTCGTACAGGACATCACCTAGCAAATCTCAAGGTTCTTTGGCGGTATCGCCAGCTTGTACCGCCTCCACCGTTCCTCGAACAATGTCGTCTTCTGTTAGCTCTCCACCCCAACGGTCTTCCATTGGAAGTTCTTTCGACTCCTCTACGTGAAGCGTTTGCTTCCTTACCGCTCTTACCATACCTGTATGCGTTGTTATTTCAGCGTCTTCTTTCAATTGATCTCGCGCAACCACTTTCGTTTAACAGCCGTGTGTGGTTGCCGCCTGTCTACTCTTCCTAGGAGGTACAGTATGGCTCGATTACGGTTTACGCTTGGTCGCCGGTACATCTTACAAGGACAGGTGTATATCGTGCGACAAGTCCTCGTTGATAACCAAGTTCTTGTTGAAAACCAGAGTTTTGGTGGGCATATCACCACGACGCAAGAAGCGTTGTGTGCAGCGTGGGCACAAGGCGATCTGCGCTTCGAGGTACAGGGGCCTAATACTCAGCACGACCTCACCCAAGCACTTCCCACCTCATATACCTTTGCTGATTTTCAGCATCTTCCCCTCAGCCGCCGTGACGAAGCATGGCGACGCTATCAACTTATTCATCCACTTCTCCTCCTCTCACCATCCGAACGAACTAGGCAAGCCATTACTGAATATGCAGCTTCCCTCGCCCAACAGACAGCAGAAAACTCGGTATCAACAACTTCCAGAAAACGAGCGAAAGTTGGAAAGGCTGTGAGCCGGGGTAGCTTGGAACGGTGGCTGATTGATTTTCTTACAAGCGGCGGTGATATTCGTTCGCTCGTGCCAGCAACGGATCGGCACGGTGGAAAAGGCAAGCTTCGGCTTGATGACCATCTTGAACGCTTAATGACGCAAGTGTTGGCGGAATGCCTGACTGCACCCATGTTTCGCACAGCACACGATATTTACCTTATGGTGGTCAATCGCGTGGCTGAAGAAAATCGTTGCCTTCCTGCACAACAACAACTTCCTCTTCCAGGATTCGCTACCGTTTATCGACGGATACAGGCAGCAGGAGAGACAGCACTTCTGCGACGACGAGCGAGCCGTAAAGAAGCTCAAGCTAAGAATATCGTACTTCCCGGCCCGAATCCGACGCGCATTCTGGAGCGTGTGGAGATGGACCATACCATCCTTGATCTGTTCTTAGTTGATGAAGAAGACCGACTTCCCATTGGTCGCCCGACACTCACCTACGCACTTGATGTCCATAGCGGTTTTCCTTTTGGATGCTATGTAGGCTTTGAACCTCCTAGTTACGCAACCGTTCAGCAATGCCTGCTTCATGGTATTCTTCCCAAGGCAGATGCACGTGACCTGTACGATACACAGCATCCCTGGTTAGCCTTTGGTCTTCCTGAGACGTTGGTGATTGATAATGGTAAAGAGTTTATCGGGCGGGACCTCGAAGATGCTTGCGGGCAACTCGGTATTATCCTAGAGAGGATGCCGGTTCGCACTCCTTGGTTCAAAGGTTCCGTCGAGCGCTTTTTTCGCACCAACAACACTGGTCTCATTCATACCTTGCCTGGAACGACCTTCTCCAACGTCATTGAGCGTGGTGACTACGATGTGTTTCAGCATTCCTGCATTTCGCTCACTGCGTTCTGGAAAATTTTGCACATCTTTTTTCTCGATATCTATGTCCAACGGTGGCACGAGGGCATTAGAGGCATTCCCGCAAATGTGTGGACTGAAAGTGTACAAGCAGGCTTTCTTCCTTGTCTGCACACCAACGCTGAGGAAGTCCGTCTCCTGCTGTTACGAAGCGAAGAGCGCACCGTTCAACGAAGTGGCATTGACTTTGAGTCGCTCCGCTATCAATCACCTACACTCGCTCGTCTGCGGAGTACACTTCAAGACGGGGAAAAAGTTCCTATTAAATACGATCCGGCGGACCTCTCTGCGCTCTACGCCTTCGATGCGACGGACCAGCGTTGGCTTCGCGTGCCTGCAGTTGATCAAAGCTACACTCAGGGATTGTCACTCTGGAAGCACCGAGTAATTCGCAGTTACGTCCTGCGAGAGAAGCAAACGGTGGACATCTATGCATTAGCTGCAGCCAAACGACATATCCAAGACATTGTGGCAAATGAGTTCATGCAGACACGCAAGAGTCGAGGACGCAAAACAGCCGCACGTTTCTTGTCAGTTGATCTTCCAACCGCCTCTTCGCTTCCTTCGGCACCATCAGTTACATCAGGAAGTAGCGTCACAATCACTGAGTTACCTACTACATTCCAGACACCGTCTCAAAACACGTCACTTACAACCCAGGTACAAGAGATACCCCTTGCTCCTTCTGCTCAAGCACAAGCAGAGCCAACTTTGAAGCAAGAGGAATCTTCCACTACTGCTCCTCGACCACGTAAAACCTCTCGAAAATCGCAATCACCCATTCCATCTGTAACAGTGGTGGAGGGAACAGACACCTTTGACACAACAGGCTGGGGAGGAGACTATAGTCTTCCGCAACATGTTGCTTCAGACGAAAGCAAAAAAGGAGGACGTATATGACAACTGCTCAAACAACACATGTGTCTGAAATAGAGGCCATTCGAGGACTGTCAGTCCAGGAACGCCTCGCTTATGTCGAGCACATCCGTGTTCTCTATCCGCGCTGGCAAGAGTGTATCACAGAAATCCGTCGTTGCCACCAAATGAATACGTTAGCAGCGGAACCGCAGTGTTTGATGCTTGTTGGACCAACAGGAGCAGGAAAAACGACTCTCATCGATTCGTACACGAAAGACTTTCCAGCTGTGATCAGCGAGAGACATCTTCGACGATCTATTGTCCAAGCAACCATTCCGACTCCAGCAACAGTGAAAAACCTTGAAACAACCTTGCTAGATGCGCTGGGCGATCCACGTGCAGGACAGGGGACCATTGGAGGTATGGCGCGACGACTTATTAATTTTTTCAACGACTGTGGTGTTGAATTGCTTATTCTCGATGAACTTCAGCACTTTGTTGATCGTGACAGTCAAAAAGTCCTTCAGACGGTAAGCAATTGGCTCAAAACTCTCATTAAAGAGACCAAGGTTGCTTGTGTCCTCGTTGGACTGGAGGGAGAAGCAGAGCAAGTAGTAGACTCCAATCCGCAACTCGCTCGACTCTTTGGTGATCCGCATATCCTGGCACCGTTTACCTGGGATGAACAGTGCCCTACAACCATACAAGAGTTTCGTACCTTTTTGAGTCAGTTGGAGTCTCTACTTCCTCTCAATGAACCATCTCATCTCGCTTCCCGGGAGATGGCTTGGCGATGCTTTGTTGCTTCAGAAGGTATTATTGGGTACGTCATGGCTCTTGTGCGCCGTGCAACCGCGCTCGCACTTTCGCAAGGGCGTGAGCACCTAGATGCAATTCTCCTTGAAGAAGCCTTCACACAGCGGTTGGCAGGCAAACGACGTGGCATTCCTAACCCGTTCACTGGTGATCTGCCAGTTCGACTACAACGTCTTGACCAGCAAATACAATCGACGCCAGGGGGGACAAATGGACGGAGCAAATCACGAAAGAAGCACAAGAAGACAATGAAGGACGTGTTGTAACTAAGTTGCTAGCTTGCCAGGAGTGAGACATGCGCTTAATTAACCTATTGCCACTTATTCCAGGAGAGAGCCTCATAAGTCTCCTAGAACGGCTGCGCCAAGAAAATTATTATGAAGAGGCAAGTTGGTTTCGCCCATTTCTTGCTCCTCCCGCTCTTCAACATCCTAACCTCCTTCGTTCCACGACACACTATCGTGTCCTTGGCGAACTCCTTGGACTTGAACCTGAACACCTGTGGCACTTGACGCTGCATCGCTACGTTCCCTGCTTTTACCTCCCCGAAGCACTTACTCTCCTTCCGCAAGAATATGATGATGTGAACATGCCACTGTGGGAATCTCGCGGACTAGGCCTGTATGTACATGGACAATACTCCTTGAAAGTGTGTCCTCTTTGCTGGCAAGAACATCACGCGTTCCTCCTCCCCTGGTCGCTCCGACACGTTACAACCTGCTTTACCCACCAAGTGTTACTCGTTGATCGCTGTAGTGCGTGCGGAACATCCTTACGGATAAACCTTGGCGCGGGATCATGTGCATCATGTGGAGAACGTATTGAAGTTTTCCCTACACAACCGATAGACACTCATGAAGCAAGTCGTCTGTTGGCGACAGTACTAGGAAGAACCTTTGGTACTATAAACGGGAACGAAGAGGCTAAGACATTCTTTCCAGCACAACAGCCTTTCTCTCATCTTTCTCCCATCACGTTTTTACAGTTCCTCTGGCGATTTGGACAACTGCTGACGAGAATTGATCCGCAGAATCCTCTCTTTGATGCCGCGCAACCATTGCTTGGTCCAGCATCTGAACCACCACCTCTCTTTATGAGAACCGCACAAGTAACGCAGGTTCACCGCGTCCTAATAGCTGTGATGGAGTTGCTGCTTCACTGGCCTGATGCCTTTCATCTCACCCTCGAACGCATCGTTGCTCAGGAACGGACAATGACCAATATTCATGCACGCTTTCCTTATGTAGTATCGGAGGAGTTCGTTGGACCTTCGTGGACGTGGCTCCACCGGGAGTGGATGGAGTTTACCCGAAAGCAGGCAAGCCAAAGCAGCCTCGTTTATCCCTGGTTACGCTACTACCGAAATGCTCAGCGAAGTATTGAAACGACGGTTCCACCACTCCTCTCTCAGCGAGAAGCATCTCGACTCCTCCATGTTGGTGAACGTGGCTTGAGACGCTCTATAGACAAGCAGGAACTCAAGACGACGGCACTACCAAAGAGAACATCTCGTCGAGCGTGGCAACTGGTTGATGCAAAGAGCGTACAGGAACTTCAAGCACAACGTGAAGCAATGCTCTCACTGGCTCAAGCGGCAACCTACTGCCAGGTTTCTGAAGAGCAAATCGTGGCTCTCGTTACCAATAGAATGCTTCAAGGGGAACATGGTCCACTCCTCGATGCAACCCCTACCTGGAGCTTTACAGCCCTTGCGCTCCAACAGTTCTTAGATACCTACCTCGGCCATCTGCCACAACTGACAGCATCTTCAACAGAAAGCGCATTTCTCACACTTTCCCAAGTCTTACGTATTTGCAGTGCTCTTGGAGAACGACTGCCGAATATATTACAAGCTATTCAGCAACGTCTTCTCCCGGCATTCTGCTTTCCAGAGAGTGTTGGTGTGCAAGGACTCTACTTCGAGCGTCGAGAGGTTGCCGCTCATCTTAAACGCCTTCAGCATGCGAAAGGACGTACAGTATACACCGTTGAAGAGGTTTGTACCCTTCTTCACTGCAAAACGGCAGTGTTGCAACGATGGCAGCAGACAGAGTTGCTTGTTCCGTGTAAACGAGAAACGAGAGCGACAAAGACGCGTGTATGGTATGCCATTCAAGATGTTGTGATGTTTCGCGAACGTTATATCACGTCAGAGCAGGCCGCAAAGATTGTAGGATGTACTATACTCACTATCCAGCACTGGTCAAAAGTAGGGCGGCTTGTCACCGTGAGTGGTCCGAATATTGATGGTTGCCATGTCTACCGATTTGAGAAAGAGTCACTCGTGCAGTGGCGATACGAGCGCGTTACTGTGGGAGAAGCGGCAAAGCTGCTTGGAGTCAGTGTCTCGACGATTGATCGATGGACGAAAGAAGGCAAATTAGTCCCACTACAAGACATGGGAAAGCAACGTTGGTTCTCAAAAAGAATAGTTTTAGAAATAAAGGAACACTACAAGTAAGTATTTCCTGATGAGACATTTTTACGAGAAAGGCTCTAGCTCCTGGACATATTTTTTGGGGTGTGCTATTATGAGGGAGTTCTATGGAGGGCGTGGATGTACCAGGGTCAGGATAGTGAAGCGAACCGTAAGTTGGCTATCGTATGTAGGGTCAATAGGACACAGGTAAGCCTCCAAGCAAGATACTCGTCTCTTATTACACTAGCATTGGTGTGTTATCTTAGAGGAAAAAAGCGAGTGTCACTATAGACTTGCATATGAGAAAAGAGAGAAACACTTTCGTCATTATTTTTTACTATTGAGTCACCTAGCTAACATTAGAATGAAGCGTGATGTCTTCCGTAAGATACGAAGATAGACATAATCCTTCACGCAGTTTTCACGGGAAGCGTAGGTACACTCTCATGAGTCAGTTTATAGACATTTTTGCTGGAGCAGGAGGCCTGTCTTTAGGTTTACTTAAGGCTGGTTGGACAGGTCTATTTGCCATTGAAAAATCTCACATGGCATTTGAGACACTCAAGTACAACTTGATTGACAAGAAGGGCGGGCCACACTTCGAATGGCCTGACTGGTTGCCCCCTAGTGCGATTGGTATTGAAGCCTTTCTGGAAATGTATAAAGGGCAGCTAGAAGCTTTAAGAGGTCTTCCCTTGCTAGCCGGGGGACCACCGTGTCAAGGTTTTTCTTTGGCTGGGAGACGGAGAGTAAATGACGAACGCAACCGTCTCTTCGAGCACTATCTTGAGTTTGTTAAAGAGGTTCAGCCGAAGATGCTGTTGATCGAAAACGTAGTAGGTTTCACCACCACGTTTAGAAAAACAGAAAGAGGTGTGGGAGGAGTGGTAGTTGACATTGATCAAGAACTTTTTAATGCAGCTGAGGAGTTGAGTGAAAGACTCGACAAGATGGGCTATACCTCATTTATTTCTCCGTCTAAGATTGTTATTGCAACAGACTTCGGTGTGCCTCAACGTCGCCCACGCTATATACACATTGCCATTCTCAAAACATTTTTGGAAGCGGCAGTATCATATCACTGTTCTCCCTTTGAAACGCTTAAAGAGTTACTAGCATCGTTTCTTCATGAGCGCGGCTTGAGCAACGACGACGTGACAATAAAAGAGGCAGTTGCGGATCTTGAGCAATCTCCTGAGCGTCTTGTTCGCTGTATAGAACCCAGGTTTACACGGTTCAACCAAGGAAAATATGGTCCGATTGACAACCCGTACCAGCGGCTTATGAGGCGCGACCTGCAAGGTCGAGAGATTCTTGAAGGCCAGGTCGCAGATAGTCACCGTTTTCCAAATCATAGTGCGAGAATAGCCGCTAGGTTCCAAGAAATTATCTCTAGCTGCCGTCCAGGAATTCATCTTAACGACGCAGAGCGGTCAAAGTTGGCAATTGGAAAACATTGTATTGCGGGTCTTGCAGGAAACGAGCCCTGCCATACTTTGACAAGCTTGCCAGATGATCTTGTTCACTACAGTGAACCTCGCATCCTGACCGTTCGAGAGTATGCACGAATCCAGTCATTCCCAGATGGCTTCGAGTTCAAGTCGAACTACACCACAGGAGGGAAAAGAAGACGAGTAGAAGTTCCACGATATACACAAGTAGCTAATGCTGTTCCCCCTCTCATGGCAGAAGCGTTTGGTCTTGCACTGCTCCAAGTATATACAACACTATTGCAGGCTTCTCTATTAAGAGAAACGATCATTGTCTAGTCCATTGATCAAAAGCTTGGCACTTGGTCTTCAACGGGCAATCCCCACAAAGGGGGCGATTAGGTTTACAAACTAGCGCACCAAAGTCCAGGATTGCCCAATTGATATAAAGGCTATCTCGCCCTTCCACAACTCTTCGTGCTAACGTTTGTAAATAAGGATCATCACGAATGCCTGCCAGTTTTCTTGGTCCGAAGAATCTTCCTAAGAGACGATCCATATTTACATCTATGAAATGCTCTGCTTGGTTATATAATGTTGTTAGCACTGCTCCAGCAATATACTGGCCTACACCAGGCAGTGCTTCTAATTCTATACGTGACATAGGAATATTTCCTTGCCTATCTTCCATAGCGTGGGCTAGTGATTGAAAAACAAGTGCTTTTTGTCGCCAGAGACCAAAGGGTTTCAGTGCCTCTTGTATATTTTTGAGTGTTTCCTGTGCCAGTACAGCCCACGAAGGGTAGTGTCGCAGAAACAGCAAGTATTCTTGTGCAACGTTAGTTGCAGTGGTACGTTGTATATAATGGCCCTAGAAATCTGGTTCTTCCACACTTTTCGTGCTCATCAGGAACGGATTTCATGCGGCCTCCAGAAACCGGCTTCGTAACAGTTCAAAGCTTCCACGACCAAACATGGAGCGCTTCACAAACTTCAAACGATTGAC
>JAABUO010006455.1_pt1 | contig 13475 bp, 18 predicted proteins | sample 5559291 | NCBI WGS metagenome assembly JAABUO01 (sample SAMN10711878, study PRJNA513372) | rock metagenome | isolation source: Antarctica rocks | place: Antarctica: Victoria Land, Finger Mt sud | reverse complement strand
CCAAACCCAGGAAGTGGCAAAATTGTAGGAGCAAGTAGCAAAGACCGTTTTGTGTTGTTTGGGACAGGTGTCGACGTGACGTGACTGCAGCGCAGTCAAACCTGCAGCAGATTCTGCTAGCTATGCGCAAGCTGCTGCACCTGCCACGCCTGGAGTATGTCAGCATCCAGAACCAGGCCGACTTCTTGATTGAGGTCCCAGTCGAGGTGACTGACGTCCCAAAGGTGTGAACTCCTCTGAGCGTTGCAGGCTCAGAACAGGAAGCTAAAGTCAATCGTGAAATGACTGAGCACCCTTCAGCGCAAGACCACATTGCCACAATCATCTTTTTCCTGCTGGAAGACAGCCATTTATGCATGCATGCATGCATGTCACCAGGGCTTTGTCCTCTTCCCATTGTGTTTGGAACTGCACAAACATATTCCAACTGCTTTATGATCCGGTTCCAATGAGGAATAATTATTTCAAAGATTGATGTACATTCCAGCAGGTGCCTTGTCCCAAAAAGGCTTGGTGTGCAGGGGTGGGAGAAGGTTTGTAGCACCAAGAAGATGAACAGGTTTCATCCCCCAGAGGTGAAGCAGGGTCTGCAACAGCTGGAGATTGCCAAGGAGCATTTGCAAGCAGCTGCGCTAACAGCTTGGGAGGCTTTTCTGGGGGAGTTTGCCCTTCATTATGCACCCTTTAGGGGTGCCGTCATGGCCCTAGCATCCCTCGATGCCTTACATTCCCTTGCTACGCTTGCCTGCAACACTGGGTAGGCTGCCTCCTACCTGTCTGGTCTTGCCTTGCATGCATGGCCTGCACAGCACTGTCCTCATGATTGCATGATGCATGCAGTCATTGATGTGCAGAGATCAATGTGCCAGCCTGCTTGCTGTCACCAATGGTTCCTCTCCCACAGCTGATGGCAGGTGCTGCTTGGTGGCGACTAGCCACAACAGTCACCTTCAAGTCAGCTGGTGAAATCTGCAAGCAGTAGAGCATGTGCCTTAGCCTACACCTTTACTCAGCAAGTAGCACCTAATCTTTCAGCCTGCCCAAACATGTTATGATCCCAAGATTTCACTGTAAATTAGCAACATGCTGCTTTGTTCTTAGGGCGTTTTACCTTAAGCTTGTCATCATACAGGTATGTGCGGCCACACTTTGTGGATGAAGATGAAGCGGCCCAGCTGCGCATTGCCCAGGGCCGCCACCCAGTGCTGGATGTCGCCCTTGACACTCCTGTTGTGCCCAACAACACAGACCTTTCAGCAAGGGGCCCTTGTGCCTTGGTGATTACAGGGCCCAACATGGGTGGCAAGTCCTGCTACATCCGCCAGGCTGCCCTCATTGCCATCATGGCTCAGGTCTGCCTCTCACACCCATCACATACAAGACTTTCTTGCAGGTGGTCCTGCAACAGTGAGTGTCAACTAGACCATGCAGCCAAGCTTCTGAATGTTGCAGTTGCAACTAGGATCATGCTGAATAGCATCATGGCAGAAAAAAGTGTATGAGAGAAGCACTATTCTTGGTCAGCCATCATTCAGCTGAGCCAAATTGATCTGGTTTCTGCTGTTGGGCCACCGTTGGGGTCCGCTGTGGCTCTATGCTGCAGATTGAGCTCAGCATTTGAGGTTGCACAAGTCATCAGCCCATCTCATGCTGAACTTATCCCTCAGAATGTCTGAGTAGTGTGCAAGGTAAATGCTTTGTTTGCAGGTGGGAAGCTTAGTTCCAGCAGAATCAGCAGAGCTGCATGTGCTTGATGCGGTGCACACTCGTATGGGCGCATCAGACAATTTGGCCATGGGCAGTTCAACCTTCCTGGAGGTATCTCTCTCCACTCAAACTGCTGTCCACTTGCACTGCTCTAAGGGAGATTTCATACCATGACATTGCAATGAGATGATGTACAACATAACAAAGTACAACAAATGATATCAAGCCATACAATGAGAACTCCTGTCTTTTGGCATGCTATCATGATTCCATTCGAAGTCAGACAAAGAACAGTGCACGACGAGGTCATAAGAAACTAAAAGTCTTCTGCAGAAAATACATGGCACAGCGCACGCCGTCCTCCCATCCGCCAAATATCGCACAATCGTCAGGTGACTACCAAGTTTGCGTCTGACCCATCTGACAACACCACTTTTGGCTACGCCATGACGTCGTGCTGACGCCTCCATCTGTCCTATTAGCTTCATTTCTGCGCAGCATCTGCCTGTGCTCTGAGAATCTGGAACCGACTTTTGGCAGCTTTCCTTGACTAGCTTGAACGCATTTCGAGCTTCCTGGCATTGTATCACCTTGAGGCTGTGGGATAAATATCACAAAAATGAATTTTTGAAATCACTAAAGAGATGCTTTTTACCTGCTGGTACATGTGAGCAGGTCCACCTTGAGAATGCCTAGCAGCGTCATCTGCTTTGACAGCCACAAAATATCTGCACATCAGTACACAAACATCTCACTAGCATTGGCTGGAAGAAGTTCATGGCCTGTGAGGCAGACAATCATTGCTCCTGCGACATGCAACATACATGTGCTGCTTTGAGTAGGAACTGAGTGAGACCAGCACCATACTGGCTTGCGCCACCAGGCGCTCCTTAGTCATTGTTGATGAGCTGGGGCGTGGCACTTCAACTCATGACGGCCTAGCCATTGCCCTGGCCACCCTGCAGCACCTTGTGGCCAAAATAGGCTGCCTCACCCTCTTTGTCACTCACTACCCCAAGGTCAACACCCTGACACCCTACCGCCATGCAAGCTTCTCTCCACAATCGACTGTGTACTTGCATGCCTCCAAAAAGCTTTTTGTAGTGAAGTGGACAGCAGCAATAATGAGCTGGGTGTGGTGTCGCTGTCGTGTGTATTGGAATGGTCATGACGCTGTCCTGTGCTAAGCACTGTTTGTGAGTCAATTTGATGCATCTCATATGCAATGCTGCAGCTTCACTTCAGCTATCATCTGACGAACACCAGTGTTGAAACAGGTGGCTGCCTTACAACAGCAGAACCCTGGCCGTATTGAGTCAGTCCACATGTCCTACCTGCAAAACCAGGCTGACACAAGCGCCTCAGGCAACAGGCAGGCGGCTCCAGCAGTGCCTCAGATTACCTTCCTGTACAAGTTAGTCCCTGGTGTTGCTGACCGCAGCTTCGGCCTGAACGTGGCTCGCATGGCGCATTTGCCAACTACAGTTGTGGATCGTGCAGCCGAGCAGGCTGAACACTTGGAGGAAATCACAGTGTATCGTGCCAGGTGTGTTGCAATTGAGCTTTTGGACCTTCAGATAGGCAATCACCCATTGCCTCCTGACTGTATACTCATAAGGAGAAATAGACATCGGCTTGATGAGGCCTCTGGCAAAAGCCAGCTGTACTTCGTGAAAGCATGTTCTTGACACAGGGTTTGGTTGACAACCTGCTTGTTAGTATCAGCAATTTGGACATTGCTTGGCATGGCTGATCGCTGCGTGACGCACAGAGCAAGCACTGAAGGTGAGCTAGTGCAGGCAAAGGAGTGAAGATGTGCTCCCCAGCACAGCAGCAGGCGTCTCTCCTGGCTCAGCCACGTTTAGCAAGCCTTCAAGGCTTGAGCAGTTGCTTCCCCAGGTTGCTTCAATGTTTGACAGCAGCCAGAGCCCTGCAGAGGCAGTGCTGCAAATGCAGGCCGCCCAGCTTCAAGTGCTAAGCCAACTTTAAGCATATAAGTGTGCCAGGTAGCTACAGTCATTGCACGAGTCATGAATGAATCTACTCACTGAACAGAAAATGAAAAGATATTGATTAGACATAGGTTGTCTCAAACACTGATAGCTGTGCCTTGATTGCAACAATGCCCTACATTTGTTGGCTCCTTAGCAGCATGTGCGTGCTATGTAGTCGAACTTCGAGCACTGCACAAGGAATATTTCCGTTCACTACATGACTGCTGCAAATACATCAAGGTAACTTGACCAAGGCCTCTTTTGCATGGAAATGGTATCATCAAGACTTACTCAAAGCAACCGCTGTAGGCCAACATCGTCCATCATCAGTTTCACATCTGAGTTTTGATAGTAAAGCAGTCAAATAAAGAGTCAGGCTGACTCAAGTTATTGCACTAGTACATGGCAGACACAGGTGCATTGCATATTTTCTCGTCTTGTTGCCTAGATCACTCTAATGTAGCAATATGTCTTTCCGGATTTGCATTTCAACAATACCATCTCAACACAAAGTCCTTACTGTCAAGTGCTGTCATCTCTCCGGGAATGCCAAAACAATCATGATGAAACACAATGAACTTTTCATCCCAACACAAAACCTGTCAATGACTGCACAACAATTCATGTGGTACGTTAAGAGGAAGGGCGATGAGGTGAGCTGCATTAAGACTTCGAATGGTGTGTGCAGCCTGTATCTATTCAGCAAATTACCATGTCGGCATTTTCTTCATCGATTTTTGAGTAGCTTGCGCGCTGATGTCCTATATTGAGTGCAGCTGACGTGTTAGCAATCATCATGTAGGGTTTCTATGGACCGCTGTTTCGGCAGCTGAAAGTTCAATGTAGATTCTGCGGGGCGTCTGTTGAACTCCTTTTGCAAACCTGCTGCTCTGGCTCTGCCATTGGACTCTGTCCTCAAAGAAATGAACAAAACTATTGCTGAGGCCTATATTTATGTTCAGCACAAGAATATGATACAAAAAGGTGAATGGGCTTGCAACACAACTTCTGTACAGAATGCAGATGCGCATGATTATGCAAAAGTATAGTGTTGCATCACTCCACTGCTTGTAGGAACAGTCACAGCCAGGACTGTATCATGCAGACAATGATCAGTCTAAATGTGCTTAAGTTCTTGACAAACAGTGTTCAGCAGCATTTGCAGGCACATGCTGCATCTATTTGCATTGATCCAAGCTATTCAAACAAAGAGACATCTTATGATAAGCATTCCCCAACTGGAATGACATTTGAGCAGCCTGGTTGAAATCTGCCTGAGCCTGACGTAGATGGGGAGACACCATGAAGCCAAACCATTTCAGAGGATCACTCTGAGCAGTGCTTGCTGACCTAGAAGTAACACTGTCCACATGAGCTGTATCAAACTTAGCAGCTAATTCAGAGATTGCATTGCTACTATATTGACTTGTAGCCTGTTTTTTGGCAGACTGCGCTGTGTCAGCACTTTCCTGCAGATTGTTGGGTTTGACACTGTGTAATTTGTCAGCAGGGTCCAGTGCAGAGCTCTCTGCTGTGCTGGGTAGTGATGCGTCTGCTTCTTCTTGCTTTTGTGGTCTACCAGCCTTGTGTGATGGTCCAGAAGAGGTCTGTGCGTGGCTCCCTTGCCTAGCCGACCGAAATGTCACATCGCTCGCAGGCTCTACATTGACAAGCATTGTTGCTTGCATCGAAGAGCTATAATGCGTCTGCCCTACGCTGCCAGGTCCCATGGCGTATCGTGCCTTCGCTACCTTCAAGTGACCTGCCTTCAGCAGCTGATCAAGCTGTTCCCGCAGCTGAAGATACTCCGCCACGGCATCCAGCAGGGTGCAGAAAGCTTCCTCTGCCTGCTGCATGTCTGAGTGAGTTCCCGGCACCTCAGCAGGCCTCATGATGCTGTTGAGGCACACGAACAGAGTTGCAGCTCTGGTTTCGGAGCATGACCATATCTGATTTTCGCTCGTCGTGAACGCTGATCCTGCCGTCAGCGGCCAACATGCATCGTTCTGCAACAAAGCTACTGCAGAACAGAACACACCTCTGGACGTGCGTGTCTTTTTCAGCCCCCAGACGCTGCTTGCAACACGCTAGCAAGGTCCTTTCCACAACTAAAGACCTGCCCCCTCCGGACGTACAAAAGCTAGCACAGCTTGCGCATCTGCATGTCACCGAGCAACAGGTGGACGCCATTGCGGCCCTGCTGTTGTGAAAACTCATCATGCTCATGGCACCCTTCCCCTTTGTGCAGGTGAAAGACTGGGAGCCAAAGCTGCAAAGCATATTGGAATGGTGCGTGCACTTGATGCTGTCAGTGTTGCATTTGTTTCACATCCTGGGCCTGATTTGCATTTGATTCCGCTGCAGGTTTGGTCAGCTGCAGCAAGCTGATGTTGGCAGCATTGAGCCTGCTGTGAGAGCTGATATTACTCCAGATAATGTACTGAGGGACGACATCCCTGTCGAGTGTGACAGCAGGCACGGGGAGAAACAGCCAGATCAGACTTCAAAACCAACCGTGCTCAGTCAGCAGATGTAGCTTCACAGCATCTTGTTTGTGCAGGGAGGAGTTGATGGCTGAGGTCCCAGAGATGGAAAATGCTTATGTCAAGGTGCCCAAGATCATGTGAATCCTTGATGCACTGCTGCCTACTGTTACAAATGGGAGGAAGCCTGAGATGCAAGCCGAACAGTGACTGGACCCCTGTGTGGGACTCATCTCAGCTTCACACATGACACAAAATACACATTGGAGAACACAATCTCCATGTGATATGTGACAAGCACTGTGTCAGCTGCTGCCACTTATTACATGCTTAGAGCACTATGTTGTGGTAGGCACTCTTGATTGCGTCTGTAACTTTGCCATGTCTTAAAAGTTCTCTGTATCAAGCAATCCTTGCTTAGTACGCTTGTCAGGCCTGACGGGCAGTCCCCAAACTTTGACAAAGCCTTGCACCATTCCATGTATGCTGCGGTACAAATGCAGCTGGGCTAAGCTGTTGTTCATGCTGATTATATGCGTAGCGATGGCATTGTATATGTTGGCTCTACTTTGTGCTGCTGAAACAGCTGCAGCATTTTTTGCTCATCCACCTCACCATTTGTGGCAGCAATGTCCTTTGCATGGATCCCTCCTGAGATGAAAATGGAGTCTACCCCAGCATTACAGGCACCTGTAACAGATCCTGATGTCAATCAGCCAGCATGCATTCATGCGTATACTAAGCTGGGTTTGCAGACAAGATATACTGTGACAGAGTATACATGACATGTCCTCCAGCTTCCGTTTCAAAAACTTTACGTAGAATCTGGGCAAATAACATGGAGGACAAATTGACAGGAACCGTTTTGAGGGGTCAAAGCAGTTGTGACTGGCATACTGAGCTGACATCCAAGATCTGTCAGACAACGCAGGCAGAGGCAAGTCTTGATAGTACCTTGGATGTCATGCTGAAGACTGTCCCCAATGGCAATCACCTTCTCCTTGGGCAGCTGCAGCATTTGGAGTGCCACCTTGTAAATGACTGGATCAGGCTTGCCCATCCACAAGATCTACATGTCATAGAGCAAAGATTTAACATCACTGGCCTCAGGAGTTGCAGCAGTGTCATGATGTCGAGACAATGTGGTGTCAACCTGCAGTCAACCCTTTCTTTGCCATGGAATTTTACAGAATTCAAGCATCGCATAACTAGACTAGATCCTGGATAAAAAGGCCAGCTCTGATGCATAAGAGCTACGCAAATGCAGGATGCATGTGACTGCAGGTGTGCTAGCTGGGGCGTACTTTGCCCCCAAGGCCAGCATAGTACTCAGCTAATGTACCAGGCATGGGTATGAGGTCCGATCCGCTAACTGTCACCACATCAGGGTTGGCAACCACCATAGGCGGCGGCCTGGCTTTTTGTGCACAGATTTGCAGCACTGCTTTGATGTCCTGTAAGCTCATGGCCTGAGCCTCTGTACCTTCTTGTTGTCCCAGTGCCTCTGTGCCATGGCTCAAGATAAAGTCAGCATCCGATGGCTCTTGCACTACCTGGCTTGGCAACAAAATCTTGCATTGAAGGCTGCAGCTTCTTGCTCATTTGCTGAGATGTATGCCAGGAAAAGCTGTCAGGATGAGCTCAACATATCTAGTTTGTCCTTTTATGCAGTTGGATCAGAAGATTATGATGCATACCATGCGCACAAATGGCAAAATGAACCAACAGTCTGCTCACCTGTAGCTCAAGGCCATCCAAAGACACAGTGCCTCTAGATTTCCATGTGAAATGCAAGCACCTGTTGCCAAGATGTTGTAGCTCACTTGTGGGTCTATCAGTCAACTGCACATGTGTCACCTCCCCACTTGTCACAGCACCAATGAACCAGTTTGACTCAAAGCCAAGCTGCTGTATTCGCTGCAAAGCATTAGTTGACCCTGAAGTAAGTTGAGCATGCTTTGATTCTCTTTGGTGATTTTCAACGCTATGGTACCCAGGACTGCACAGAAATATCAGGCTGCTGTGTCAGAAAGATATCTCTAGTAATTCAGAGCCCTAACTTTTGAGCTGTTGCTGAGAATCAAAACCTTCATGTCCTGTTCATGCAGCCACTTCACTGCGGGCGCAGCTTCGTCATAGGCAGTCTGACCGTCGTGCAGAACACCAAACTGATCAAGCAGGACGCCCTGTCACCAGGTGCACATCGGGGGGTCACGTTATAGTGATACCCGAACAGAACGGGGCGAGCTGCTTTTTTACCTGGTACCTGTCGCCCAGATCATGCAGGCCACTGAGTTGACGCCTAGTACTCATGCAGGTCGTTGTACGCAGGCGGCAACGTTTTGTGACCAACGTCGTTGATCGCCACCTTGGAGATGAAAAGCGGTCGAGAGGTCGTCTGCCACCAGCTTTTGCTGCGCTGACGATTCCCGAACTATGTTTGACTTTGCGACGTGGTGGGCACAGGCACACAAGAAAATCTGCTGTGAGCTATGCGAGCGCAAGGTCATCTTCTTATGAGTAATATTAGTCACACCTGTAATCTTAGTCACCTGTCCTTGTGAGCAGGCCAAGAGCTTCTGAGTGATGTGTTTCAGCAAGCAGCGCGACCTCGCATTTTGAGTTGCTGAACAACATGAGATGCACATGTTGAGCTGTGACTTCTGCACAAGCTCAGCATCGGCACAGTTTGAGTTCCGACAAGCATGCTGCGCAAGTCGAACTCGCGAGGAGTGCCTCACGCAAGTCAGAGCCTGTGTTGCCGGGTGACGTGACAAAAAAGATGCAGTATACGACCGGTTCTGTAAGTTTTGCGTGGCGGATATTTTCAGTTGTTTACAACATCACTACTGTCGCCAAGTTTTGCAAAGTTTCAGCTAGTGTCATGTCGCTGTCACAAACTCTATTAGTGCCGTTGCGTCATTACCTGTGTTCCGCAGAAAGGCGAGAGGAGGCTGCAAAATTTTGAGTTTGTGATTCCAGTTGTAGTAGGGACCGCAGCTTTCTACCTGGGGAAAAAGGTAGCAATAGCTACAACGTTGCTGCCCTGGCACAGCAGCAGCTTAGTGATGGACATAACCTGCATGATCTTCACCACTCAAGTCAATTTTTTTGCGCAGGCTACTGAATACCACTCACACAAGTGGACCCTGTATGTACGAGCGGTAAATGGGGAAGACCTGACTCATCTTGTGAGCAAGGTATGCTTGACAAGCATCAGCTGACATTTTCCGCTATTCACAAGGGATGTCAATATGACAAACTTCTGCGTTGCAGGTGGTCTTCCAGTTGCATCCTAGCTTTGACAACCCCATGAGGGAGTATACTCATCCGCCATACGAGGTCACCGAAACAGGCTGGGGCGAGTTTGAAATAGCAGTCATTGTACGTCATGGACTGTCTTACTTTTGGCTAGTCATACATTGATCACAGTATGTTGCTCACAGGCTTGCTTCCGCAGCTACCTCTTGCAGCTGCAGCCTTAGCAAACCATATTCAGCATCGTCATCATATGTGTTGTTCACATGCGGTGTAGGAAGACCAAGGCTCATTTTGCATGTGTTTTGCAGCTGCATTTTACAGATGATGCAGGAGAGGAACCAGTGGAGCTTTACCACAAGCTGAAGCTGTATGGTGAGGATGACCCTTCAGGGCAAGCTAGCACAAAGAAGCCGGTGAGTGCTTGACTGCTGACACTACTCTTCTCTTTGTGACGCATTCTTCTATCAAGCCGTTTCGGCAAGCTGCAAGCATGCTTCTTGGTCGAATTTGCCTAAGGATGTTGACGCAGGTGGTCTCTGAGACATATGAAGAACTGGTGTTTCGTGAACCAGCTGAAACCTTCTATCAGAGGGTGGCAAACCACATGCCTGTGCCATCGCCACCGATGTCCCAGGCTCAGTGGTTTACCACCTTCCACCCTCAAGAGGATCTACGCAAATTCAGTGCTGCCCGCCAGCGTGTTGCTGGCATGACAGCAAGTGTGCAGAGGCAGCTCGAAGCAGCATAGTACCAATGTCAACCAGCTGATCGCACCAGGCAGCTCAATCTTCTGCTATAGGTCTGGCAGAGTCATCTTTTAAACACGCTCCTTTGACACAATTCACAGATCACAGCCATGGCTCAACAATATAGCATCATATCAACCTGCCAATGCGCAAGTGCTGCCAATGTGCAGTTTGGGTGTGCTGACTTGATTTGCTTGCATGATCATTACAACACATATGCGTGTCGAGTAACACTGTCACCTTGGATCAGAGTTGACAGCAGCCACCGTTCTCAGCAAGCACTGAACGCTTAGCAATAGCCACGACACTTGCTGGCTCGTAGCGGTGGCGCTGCTGCCATGGGTCTATACCTATACCTTCAGCTTGTCATTGAGTCTGTATTAACCAAGGACTATGCAACATATAAGGGACTGCATACCTTGCTGCATACCAAGCACAACACCAGTGGTGTCTCAGCAATTCAAGCCACAGTTCAAGCTGGTACAAAGGAAAGATGAAGGCAATTTGTGCGCTGTCAAGCAGATTTGGATGCACTAGATCAGCATTGCATAGCAATATCAATGCAGTGACAGTCTCTGGCACAGTCACTATGGTGGAAGGTTATACAACAGCCACAGTTACTGGGTACATCTGTGCCATGAAATGGCACCACTATATTACATATCACACAATTGCCCTGTTGTGGACATGTAACTACACCACCACATGACTGGATGACAACTGATGATTAGGTCCTGGGGCGCAGCTGAGCTGAAGACTGCACATTGACTCCAATACTTATCTGGGATGCATCTCACCAACAGCTGGCTCGTGTACATGCCTGATGCATGTCTGCCTTGTCACAGCGGATGCTCAATTGCAACCCTCTTGGGTGCTTTGACAAACCCATGACAGGTAGCTGGCACTTCCACCATTGACGGGTGTGCTGATGACCTCACATTCATCATATGGATGTTTTGCTTGCACATGTTTTGTCAGTTTGCCAACAAGGCTCGTCTGAGTCTTGATGATCAGTAACTGCTCCAAGGACTCTTCGACTTTGCCTTCCCACCAATAGACAGACGTGACACCTGTGGGAAGGACAAGATTTGTGCAGCCTCTTATAGGTATGCGTTGTGGTGTGAAAGGCCCAGGCTGCTGGTATGTGACGCTGACATGGTCTGACTGCATGCAATGCTACATTGACTGTCATACGTTCAATCACGCTTTCGAGACACAAATGACGGTTCTCGCTACCTGGAACGATGTTCAAGCAAGCGGCAAGCTTGCATTCGACCAGGCTGCCTGCAAGCTTCTTTGCCAGGTTCTCGGCCCCGGGAACAGGTACTGTGACGTATACGATCGACACTGAGCTGTCCTGCGAAGTGCAGCTCATAGATTGCGGGCGGACGCGGGTGCCTGCACTGGCAAAGACCCCGTTCAACTGTGCAGGCACAGGTGTGATCACCTGTCCAAACTATCTGGCTTTAACCTGCCGGCAGATCGCTCGTCCGGGAGTCGAGCCGGGCAGAAGACAAACAACGACTTTGCTTGAAATAGCCAGCGCGCTTGGGACCAGCAGCAGACAGCACCGCCCTTGTCAGCGCGAGAGACCTGAGCATAAACACACTGCTTTCTACAGGCGCAGAAAGAATGCACCAGCTGTGCAACCTCCGCAAGCGCCCGTGCCAGCCTTGGTGCAAAGACTCGTGCGCTTCATTTGTTGAGTTGCTTACTAATTTCGTGAGCCCTACCTGCAAACCTAGATCAGTGCAAGGCCACAGCAGGACAGCATAGTGTAAGCTTAGCAGGCCTGTCTGTTCTGCGACAAGACGGTAAGGCCTTGCAGGTAAGACTACAAAGCACAAGACAGTCGCAGCCGATCAGTGGCCGTTTCAAGAAACATTCCTCTGGCAAGTTGTGGACAACAAATCTAGCAGACTTGGCGTCGCATAGCATGCAAGGACCTGGGGGTCCGGGGCCCCCGCCCCCACCAACGCACACTCCCCAAGCTTTCGGTCGTGCAGCACCAACAGGAAACTCTATCATGCGGGCACCACCACCAGCACCTGTTCAGCAGCCACAGACCTTGGATCCAGAAGCTCTTTTGGAGGAGAAGGTCAGCGCCAGAGGGTTTCGTTTGTAGCTGCATTACTGCAACATATGCGGTGACCCTTCTTCCATGGTACGCGCAGGCACGGAAATGGCAGCAGCTGAACGCAAAGCGGTATGGTGAAAAACGCAAGCACGGCTACGTGGAAGCTCAGAAGGAGGACATGCCCCCAGAGCATGTCCGGAAAGTCATCAGGGTACGATTTGAGCCTCTGTTGCAGCATAGCGCTGCCGACACAAGTTGGCCATGTGGTAGACAGCTGATCAAGCTATACCCTGATTGCTACTTGTATTGAGCTGTGCTTGGCTTTACAGGATCATGGAGACATGTCATCCAGGAAGTTCAGGCATGATAAGCGCGTTTATCTTGGCGCTCTCAAGTTTGTGCCTCATGCGGTGTACAAGCTGTTGGAAAACATGCCCATGCCTTGGCAACAGGTATGGACTCCTCTGCCGTCAGTTGGCATCTCATTGCTGATGGCAGTATATGCATGTCACTTTTCGGGTATGCAGACTGAATGATTAGTTATGTACCTCCTGCAGGTCAAGCACGTTCGGGTCCTGTACCACATCACAGGAGCTATCAGCTTTGTGGATGAGGTGCCACTGGTCATTGAGCCGGTGTACATAGCACAGTGGGGTACCATGTGGATCATGATGAGGAGGGAGAAGCGTGACAGGAGGCATTTCAAGCGCATGCGCTTCCCTCCTTTTGATGACGAGGAACCTCCACTGGACTATGCAGACAACCTTCTGGCGAGCCTTTCTCACAACATTGTATCAACTTGGACACCTACATGATGCCAAGACAGTATCTTTGGCTGTGGCTGTGTTAGTGCACGTCTGATTAGCAAATCCAACCTTCATTTGTGTGCATGATGCCCCATTCTGATCCGTGGAATAGATATGTTGCAAACATAGCTTCACTTTGCAGCGCACGGTGCTGCTGGCGTTATTTGACGTTGTGTTCATGACACTTCATGGGGGTCAGCCCTTGCCCCCGCTTTACGTGCAAGCTGACAGGGCTCTTGAGCATTGTGTGGTGGCAGTGTCATGTTTGTTGAAGTACTGTACATGTTTCAGGATGTGGACCCTCTGGAGGCCATTGAGTTGGAGCTGGACGAGGAAGAAGACAGCTCAGTGTTTGACTGGTTCTATGATGACCACCCTCTGAAGTACACCAAGTTTGTCAA
>JAABUO010006454.1_pt1 | contig 13477 bp, 10 predicted proteins | sample 5559291 | NCBI WGS metagenome assembly JAABUO01 (sample SAMN10711878, study PRJNA513372) | rock metagenome | isolation source: Antarctica rocks | place: Antarctica: Victoria Land, Finger Mt sud | reverse complement strand
CTCCTTGATGATTGGTTTTTGACAATCTCACTCTATCAAGGGAGCGCGTGGCCTTCTTTTATTGACCACCCTTTTTACAGATAATACTGGACTCTACTTGTGGTCACGGCGGCGCGGACGCGTCAGACTGGAGTATAAGAGCATGCCCTATCACCCCCTAATGTAGGATAGGGTATCGTCTCCGCCATTAGGCACATACCGCACAGACTGTTGGTCGTCTAGCAGGAGGAAGTGACATATGCATCGTCGAGTAGGCGCCTTTGCCGGAACGGCGCTGGCCGTGGCCGCGCTAACGTTGTCGTCGGCACGGCCGGCCGCGGCGGCGACGACGTGGACGTCGACCGCGACGCAGGGCCTAACCCTGTCCAACGCCACGTCGCTGGGCGCGCTGCCGGCCTCGACGCCGCTGAACATCAGCGTGGCGCTGAGCCTGCGCAACCGCCCGGCCCTGGATCAGTATATTCGTAGCATCAACACACCCGGCGATCCGCTCTACGGCCAATCCCTGACCCCAGATCAGTTCGCCGCCACGTACGGCCCGACGAGCGATCAGGTGCGGGCCGTGACGGACTACCTGACCGGCGACGGGCTGACCAACGTTCAGGCCGAGCCCAACAATCTGTTCGTGACGGCTCAGGGGACGGCCGCGCAAATCGAGACCGCCTTCAATACAAGCATCGGCCAGTTCCAGCAGGACGGCGCGACCGTGTACGCCAACACGACCCCGGCGCAGGCGCCTTCCGCGCTCTCCGGAACCGTCGTCGCGGTGCTCGGTCTCAACAACGCGTCGCGTTTGTCGTCGCCGCTCATCAAGAGAGGCGCGAGCGCCACCGTTCCCGTGAACTTGAACGGCTTCCATCCGCGGGACTACTGGAAAGCTTACGACGCCGGCTCGACCAGGACGGCTTCCGGCACCAGCACCGCTATCTTCGCCGAAGGCGACCTGACGCAGGTGGTCAAGGACCTCGCCACCGAGCGCGCGGCCGACGGTCTCCCGGCCGTGCCCTACACCATCGTGCCGGTCGGTATCCACAGCCCCGACACGGCGGGAGCCGGCGAGTGGGACCTCGACACGCAGAGCTCGAGCGGCATCGCTGGGACCGTCAACCACCTCTACATCTACGACGCGACCTCGTTGACGGACAACGATGTCGCCCTCGGCTTCAACCGCTTCGTGAGTCAGGACGTGGCCAAGGCTGGCAGCGTCTCCTTCGGCGAGTGCGACCTGTTCCCCTACCTCGACGGCTTCATGGTGTCGGGCGACCAGATTTTCGCCGAGGCCGCGGCCCAGGGACAGACGGTCTTCGCCTCGTCGGGTGACACCGGCATGTCGTGCGCGGTCGCTCCGACGAACGGCGTGCCCGGCTCCGGCCCCGTGGACACGGAATATCCCGCGTCCTCGCCCTACGTCGTGGGCGTCGGCGGGACGACGCTGCTCACCAATCCCCAGCCCAATACAACCTACGTCACGGAGACGGCCTGGCTCGGCGGCGGCGGCGGCGTCAGCCCGTTCGAGACGGCGCCGTTCTGGCAGACCGGCGTGGCCCCCGCGACGACGGCGTCGGTCCAGGGCGGCCGTGCCGTGCCGGACATCGCCATGGACGCCGACCCGAACACCGGCGCCGTCATCTACGTCAACGGGCAGCCGACCCAAATCGGCGGGACCAGCCTGGCTTCTCCCCTCTCGCTCGGCGTCTGGGCGCGTCTGGAGACGAACCACTCCAATCGGATTGGGTTCGGCGCGCTGCCCTTATACCACGTCTACGGCAGCCCCGGCTTCCATGACGTCATAGCGGGCAGCAACGGTTTCTACCCGGCGACCCCCGGCTATGACCTGGCCACCGGACTCGGAACCTTCGACATCGCGAAGATGAACACCGTCATCGCGCCCTGACGCCCGGCCCTCGCGCCTTATCCCGTCCCGCTGGACGTATCCCGCCGGACGTGTCCCCTCGACGGAGGAGAGCCCCAACTCGGGTTGGGGCTCTCCTCCGTCGCCGCGTATAGATATAGGCAGGGTCTGTGCGTTGTCGGGGTCTGGCCGCGCCCGTCGATCCCCACGCGCCTCTGGCGGGGGGCTGGGGGGAGGCATCTCCCCAGGTTCCCCCGAAGGCGCGCTGGACCGCCGGCCGCAGCCGGGGGGCCAGTTAGCCACGGGCGGAGGGGGGAACGGAGAAGGTGGCGGCGTGAGAGGCCCTTTTTGGGGATAACCACGGCTCACGCGGCGGTGGGTTGTGTAAATATAAGGAGTAGGGTAGCATTATTGTAACTTGACGCCTTATGGAAGGCGTGGCTCCGCGTCCGACGGAGGGGCACCGTGAGTAGTCCGCGAGGAGTTGTACCGTGCCGGTCAATGCTGATAAGCCACACTTATGGAAGGCGGATGTCGGCCAGTCGGTCGACGGCTACGACGAGTGGTTCACGCGCCTGGCCCCCCAGGCCTACCGCGACGCGCGCGCCCAAACGGCCGAGCGCGTCGAGCAGGCCCTTCAGGCTACGTCCAATCTCCTGAGCATCACGCCCGAGGCGCTGCGGCAGCATCCCGAGATCCTGTCGACCCTGCGCATGGTGACCAGTCCGCCCATCGCGCGCGAGACCCTGATCGGGATCGCGCACGTTTCCGCCCCCCTCGTCACTGCTATGGAGCGCGATGGGCATATCCCGCCGGGGATGCTCGACGCCATCGTCGACGCCGATCTGTGGAGGATCGGCGCGCTGCTCTCGGAGATGGCGGACCGCGACATCTTCCCCTGGCTCGACGGCGCTAACAAATACCAACTGAGCGGGATCCAGATCCAGCGCGCGGCGACGATCGTCGCCGACCGCCTCAGCCTGTCCGTCGCCGACACGATCATCCGCGACGCGCACAAGGCGCGGCAGGTCGCGACGGTCAGGACGTGGTTAGCGCGGCACGGCTACGCGCAGGCCGAGACGACGCGCCGCCTCGGCTTCGACAAGATGGAGCCGGGGACCTTCGTTCTCGGGATCACCTTGCCCGTTCTGCAGGCCGGTAGGTCGACGGGGAGCACGATCCCGATCGACGTCGCGCTGATGCCGAAGCACGCGCGGCCCAACGAGACGCCGTTGCTGCTGGAGGCCAAGGCGGCCGGCGACTACACGCGCGCCAATAAGCGGCGCGCCGACGAGGCGGCCAAAGTCGCCGAGTTGCGCGGCAACTACGGCGAGGGCGTGCGGGTCGTGCAGTTCCTCAGCGGCTACTTCGACAGCGGGTACCTGGGATCCATGGCCGCCGAGGGGATCGACTGGGTATGGGAGCACCGCGTCGACGACCTGGCCCAGATCGATGGCGTCACACTTACTCCCCTGGAGCAGAAGCAGGCCGCGCGCCAGGCCGCGTCCGGGGCGCCGACCCCGCTGACGCGGTAGGCACCGGGGGCGAAAAGCCAGGCTGTCGAGAGCGTCGGCAGGCTGGCCGTTAGCCTGACACGCCGCGTCGCTGGCGTTCCGGACATCCCGACACTCCTCTCCATGATAAGCTAGGGAGGTGACCCGGACAAAAACCCTTCTACAGTCGGGCGGCGTTCTGCTCCTGTACCTCGGCCTCTCGTTGCTCCTCTTCGCGCCGGCCTGGGCGGCGCCGACGCAGCGCAACATCGGCTATTCGACCGATCCGCAACAGTTCATGTGGTTTCTCTCATGGACGGCGTTTGCGCTGGGCCATCACCACAGCCCGCTGGTCTCCACGTATCTCGACTATCCCCATGGCGTCAACCTTATGTGGAACGCCGCGCTGCTCTGGCCGGGCGCTTTTCTCGCGCCGATTACGTCCCGGCTCGGACCGGTCTTCGCGTACAACCTGCTCGAGACCGTGGCGTTGCCCCTCTCAGGGTGGTGCGCCTACCTAGCGATCGGACGCTGGACCTGCCGCCTCTCCGCAACGGTTGGAGGCCTCTTGTATGGCTTCTCCCCCTACATGGCGGCGCAAGCGCTGGTCCATCCCCCGGTAGTTCTGGCGATGACCCCGCCGCTCGTGCTTTTGCTCCTCGACGAATTGTTGGTTCGGCGGCGGTGGCCGGCCGCGCTGACGGGCGCGGCGCTCGGCGTGGTCGCCGCCGCTCAATTGCTGACCTGGGAGGAATTGTTGGCGACCACGGCCCTCATGGCTGGCCTCGCCGTGGTCCTGCTCCTGGCGCTGCAACGGCCCCGGCCGTCCATCGGGCCGCTCGTGGCGCCGGCGGCGCGCGGCGCGGTCGGCACGGCGATCGTCTTTCTGCTCATCGCGGCGGCGCCCCTGTACACGCAGTTCCGCGGTCCGCAACGGATAAGCGGCGCGCTGCACCACGGCGCCCCCTATGTCGCGGACCTGCTCAGCTTCGTCGTGCCGCCGTCGGCGCAACTCTTGACGCCGCCCTGGGCCGCGCGGCTGAACGAAAGGCTCATCGCCTATCCGCCGGAACAGAACGCCTATCTGGGCGTTCCTCTGCTCCTCCTTCTGGTCTACATCACGGCGCGATGGCGGTCAGTTCTTATCGTCCGTTGGGCCGCCGTGCTGACCGTGGCGGGCGCGGTCCTGGCCATGGGGCCGCATCTGGAGGTGTCCGGCCACATCACGAGTATCCCCCTGCCCTGGCTGCTCGTCGCGCGGCTCCCGTTGATGCGGTACGTGAATCCGTGCCGTCTCACGGTGTTCAGTTATCTTGGGGCCGGTCTCTTACTCGCTTTCTTCCTGGATCGGCTCCGGGGACGGCCGCCGTGGCGCGGGCTTGGCGGCGTCGCTGTCGTCGTCGTGGCCTTCGCGCCGTTGATCCCGCTGGTCCCGTACCCGTCGACCCCCAAAGTGGTCCCCGCGTTCTTCAGCGCCGCCGTCCACCGCATCCCCGTGGGCGCGGTGGCCCTGGTCGCGCCCTACGCGGGGTTCACACATGGGTTGACGTACAGCGACGCGATGCTATGGCAGGCCGCCGCCGGGATGCGCTTTCGTATGCCCGAGGGCTACGCGTTCGTGCCCTATCCATCGGGGAACGCCGAGATGCGGCCGCCGGGGTCGGCGACGCAGACGGCCATGTTCGCCGTTCAAGTGGGAGGACGGGCCCCGGCGCTGACCGTGCTGCCGCGGCGTCGGATCGTCCAGGAGTTGCGCGGCTGGACGATCCAGACGGTGATTGTCGGACCCATGTCCCATCAGGGGGAGATGCTGCGCCTGTTCCGATACGTGTTACAGCGGGCGCCCGAGCGCGTCGGAGGGGTCTACGTGTGGTGGCGCGTCGGGGGCGGATTTTCTTCCGCTCGACCGAGTCAACAGGGCCCCTTCTCACAGAGGGCGTACTGATACCACCTGTCCTGCCAGCGCTCTAGACGCCCCCAGGGTTGCGACGCCAGCAGAATATCGAACTCCGCGTGCGTCAATATAGCGACCCTGGCGGGTTCGAGATAGGGGCGGCGTCGCTCTCCTGAGAGCAGGGCCGACAGGCCGGCGAGCAGCCACATGGCGCGCAGCGGCGCCGCCGCGCGCAGGGCGGAGCGCGGTTCGGTGATAAAGCAGCGGCCGCCAGGCCGCAGCACGCGATGCATCTCCGCGAGCCCCTGCTCGCGCTCCGGGAGGACCGTAAAGAGCCGGGCGGCGACCACCGTGTCGAACGCGCCGGCCGGCCACGCGAGGGCGCGGACATCTCCCGCCGTGAAACGACAGTTGGTGAGATGGTCCGCCACTGTGCGAAGCCGGGCGCGGGACAGCTGTCGCCGCGAGCGGTCGAGGCCGGTGACACGCAGGTGCGCGAAGCGCGCGGCCAGGTTCCGCGCGTAGAAGCCCGGTCCGCACCCGAGCTCGAGCAGGCGGCTGCCCGCGTCGGGGCCGCCCGAAGGCCAGAGGGCGTCGACGATCCGCTCGGTATCGTCCCGAAACAGGCGCTCACGGCAGAAGGCGTAGAGCCACGGGTAGCAGTCGAAGAGGCTGGGCGGTTCGACGCCCGCGAGCGGGGCGAGCGGGACATGCGGGACCGTGCGTGTGGCGCGGGAACGGACGCCGACGGTGCGGCGCATGATGTCGAACATCAGGCGCGGCCACGTCCCGCCGCATGGACGGCGGTGGCGTGTACGATGCGCTTCTCGCGCAGCACCGGTTCGGCGGCCGCGAAGTAGTCCTTCACATCGCCCTGGCTCCCGATCCACTCGAGGTAGCGCGCGATACCCGTCGCCAGATCGACCCGCGGCTCGTAGCCGGCCGACCGCGCCCGTGAGATATCGGACGTCAGATGGCGCATCTCTCCGGGCCTGAACTCGCCGTGCAGGAGCGGGGCGATCGGGACGCGCAGCGCCTCCGCGACCGTCGTGGCGACCGCGCGGATCGTCGTCGCCCGTCCGCTGCCGACGTTGACGGGCAGGCCGTCGAGCACGTCGGTCGTCGCCGCGAGCAGGTTGGCGCGGGCGACGTCCTCGACGAAACAGAAGTCGCGCGTCTGCTCGCCGTCTTCGTAGAGGATAGGCGGCTGACCGTTGAGCAGGCGGGTCGCGAAGATCGCGATCACGCCGGTGTAGGGGTTGAAGATCGACTGGCGCGGGCCATAGGTGCAGGAATAGCGCAGCGCCACGGTGGGGACACCGGTCTGGCGCCCCCACGTCAGCACAAGGCGCTCCTGATCGACTTTCGTGATGGCGTAGACCGTCTCCCCGCCTAACGGCATCTCTTCCGGCGTGGCGGTCGGCGTCGTCTCCCGGCCGCACAGCGGGCAGTGAACCGCGAAATCGCCGGCCGTGAGCCGCGTTACCGGCCGCGTTGGGGGGAACACGCGGCCGTGCTCGGGGCAGACCGCGGCGCCTTCGCTGTAGACCGCCTGCGACGAGGCCACGACGACTTTCTTGACCGGCAGGTTCTCGTCGCGGATAATCTCCAGCATCTGAGCGGTCCCGAAGCTGTTGACCTCCACGAACTTGCCGATCTCCGGCATGTAGCCGCCGTAGGCCGCCTGGTGGAAGACGACGTCGACGTCCGTGAGCGCCCGCGTCACCGCGGCGCGGTCGCGGATATCGGCGGCGCGAAAATCGGCCGCGTGCGATACCCAGGCGGGCTTGCCGTTACGATGCGTCTGTGGCTCGAGGTTGTCGAGGATGCGGACCGACCAGCCCTCGCTCAGGAGCAGGTCGACCAGGTGTGATCCGATCAAACCGGCCCCGCCGGTTACGAGAGTCCGCCGGCCGCTGTCCCCGTGCGCGTCGCGCGTCATGCTTGTGCCGCCCTCCTGTCGCTATCGTCCTAGCCCTTATCGTATTAGCACGTTATATACCGGCTGATCCGGTCAGGCCGCGACGACGTGGACGGTGATTTTGTGACGCCCGCTGCTGCCCGCGGGGGCGGACCCGATCTTCTCGTCCGGCTGGAGCGTCCCCGTCCCATCGGTGGCGCGGACCAGCAGGTGGTGTGCGCCGGAGCCCGTGGGTCGCCAGTCGTAGCGCCAGAAGGCCCAGGTCAGGCGCGAGGGCCGGTAGGCAATCGTGGCCTCCCGCCAGGTACGCCCGCCGTCGACGCTGACTTCGACTTTAGAGACGCCGCGGTCGCCCGCGAAAGCGACCCCGTGCAGCGGGACCGTCGCCGCCCCGCTCAGCTTGAGGGCTTGTCCGTCACGGGGTCCGTCGATGCGCGACATGGTGTGGACGAACTCCGCCTTCCAGCCCTGTGTGGCGTAATACCCTTCCGGTCCGTGGCCCACCAGTTCGATGCGGGTCACCCACTTGACGTTCCCCTCTCCGTAATACCCTGGAATGATGAGGCGGGCCGGGTAGCCGTGGCGCTGGGGGAGCGGGACACCGTTCATCTCGTAGGCGACCAGCGTCGCTCGCGCCATAGCCTTGTCGAAGGCGGCGTTGAAGAGGTAGCCGTCGGCGCCGTGGAATAAAACCTCCGTGACGCCCGCTTGCGGACCCGCCGCCTCGATCAACGCGTGCAGCGGGATCCCCTTCCAGACGGCGTTGCTGATCAAGCCGCCGCCGATCCCGTTGCTGATGCACTCCAGCGTCGTCGCCTGCGTCACCGAGGGCAACGCGGCGATATCCGTGAAACCGTAGGTGCGGGGATGGTCGACCATGCCGTCCACGTCGAGGCGCCAGGCCTCTTTGCGCGGGTAGGGGTCGACGAGGTTCTTGGTGACGAGGTAGAAGCGGTCGTTGGGCGTGACAGGCTGCACATCGGCGCCCAGGTATTGCGTGCCGTCGTAGCCGAAGGTGGATCGCTGGAAGATCAGGCGGATGAGGCCGCCCGAGGCCAGTGCCGCGACCACGCCGACCCCGCCGGCCACGAAAGCCCGGCGGCCGACCGGCGCGCCGAGCGGGGCCGGTCGGCGCAGCGGGGCGCGGCTCGTGATGGCGCGATAGATCAGTGGCAAGGCGAGCCCATAACTGCCGTAGGAGACGAGCAGACCGGCCATCGTCGCCAGCGCGGCCCACGTCGGCGGCAGGCCGCGGTAGTTAGAGGCGAGCACCTGCCAGAATAGCGCGACCGTGACGATCCAGAGCAGCGCGACGACCGCCGCCGCGAAGATCGCGCCGCGCGGGGTGACGCCGAACCGCCAGGCGTGCCCGGGGGCGCGGCCGCGTTCCCGCTCCGCGATAGCACCGTAGACGAGGCCGAGCACGGCCCCCAGCGCGATTTGTCCGGCGAAGCCGGAGAAGTAGGATATCTCTTTGGCATGGGTCGATCCGCCGAAGCGGCCCAGCAGCCGGATGAACGTGAAAACGTTGATGTGGGGGAGGAATTGATCGGCCCCCAACTCGACCGGCAGCGGGACGCCCGCGAGGACGCGCAGCAGCGTCATCACCAGCGTCATTACGAACGCGGCGACCAGGCCGGCCAATAGGCCGGCGCCAAGGGCGCGCGCCCAGCGCCCGGATCCAGTCTCGCCCGGCGCCGTGGCGGCGGCTGAGGGGGGGCGGTTTGATGTACTCATGGGACTCTCTCCTCGTGCTATAGACCGTGCGCCGCGAGAGCAGCGCGCGTTGCCGGTAGATCGGCGCCGGCGGCCAGGCACCGGAGGTGCTCCAGGTCTTCCTCTTCGTCGATGTCGAACGTCGCGTCGACCTGGCCGACCGATAGCCCCATGCGTCCGGCCCGCGCGCTTATCCCGTCCAGCACGGTCCGCGTTCCCATGGGGATACCCTGGAAGACATCGTGCCAGCCGCGCATGCCGATCAAATAGTAGCCGCCATCGTAGGTGGGTCCGACGACGAGATCGTGGCGGTCGAGTTCGTCGAAAGCGGCGCTCACGGTCTCGACGCCGAGGTGGGGCGAGTCGGAGGCGACCAGGATGACCGGACCCTCCCCCCGGCCGGCGGCCCCCGCGAACAGCGCCTGCTGCCGAGCGGTCCAGTCGCCCTCTCCCTGAGCCAGGACGCGCGCCGCGCGCGTAGGTCCCTGTTCGGTCGCGCCGACGAGCGGCGCCAGCTCGGGCCAGGCGTCGGGCGGCGTTACGTACCAGCCTAGCGCGAAGGGCGCGCGCGCGAAGCGCGCCGCGAGGTCGCGCAGGAAGGAGGTGTAGAGGGCGACGGCGCGCTCGTGGCCGACGGCCCGGCCGAGGCGGGTCTTGGCCAGGCCGACGCGGGGCGCTTTCGCGGCAATGTAGAGGATAGGCGTCACCGGCCCGCCTCCGCCGCGCCCGGCGACGGCGCGCCCCCGGCCTCGGGCATCGTCCAGCGCGCGTAGCGCAGCGTCGTCGACAGGATGCGCCAGCCGGCGCTCACGCTCCCCGTGACCGTGCCGCTTACTTTGGAGACGCCGATGCGGCGGCGGTAGCGGACGGGCTCCTCGCGGTAGCGGTAGCCGGCGCGCAGCGCCTTGACCATCATCTCGACCGACCAGCCGTACGTCATTTCCCGCATGTCGAGGGCGAGCAGGTCGCGCCGCCGGATCGCGCGCAGGGGTCCCAGATCGCTGACATGCGCGCCGTACAGGGCGCGGATCAGACCGGCGGCCAGACGGTTGCCGAGCACCTGTTGCGGGGCCAGCGCGCCGGCCTCGTGGGAGCCGAGGACGCGCGACCCGACGACGAGGTCTGCCTCGCCGCTCAACAGGGGGCCGAGGATGCGCGCGAGGTCGGCGGGGTCGTCGGCCGCGTCGCCGTCGAGCAGGACGATGACGTCGGCGGCGCGCGCGGCGAGGACCCCGGCGTGGCAGGCGTAGCCGTAGCCGCGCCGCTCCTCGCGCACGACGGTCGCGCCGGCCCGGCGGGCGATGTCCCCGGTCCCGTCGCGCGACCCATTATCGACGACGATGACGTCGTCGAGCGCCACGTCCCTCCGCGCGCGCAGCCCCGCGACGACGCGCGCGATAGAGGGCGCTTCGTCGAGAGCGGGGATCACGGCGGCGATACGCGGGGCGGGCGGTCTAGCGGCGCCCTCGCCGGTGAGGTCGTCACCGTGCGTCATCACCAAGATGCTCCTCCTCTAGCGATGATAATGGGCCGATAGGGCCACGCAACGTTCATGTGGTAGGTGGCACTTTCGAGCGTAGCAGAACAATCTTACGTACGCCTGACAAAGATTACGAAACGGTTACAGGTTTCCGTCCTATCGGGCGCACTAATCGTGCCGTGTCCGTCGGGAGGCCGCCAGGCGCGGCCTCACTGGAAGAATCATGGGCATGGCCTAGCGCCCCGACCCATCACGTCTGCATTATCAGGGACGAGACGATGCGGCGCTCCGTTTATCATCACGACGTGATGACCCCGATGAACGTTCCGATTATGAGGCCAGCCAGGGCGCCGCCCGCGCTGGCGATCGCGATCAGGACGGGAGCGTCTACCCCGGCTACGCCCATGCCGACTATCGTCGGGACCACGCCGGCCAGCGCACCAGCCCCCGCGCCCAGCGCCAGGCCCACGGCCATGTCGCGCTCCATCCGTGTCACGGCCGTGGCTCGCGTGCTCCCTACCCCGCCTGGGATGCCGGCGCCATCCGCGAGGGCATACGTCGTCCCCAACGTCAAACCGTAGACCGCGTGGAGCAGTACCACGCCGAGCGCCGGCAGGGGCCCGGCGCCGGCCGCCACACCTAGCGGTCCGACACCCACCAGCGGCAGGACGACGAACAGGGAAAGCAGGCCGGGCAGGGGGGCGAAGAGCAGGCCCTTGCGCCACCCGGGACCACGCAGCGCGGGCTCGACCAGCGCGCCATAGATGGTTGCCCAGACCAGTCCCATCGCCACATGCGCCCCGACTAGCGTCATCAGGGGGAGGTGTGCCATCATCGCGGTGGCGTGGTTGTTGGTCAGGGCCCGTGCCCAGGCGGCGGCGACACTCGCGTTGGGGCTCGATGAGCCGACCGCGGAGGCGGCGCCATAGGCGAGCACGAGCGGCGGCAGAGCCACGACGCTGGCCAGGAAGCCGGAGACGACGGCGCGCGGGGCCCATCCCGTGTGACGCGGATGGGCGACAGGGTAGGCGACATGATGGATCATTGAACAATCCTCCTGAACGAACGCGGCCGCTGGCCGTGTGATATCTATAGTCCCAGTATGGTTCCCACTTCTTACGGTACGGTTACGGGACGCTCCCAAGAGAATGAACAAAGACCGGCGTCCCTCTGCTCCGCCCTACGCCAGCACGATCGGCAGCAGTACCCCGAGCCCCAGGACGAAAAGACCCAGCGCCGGCGCGGCCGTCCCGACCGGGCGGCGTCGGCGGCCCTCGTGGGCGGCGACGCGCGGATCGAGCCGCGCCCAGGCCGTCTGACGACGCTCCAACAGCAGGAAGGTCACGGCCAGACCAGCTCCGTAGAGGAGGTGGCCGACCAGAGCGGGCAGCGCGGCGCCGGCCGCCCCCACCGTCCAGATGAAGGGGCCGCCGAGCAGGAGCGGGAACAGCGTCAGCGCGCCCAGGAACCACCACGCCAACCCGTAGATGAGGCCCCAGACCACGGCCAGCCCGACGTTGGGCGCTTCGTCCCCGAATAGCAGGCCGTAGCTCATGCCGATCAGCGCGCTGATCCCGAGGTGTATCACGAAGCCGAGCACGGGCGACGATTGATGGACGAGCGCCGCGACACGAGACAATTCGCCGGTGGCCAGCATGACCAGGCTGAAGAGCAGGCCGCCGACCACGCTCGCCGCCGCGCCCCGGCCCAGGGAGCGCAGCGTGCGCGTCCCCAGACCCTCGCGTTCGCGGTTGAGCGGGTCCGCGTCGATGAAGAAGCCGACCCAGAGCCGATCCAGCGCGGCGTAGATCAGGCCCAGCAGCAGGCCGTAGATGACGTGACCCACCAGCGAGCCGAACAGCGTGCCGGCGTGCTGGTAGGTCCAGGTGGGCGCGCGATGCTGCAAGAGCGGCAGGAGAGTGAGCGGACCCAGGAACCACCAGAGCAGGCCGTAGGCCAGGCCCCAGCCCATGCTCGACCCGGCGCCCCGCACGTCGCGCTGGAAGAGCAGGCCGAAGCTGGCTCCGATGACGGCGGCGATGCCGTAGTGCAACACGACGCCGACGCCGCGCGACGGGGAGCCGACGAGCCCGGCGACGATGACGAAGAAGTTAACCTGCGCCATCCATTGGGCGAAAGCCCACCCGCCCACGAGGCCGGCGATCCCGCCGACCACGAGCGCGCGCGGCACGCTGAACCGCCCTCTCGCGGTGGTTTCGGACGCGCCCAGCGCGCCGCCGGGGCACCGGCCACGCCATAGCCCCAGCGTGAGGCCGAGGGGCAGGCCAATGTAGAGGAGATACGCGACGAGGTCGCCGAAGTGGACGCGGGCGGTGTCGAGCATCGCCATGTGGGGCATGCCCTGGAACAGGGGGAACAGGCCCGCGGGGACGGCGAGCCACAACACCAGCGCGTAGCCCAGCCCCCACAGCAACCCCTCGCCCGGATTACCGGCCCGTGAGCCCACCAGCAGCGCGAAGAGCGCGCCGTACAGGCCGCCCAGTGCGACGCCCAGGGGCGAGAACTCCGAAGACAAGGCGCCGCCCAGACCGCCGACGAGGACGCACGCGCCAAACCCCTGGCGGTGGCCAAAGAAGGAAAGACGCATCACCTACTCCTCTCGAGCGCCGACGTCGATCGTTTGCACGATGTCGCGCGGGAAAAACAACTCGACGATCCAATCGGCGAGGACATGGACCTTGCGCTCCAGCCCCGGCAGCTTGCCAAGGTAAATGGCGCGCCACAGCAGCCAGGCGAACAGGCCGGAGAAGCGCACCCCCCTGATCTCCGCGCAGGCCGTGTGATGCCCCACAACGCACAGCGTGCCCATCGCTTTGAAGCGGAACAGTGTGAGAGGGCGCCCCTGCACGCTGGCGTGGATGTTGCGTGCCAGCGTCTTCGCTTCGCGCAGCGCGTACTGCGCGGTGGGCGGGCAGGTCTTGCCGTCCCCGCCGACCAGATCGGGCACGGCGGCGCAGTCGCCCAGCGCCCACAGTCCCGGCTGGCCCGACACGGCTAGCGTCGGCTCGACCACGACCGCGCCCCGCTTGTCGCACGCGACCGGTAACCCCTTGAGCAGCGGATGCGGCGCTGTCCCGGCCGTCCAGACGATTGTTTCGGT
>JAABUO010006453.1_pt1 | contig 13479 bp, 15 predicted proteins | sample 5559291 | NCBI WGS metagenome assembly JAABUO01 (sample SAMN10711878, study PRJNA513372) | rock metagenome | isolation source: Antarctica rocks | place: Antarctica: Victoria Land, Finger Mt sud | reverse complement strand
ATCTGGACCTCGTTCAATTTACTTGACAACCATTTCAACCTGATGGGCACGCTACATGCTGCATCCCTGTAGTGTCATTTTCAACATCGTCAATAAGGAGGCAGCGCTGGTGGCGCAAAGGACTGCAATACTGACTGCAGTGTGCCCTTGTACTCTGACAACTCTGACTCCTTGCACTGCCCAGTCACTGTGTACAGCCGATTGTACCTGCAGTTCATTGCAAGTGTTCTTGCAACATGTTCAAACTATCGACATTGTTCTCAAGAAATGTGATTCCTGAAGCTGCCTGCAGTTTCCAGCACAAACTGTTGCTTCACAGCACCAAATGTTCTGAGAAACCAGCTGTTGACTGCACTCAAAGACACCAACATCTCATCAAGGTCTGGCAGAGGGCAACATGCTTGGCAATGTGAACAAGCACATGCAGCAAAGCACAAACATGCATAACAGTATGCTGGCATGATACCTGCCATTGAAGCCCAGAGCCACTGCCGACAGCAGGTGCTTCTGATCCTGTGATGGCTTCTTTACTGTGTACTCAATGAAGTACATGTTGTTCCTGGCTTTAGCGTCCAGCAACCTGGCCTCCTGCAAGACACATTGTTGTTCAGCTCATTTGTCATTGGACAGCTGCCTGTGGCACAGCACTGCTGAATGCACAATGTTGCTGGACAGTTGTTTGCGTTGCCCTGAGCAAGGGTGCAGTCTATGTCTCTGCAGCCTGTTATCACGGCTCGGACAGATTGGCAGGCAGATCCCTCATCCTCATCTTGTGTCTTCCTGGAAGTCCATGTAAAAGTCTTGAACAAACATGCTTTGCATGCAGGTGACATGCGTAGGCAGATCTGCACTTGCAACATGAAAGTGCAATGGCATGTGCCTTTAGTGGTGGACAGGGAGTACCTGGGCAGCATGGTTGGCATAGGAGACACAAAGGGAGGGGGAACAGCCAGGGGTACCTAGGGTCATTAGCTGCACCCTAGAGGGCAGCTGTGGCCACAGCTCATTCTGCAGAAATGCCACACATGTCATATACACTTAGGGAAGATGCTTTACACCTTGACTGGCTTTCATAGTGAGACTCCGTGTTCATGGCAAGACAAGAGGGCTGCAATCGAGCAGATCACTGTCAGGAAGACACACATGTACATGTTCTGGGGCTGCCAGCTAGGGATTGTAGCTTATGTGACAGTTACTCAGTGTGCTTACTCAGTAACTTGTAAATTGTAACCCCCACAGCCAGACATTCACATAAGTGATACAAAACAAACTGAATCAAAAGCGCTAAAACATGGCATCCACACCAGCCTGAGACAGGCAATCATGTACAACCCACAACACTTGAGACCGTGTATGTAGGTGTATCGGCCAGATCACCATAACCTGCTAGATCAGTGTATACTGCAAGGAAGCCACAGCCCAGACTCACACGAAGGCTACACACATGATTTAGCACACTGTCCTAGAGTTGCGACAGCTTTAAAATTCCACGTGAAAATCACATGCACAACAAAGTGAAATGTTCTAAAATTGCCATTACTCTAGATCAGCTTGATAGAGCTGTAGCAACGGCAGAACAGTCTACTTTAGTGTGCATGTAACTTGCATGCAGGTTTGTTAGACTTGCCACAAGTCTACAAAATGTTGTTCCATCATGCATGTGATTGGTTGAGGTTTTGTTGCGTGATAGCAGCAACTTCTGACGCCTGCTCTGGAGTGGGGAAGAAACTGATTAGGATCAGGCATGGCTGTTAGTACAGCAAAGGTGACTGCTCGAGTGAGGCAATGGCTGCTTGCTGGTCATCCAAGACTCTTGGCAACACTTGATGGACATGACAAGTCATGCTAGCAGTGGAAGATGCCTTGCTTATCTATTGCGACCCTTGGCACAACAACAATGCAATGGACATGACAAGTCATGCTAGCAGCTGGAGATCAGACCCAAGGCGTCACCAGTCAAATGAGACCCTTGGCAGGATGATGATGCAGGCTAGCAATGGAAGGTCAGAAAGTATACTTTGCTGGGCAACTGGGATTCTTGACACAACAATGATGCTGATGGACATGGCAAACTTTGCCAGCAGTGGAAGGTCAGCAAGTATGCCTTGCCTGGACAGGCGTCTTAGGCTTGTTCCAGGAGCGGTTGAGGTAGCTGCGGTCCATCTGAGCCACCAGGGTGCCACCAAATTGCTCAGCATCCCCAAAACTGCCCAGGCGAGTGAAGTCTGCTCCAACATTGGTGATGACAATAGTCAGGTTTGTGTCCAAGTCACCCTCTGGGTACCTGCACATGTGTACAATTCTTGTGAAAGCAAACGCTTTTTCACTGCCAATACAAAGCAGGGCGTAAGCAGTTTTGCATGCTTTGAGCAATCAACTTTGTGACGTCTGCAGTGCAAAATGCCAGCACGACCAGAAGATGAGGATCACAAGTGAAGGTGCACAGCCTTACACAGCATACAACAGTGCCAGACATTCACAGAAACAAGCCTGTGCATGTGTTACAACTGCTTGATCAAGCAGTTGCAACAGAATTCAATAAACGTGCAAAGCATACCAGGCCAGAGCTCTGCGTACACCGCTGGCCCCAGTGTAGCCTTTGCCACCGGCTGCTGCTCCTTCCCCAGCCACCCAGTCTGTATGCAACATTATCCTTTTTATTCCTGCAGTCTGTTGTATTCCAGAAACAGTGTGCACTTGTTTCAGTGATGTGTCGATGTGGCTTGTACAACATTGCACCACAGCTGCAAATAGCACTACAATGTGGTTTTACCAGCAGCTCACAGACAGGAGCTCATGCAGGAAGCATTGCAACAAAGGCTTCAGACACGCCTTCCATGTACAATGCCGCTTCATCTGCACAATTGTCTGCTAGAGAAAACATTAAGATGAATGATGGAACACAATGTGTTGACGGCTTACTGGATGGGACAGACAGACTGAACTCATCAGACTTGTCTTTGTAGCTCGTCAAGCTGGGGGGCTCTGCAGCAAATGATCAATCAGCACATATTTGCAAACAGAAACTGGAGCAAATTTGCTTGCAATTTTGATCTCGGTCTGACCTGCATAAGCTGGTTGAAGCTGCGCCAAGCCTGGTGCTGCCACCAGTGCAAGCAAAAGCGCTCTGCGGTCCAACTGGTGTTTTTGCCTTTGTTCTACAATGTTGCTGCTACTTGTGCAGGCCACTTGCACTACCTGTTGGCTGCCACAGGCTGTACCACGCAGACAATAGGAAGGTCAACTCTGTCGTGCCATGCGTCAGCCGCTGATGGAGTACAGACTCACAAACTTCGCCTCAGCAGTGGAAAAGGTACCGGATGTTCATACGCGTCCATGCAAACATCAGGCACCTTCTCCATTGCTGATGCGAAGTTTGTTAATCTGTACTCAAGCAGCGGCTGACGGTTGGCGACACAGCGCCAGCAGCAGGTCAACCAGGGCGAGGGCAAAATGACTGCATGCAACCGTCCTTATTTTCCTGACTGACCTGATCGGCTGTGAAGGCTCCTGAACGGCTGACGCATGCGGTTGCGGCTGATCTGCTGTGTCGTACATTGCTGAGTAACTGCACATGGGCCGGTGCACTTGAAAGACGTTGAGCGGGTCTGCATGCCACTGATCTTAGGCTGCAACTGTTTGATGCGGCTCGTGAAGCGCACTGACCCACGTCTGTGCCCAACGTGTTTGTGTAAAGTTCAATAAAGCACACCCGTGTATTTGCTTGCGTTGACGACTTTTGACCGGGATAATGAGAGTCGAAAGATGCAATGGCATACCTGATGAAGAGGAAGCATGCGATCAATATCATAGGTCAAGACAAACGCTGACGGAGCTTGCAAGAGCGTGTCCGTGCTGGACCACAAGCAAACCGTGCAAGTCGCTGCATTTACTGTTGATGTTCTGCAAGTGTGCATGATGAGTTCTTCGCAATTACTCGCTGTTTTCCTCGCAGCTATTTGCATAAACTCTGTCAGTGCACAAGATCAAGTAGTGAAGGTCTCGCTCGACAAGCGTACACTGAGCGCAGATGAGCTGGCACCCCAAAAGCGAGCGGAGCAACTTGGGCTTTTGCAATCGTCCAATGGTGGCGAAGACATCCCTATTCTGAACTTCCTCGATGCCCAGGTAACCCTCGCTAAGCGGCCCCTGTGCCTAGCGTTGGGGAAGCTGCTACCTCAGATCTGTAAATTGTCTGGGCAACCTGCAGTACTACGGGCAGATTGGCCTTGGCAGTCCTCCTCAGGAGTTCATGGTCGTCTTCGACACTGGCAGCTCCAACCTGTGGGTGCCATCGTCTCAGTGTAGCTGGTTCAGCATTGCTTGCGACCTTCATCACAAGTACCATGCTGCCAACTCTGCTACATACCAGGTATGACGCACACTTTGCTGATCTGTGTGTCCTCCTGTCATTGCTTGTTTGCTCAAGCTTGACCTGGTTCAGTTGAGCCTGGGCCTCATGTTGCTGCTGCTGGTGCTGCAGAAAAACAATACCAAGTTTGCCATTCAGTATGGCAGCGGCTCTTTATCTGGATTTTTCAGTACTGACATCCTGACACTGGGCAGCCTAGAGGTGCAGCAGCAAACCTTTGCAGAGGCAACCAAGGAGCCTGGTCTTGCCTTTGTGGCAGCCAAGTTTGATGGCATCTTGGTAAGAGTGCATGTCCATTTCCACCATTGGACAAATTCAGGACAGGTTTTGTCCAAATCTGCATTGTGCCCAATTCAGTCCGGGAATGGGAACCTTGAAGAGCTTGTTCACACTACTGGGCATGTCATTCTGCTTGCTGTCTTCCATTCTGCTCAAGATAGGTAATTGCAATGGCTTTTCAAAGTTGAGTGCATTGGCAATTGTTAAAGCGGGAGACACTGCTGTGTTTTCCTGTTGCCTTCATAATGTTAATGTCAACCTTTGTTGGCTCAACCTGCATTCCACCAGCTCCAAGTCAACTTGGCATGTATCCACCGTCGTGAATGTCATATATAGTTTCAAGGTCTGCAGACTCTGCTGTCATTGTTTCACAACCTGGTCTGCTACATAGGGCCTGGGTTTCCCAGAGATCTCAGTAGGTGGTGCGGTGCCACCCTTCAACAAGATGATGGACCAGGGGCTGGTGAAGGACCCTGTCTTCAGCTTCTGGCTGAACAGGAATGTGGAGGGCAAGCAAGGTGGTGAGCTCACACTTGGCGGGGTTGATCCTGCCCACTTCAAGGGAGAGCATGTCTGGTGAGTGTGAGTCTGACTCATCTGCACCCATACCCTGCATGTACAATTGACAATGCTATACTCCTACCATCACATCTTGTCTGTGAGCAATGTGGCACATTCCAGCCGCTTGTATGTGTTGTCACACATCAGGGGGCATACTTCTGATCTGCCAGGATGCATGCTGTTGCATGTATTGTATATATAGCGCTACCGTTCAGGGCTCCGGTGACAAGGCGTGGGTACTGGCAGATTGCTATGGACAGTGTGAAGGTGCCTGGAACCTCAGGCACCTGCAAGGACGGCTGCAAGGCCATTGCTGACAGTGGCACCTCCTTGCTTGTTGGCCCATCAGATGAAGTTGCTGCCATCAACCTGGTACGTCACTTGCTGCTGGACATGCAACGCGCAGTCTTTGGCATCACTGACAAGAGACTGCAGACACAGTTTATGTGGTCTTCAACTTTGAAGCACGTTCATAATTCAGCAGGTACTTACTTCGTGCGGCAACAAACTGTGCTTTTGACTCTCAAGACTGAAATTCACTGAAGCATGACATATTGCATGTGCTGTAGCCTGCTCCATCTTGTACGCTGTCTGAGGACACCTTATCTGTTCTGAAACTCATGGTTCTGGCGTTTGTTATCACTGCCAAATGGCTTCGTGTTGTGTAGGCTATTGGTGCAGAGGGTGTGGTGGCGGCCCAGTGCCGCTCCCTCGTCAAGGCCTACCTCCCCCAGCTGATCAAGATCATTGCCACAATGCCCCCTGATCAGGTCTGCTTCTCAATGACCTGCTTTTTGGGCATGTTTTGAAGCCTTCTGTGCAGCTCCAAGTATTTTGCATTGTTTTTCCTCGAGCCCCCTTTGATTTGGCAGCTGCCTTTTGCCATAATGAAAACAGTTTTGTCACGATTTTCAATGCATTGCAGATGGAGGCCTGCATGTGTTACATCATCAAAGGTAATGCAAATTGTATTCAGTGGCATAAGGAAGGGCGTCTGCATTCTTGTCTGCAGGTGTGTGCTACCATTGGGCTATGTGATGCCCAGCAGATTCCCACACCTGCCAGGAAGCTGCTTGCCCAGACGCTCATGCAAGCCCAGCAGACTCAGCAGGATGATCTGCCTCCTGAGCTGCTTAGGCAGATCATCCCAGCTGAGCAGAGGACTGCGGAGAAGGTTGGGGACTCCACCCAGTGCCAGATCTGCGAGATGGCCGTCAACTACGTCAAGGTCAGAAAAGTCATCAGATGTGTGTTTCGTTTGCTAGACATGCCTTATAGCTGCCAGCACATTTTGAGAGCAAGACTGTCATTCATGTCTTTGCTGACATAAGCCTGATACCTGTTTGTCAGTACAGTTCTGTCTGCTTGTCTGAACGCACAGCACAGGCTCTGCATGCCTCTGCATTCTGCAGCAGCGATCATGTCTGCAGCGCATTGCCCAACTTCTGCACTGCATCCACAGAAGTGGCGCATTACCACGGGCTATAGACACCACTCTTCCTGTTCTCATCTCTTTTGCTGTTTTTTCTACAGGTTGCATTGGCCAACAATGAGACCGAGACCCAGATTGAGGACAAGCTGGCTGGCCTGTGTGATGCTCTGTCTTTCCTGGGCAGCAGTCAGGCCGTAGTGGACTGTGACAAGCTGTCAGAGCTGCCAGATGTGTCCTTTACCATTGCTGGCAAGGAGTTTGGCCTCACCCCTGAGCAGTACATCCTCAAGGTGAAACAAGTCACATAGTTGCTTACTTTGCGTATTTTTACAGTGCTGCAATTTCAATGGTGATTTTCAAAGCTGCTGAGGCACACTGCTGCTGATACTATGTCCCTTGACCACAACACTCAATAGCGTTGCACATACACCCATATGCGATTCAGTCTTACATGATTGACTTCTGGCTATTGCCATCTGTCCATTCACAGCTGCTGACATTTGCTGATATCAAACAATTGACACCTGGTGAGTGGAGCAGGTTGACGCTGGCGGTGAAGCGCAGTGCATCAGTGGCTTCATGGGCGTGGACATCCCTGCCCCAGCTGGACCCCTCTGGATCATGGGAGACATCTTCCTTGGAGCGTATCACACTGTCTTTGACTATGGCAATGAGCGTGTGGGCTTTGCAGAGGCAGCCTAGGAGTCCTATGCTGCCTCAAGTTGGCCTCAAGTCAGAGGCTGTTGAGGCGCACAATACTGCACATGCGCTGTTTCTTGATCAGTGTTGCTGACGCGCTTGAGCTACGCACAGGATGTGGTTTGTGTTGGTGAGCAGATGCAGGCTTGCTCTATCACAGCCTGCAATGTGACATGTGCGCAATTGCCTTGATCCTGGCTGCAGTCGTTGCAGTTGCCCATGTATGTATGCATTTTGCGTCAGGGTATGAAGTCCTGATGTACACTGTACACTATTTTCTCCCCATGCACTGCTGTATGTTGACAACACTACTGCCAACAACATCTGCAGGCGGTTGGTCTGTGTGCAATGACAGTCAGGTGTAACAAGTATGCACAAAGGTGCTGGAGTATTGGTTTTCCTTGCATGCTTCATGTGATTTGTGCATGGCAATCTGCATGCTCCACTGGATTGAGCTTGTGCAATGGTTGAGCCAAAAATTCAAGCATGCGCTAGTACTCCGCAATTTCTGTTCGTAGTTACTGGCTGATACCATAGCAGCTCATAGCACACACAACGTTGGGACTGCATGCATGCTACATCCATATGCTTCAGCGGCGCAACCCGCTGACGTAGATGTTCCCTTTGACATCAATGTTTGCGAAAGGTGGAACTCAACGATGCAGCTCAATACAAGTCTTGACACATTGGGGACCATTTTTGTGCCTGGTTGAAAGTTTGTTGTGATGATGTTGGAAAGTGCTGTTTTGGCCAAATTTGCCTCTTTTGTTTTTATTGTGAAGCCATAAGGGCCCAAACCAGGAAAACCCCTGATGCTATGCATTAGTTGTGCATTGGCAATAAACAACTTGCTGAGGCTGCTGTGCACTCTACAACATCTACGTGTCCCCGGGGCATGACTGCAGCTACGGAGCTTCGCAGGGAGTTGCAGTTGCCATCATGAAAGCAAGTTTGGATGCCACTGTGCTACAAATTTTGGCTGAATGAGGCAGCATTACGCAGTGTTGTGCCGCGTAATCCTTTTGGCGTAACGCGAACGTGTACGTTATAATAACCGTAATTCCCGGTGCCCGCGAAATAGAGTACTGTGTTGCTGAAAGTGAGAGTGGTGTCAATCGACTTGTCTCGATGAGCCCGTCTCAGAACTGTTTTCAAATTGAGACACGTCAGATACCTTTCACAGCACCAAGGTAGGCACCCAGCGTCGCAAGCTGTGCCCTAACAAGCTGACGGATGACGGTTCGTCTTCTTTCACTCAAGTTAAAAGGTATTATTTGTATTTATAATAGGCGAAAATATTGTTTCCCGTTACTCGCGTGATGGAGGCACTCTGAGGGTCCGTGCAACGCGTACCGCGCTTACGCGATTACGCGAGTACGCGAGCAACGCGGCACAACACTGGCATTACGAGGCTTTCGGCGGTGACGGCTTGCTGACGTACAGCTCCACTTACCTGCTCACGTAAGCGGAAGCTTGCCGGGGGACTGCTGCATTGGGGGACTGTGGCATTGTTGCATGTGGGCAGTTTACGATTAGTGTAGTCACGTCAGCTTAGCCTATAACGGATGTCATTTTCTGGATGCGCAGCGATATAAGGCGTCGGTGCCATCGTTGCGTCAGTCTACACGCAGCAACTGTAATCTTCTACAGAAAAGCGTTGTTCAGCGTCGAACTTCGTTGCTATTCAAGCTTGATCCGGCAATATGGGGCCCGTTGCACTTCCAACCCGACCTCTTGGCAAACAGGGCTTACGCGCGGCAGCTGAAGGGTTCGGATGCATGAGCCTGTCAAAGGGTATGTACCACGACGCAGATAACCTGGGGCCGGAAGAAGACAGGATTGCTGTTATTCGCAAAGCCTTGTCCAGCGGTGTCACTTTGTTGAGCACAGCCGACTTGTACGGACCGTACGACAACCATGTGTTGATCGGTAAATTTCAGCTGCCTGCAGTTCAACTGCTGCAGTGCTACAGCTTGTCTGCCTGTTACTGCACGCTTACATGTGTAGTATATGTGTTGTTTTGGTGCATGTCTCGAATTGTAGTTGGACCGTGAGTGCCTAATCAAGCTGGCACTGCACTTTGCTCCCGGGCTTCCTGATTGTTGTATGCGCGTATTACGCAGGCAAAGCTATCAAAGACATTCCCAGAGACCAGGTTGTCATTGCCTCCAAATGGGGCGTGATGAAAGATGAGCAGGGCAACTACACACAGGACAACAGCGCAGCCTATGCCCGCAAGTCTCTGGAAGGTTCTTTGAAGCGCCTGGGGGTTGACTACATTGACCTATACATTATGCGCAGCTGGGATCACAAGACCCCCATTGAGGAGGCCATCAGAGGCATGGTGGTACGCACCAAGATTACAGTGCTTCAGTCCTCATTGACATGATTTGCAATGTCACATTCTGACATTGCCCCCACTCCATGCTAGTGTCACTACTCAGGACTGTACATGTCTGACCCTAGTGGAAGGTGCTTATTGCAAAAATGAATGGATAATTGATGAATGGCGCTACTTTCACTTGCAGCCGTTTTTCCCTGCTGTTATTTTGTATGCATCTGCCTGGATGTGCATCCCACTGCAAACATCACCTCATGTAGCGCAACAGGCACCTGCTGTGAGGTTCTCTACTCAGCTCTGTGATACTTGGTGACTTGGTGCAGGAATTGGTGAAAGAGGGCTTGATTAAGGGTATTGGGCTGTCAGAGATTTCAGCAGCAGACATCAGGAAGGCGCACGCTGTGCACCCCATCACGGCTGTTGAGCTGGAGTGGTCCCTCTTCAGTCGCGATGCTGAGGTGTGCATGCATATCTAACTGTGCTTTCTATGCATGTATTTGCTGCAGATTCAGCCATGCTTGAGCTGAACCTGATGACAGAAGCATGCGTCATGTGCTTTCTTCAGCGTTGCCATCGCAAGGCAGCATGCAGCAGCACATGAAGCTGCTGATGCTGCAGCGTGTGATCATTGTAGATGCAAATTGCACAGGCCATGCCCATGTTCTGTAACTCAAGCATGAGCCAAATTTCTCCGTAGACACTGTTTGTTTTTGCAGGAAGACCTGGTGCCAACATGCCGGGAGCTGGGCATAGCCATCTTGGCTTACAGCCCTCTGGGCAGAGGCATGCTGACTGGTGCATTCAAAATGGAGGACCTCAGCCCCACTGACTTCAGACGAGTTGCTTCTCCCCGTTTCACCAAGGAGGCTCTGGAACAGGTTTGCTCCTCTGCAGCCTTCTGATGTTATACTGCTCAGGCTCAGACTGAGCTTCAAGCTGTCACTATGACTGTCATGTGGCTTGTCTGGGTGACAGCATCTGTCTGCTGTCTGCCTTGACCATCGCGTGAAGGTGCCTGTCACATGTGCTGAAGCCACAGTCTTTTGCTAAAGTCTGGTGCCCGCCATATGACATTCCACATGCTACATAAGTCACTTGTGCGTGCACATTTGCTTCCCAGCATGACACCTCCCATAATTGTTGATCATTACACCATGTAAGCTGTGTAGTAAGTGTCTCAAGGCTGCTGGTCACACCTTCAGCACATGTCTCTTGCAATACTGTAGTAGCACTCCTTGCTCGTGGCACCTAGGGCCCAGCATGACAAGTGTCCAATGCTCCGGTCTGCGCCTTGGCTGCTGCAGATGATGCCCTTTGTGGTGCGTAAGTGTCGAGCAGCATCAGATGACTGAACCTAGGTTGCTACCGTGCAGAATGAGAAGCTGGTGGAAAAGATCAAATTGTTGGCAGACAAGAAGGGGTGCAAGCCGGGGCAGCTGGCCCTGGCCTGGGTGCAGCAGCAGGGGGATGATGTCTTTCCCATCCCTGGGACCAAGAGCATCAAGTACCTGGAGGAGAACATTGCAGCCTTTAATGTGAAGCTGAGCAAGCAGGAGATGACTGAGCTGGAGGAAGCTGTCCCTCATAGTGCGGTGAGCCACTTCGTGCAAAGTCTGAATGTCATATCGTGTCTCCCCCCCCACCTAGGGTATCCTGCTGCGACTAGCGTACTGATGACAGCGTTACCCTAGACTGACTTGGATGGTCATCATGACATGCCTGTCACTGGAGTGACAGCAAACTGGGCTGTCAACGCACATGCAGCAGCAGGGGCGGTTGCTGCCACCATAGCTTGTTTCTTACATTCCTCAGTGCTGTGCTGTGGTCAGGGCATGTCTCTGTGTCCATGTCAGTCTGTGATGGCCGTCACCTTATGTTGTTGGTTGCACATGGGCTGGTTGGGCGCATGATTTGTGTTTGTGCTTTGAGCATTTTCAGTGTTGTTTGTATCACCTGACTGAATAGCTGTGTGATATGTCAGGTGCTCTCTGTGTTTTTCAACAATACGTTTGGCTGAGTGGCACTGGCAAGCAAACTCACAGTCTCTGTACCTGCAACCCATGCAGAGGGCAAGCAACATGCATACTCTGACTGCTTGCACTCTGTTGTGCAGGTGGCTGGGGACAGGTACCAAGGTATGTCACATATCAGCTACCAATATGACAAGAAGGCTTGAGTAGCCATGCTGTAATTGCTTATAAGTGGCCACGGGACAGCCCATGGGACAGCCCAAAGTGCTCCTGGGCCGGAAAAAAAAGCTGCAAGCACCAGGATTGCATATAGGGGTTGAAATGCATGTTACATGTTGAATGAGAAAATGACACACTGATGTCACCACAGCACTGTGCCAACTTCACAAATATTAGTTCAGCATCGCAATATTGTACAATAAGGTAGCTTGTATAGGACTAGATTGCACAAGGACTGCTGTTCAGCCTTTTGTCTGTATGCTCTGCAAGCTCTATCAACACCTGACGTTCTAAAGATCCTGAGACAGCATTCATGTAATCATCAGACGGATGGCACACAGTCAGTTGCTATCAGGAGCCACTCTACATATGTGCATCATGGCGTGCAGGCCAGCATGAGTAGCATTTGCATATATGCGGCGTCATGTGTTACGGCATGTGCGCAGCTACAGCCTCACTCACTCACTTAAGCAGTGTAATATATACCTGACACCATATGTACATGCCCATACATACTGCTTCTTTTGGATGCACTGGCATATTGTCAAATTGATGCCTATGGTGTGTGCCCACCTCATGTGGCATAATTATAGGTATTGCCATGTGCGCATAAGCGTAGCTTTTTTTACCTGGTGCCACATGTGTACAGGCCGTGCCATCTTCTGTTGGCCATAAGAGGAGTAAAGCAGCATAACCCTGAGCACAACACTCAAATTGCGAAGAGTGCAACCGGTCAATACAGCAATACGTGCAACTAGCAGATGCATGGCAGAGAAAGAGCTCTTTTCAATCCCGAAACGTCTATTTTAATTCAGAAACGTCATCCCTACACTGGAAATCCAAACTCAGAAACTTAACAGGTGCAATGCGAGTTGTAGTAGGCATGCAAGTCTAGACATTGCATAATTTTAGCTAATGGTGGCTCTGATGGTCGCTTCCGATTCCGTCACACTCGTCAGTCACTGACCTAAGTTTGACCGTGGTGGACTGTTTTCAGGCGTGCTTCCGGAGCCAGCGCAATCCTGAACAGGAAGCAGCACACTCTTGCACACCAGCAGTTATTCTGCATCGAGTGTCCTGCTCTGCTGCTTGGATCTTAACCTTCCGGGTGACCTGATCCAGTTGGACCACCCCCACAGTTGACGGGCCGAGCAGTCGCGGGCACTGCCAGATTGAAAGGTATCATGGGCAGTCTTATACCTATGCGACCGTTGGGTAAGCACGGCATGCAGGCTTCTGCCCAAGGTTTAGGGTGCATGAGCCTGTCCAAGGGTTTCTACCATGATGAGAAAAGTCTGGGGCCTGAGGTGGACAGAATGAGTGTCATACGCGAGGCTCTATCGTCTGGTCTGACACTGCTCAACACAGCAGATGCGTACGGACCATACGACAACCAAATTTTGATTGGTAAGCTAAATATGTGCAACAGCTTGGATATACATAGCTTGGCCCAGCAAACGCAACTTGGCCAGCAGAAGATTTCTGCTCCTTTGAAAGTCTTTCAGTTTGCTTCAATGAACTGCGAGACAGCAAATGCACTGTGCGTTGCAAGACATGTCCAGCTTACATTCGCCTAGCCTTGGCGGTGTTCTTTCAGTCCCAGGTT
>JAABUO010006452.1_pt1 | contig 13480 bp, 13 predicted proteins | sample 5559291 | NCBI WGS metagenome assembly JAABUO01 (sample SAMN10711878, study PRJNA513372) | rock metagenome | isolation source: Antarctica rocks | place: Antarctica: Victoria Land, Finger Mt sud | reverse complement strand
ATAGGTGATGTTGACACTCTCAAGTCTACATATGGGGTCGCTCAAGTTATTGAGATGCCTTTCTCCATGTACTTCACCGAACTTCAAAATCTCATGGCATTCATGGCCCGTCAGACGCGTCTTCCACTCTACTACTGGAGTCACATGGATGTCATGGCATTGTCACACTCAGATAGTGCAGAGGACGCAATGGGCGTGCGCATGAGTCACTGTGCAGAGCAGACTTCCATCAACAATGCCAGTTGGGGAGTCATTTTCAACACAAATGATTACCTTTCTGCCAATAAATTGGAGGCTTTTGACTCATGCGGTGGTTATGACACTTATGGTGAGCACACTATGTCATTCTTGACCGGTAGCGGTGGAAGCATCCACACGGCTTTTGTGACAAAATGATTTGAGCCCTTGCTTTTGTTTTCCCACAGTGACGACATACACCGCTGACTGCGACTTCTACGCGAGGATGAGAGGCAATGGCTACATAACAGTAGATTGCAATGTGGGATACATTTTTGATGCAACACTCAACAATGCAAGTGTGACTGAGGCCATGAATGCGCCACCTGATCAAGTAAGTTGGCAGTGTAAAAAAGAGCTGATGGAGGACATGGCATGGAGGAAGTCGAAAAGTAGGGGAGCTTGGAGGGAGGCAGACTTCACTGATGCTGACAAGGCTGCTTGGTGGCCGCTCTCAGAAATGGGTCAAAATTACTATTCTAAGAAGTTTAGGGGGAAGGAATGTGATGCTCCTGCAGAGGGCTTTATTCAATTCGACCGTGTGGCTGTGCCCTTGGCCCAAGTACAAGCAAATAACCAAGAGTTGCTTGACAAGTACAGTAAGTTGTACACTGGTGAAGGCAAGACCATCATGTAGATGTATACACACACAGTTTCATGATAATGTGACAGTAAAGTCTCTGAAAGTATAGTACTGAATAGTAGGCATGAATTGTATTTGCAATGTGCCTGGACCTGTCCAAGGAATTGTTTGGCTGTGCTCTCTTGAATGCAAATGTATAACAGTCACAAATATGTTGCATCAATGTGATTATACCTTTAATACTGTGAGTAAGGTGTTTTGCAAATCAGGTGATGACACGGACTTTCAGAAAATGACATCTTTCCTCTCACATTTGATTTGTTTGTTTGACCATGCTGCTTGTGCTGATACCAGTACTATGTTTCAATTGCCACAGCCCTTACTTGTTGCAAGCGCAGCATCAATGCACGGACTGAGCAACAATCGATATGTCATTATGAGATGTTGTCTTCATGGACAGCATAACCTTTGCTATCGAAGCAGGTTCTTGAATTAGCATTACATCTCTGATACACGAAATGATAGATGAACCAACTGCAAATGCATGCAGCGCAACACCCTGCAGCATGCCGCACAAACAAGCTGGTGCTTGCAACGCTCGCGCTTTATGCAAGAATGCTTTGTGAGTGTGAGTTGACTTTGGCTGCACAGCAGATGCCTTCTGCGCACGTGTAGTCTCTCCCTGTATGGCTGCTGATCTGGATATGGCAAAGCCTTGCAATGACGCTGATCAGCCTACCTACTGGCCTGATGGCAAAATGACGAGAAATGAAAAAAGGCAGCTAGAAAACAGGGTAGGTCAGTGTACAGTTGACCTTGCTGATCAGGACTAGCTTGACTGCACTAGCATGTGCAAAGTTTTGCCTCTGACATTTTGCTGGTGGGTCAATACGCCTGCACAACTTTGAAGCTGACAATTCGTTTGGAAGACAGGCTGTGTACATATGATTTGCTTGCAGTGCGATTGCATGCACGATGGCGGTTGTGGTCTATAACATACTTTTGGTGCACTGATGTTACAGTAAAATCATCTGCGCATGGCCCACATGGCAGAGTTCGACTGTGCAGCAGGTTTAGCTGGTGCAGGGCTGCCAGCAGAAGCCCCAAAGCCCCCAAATCCTCCTCCAAAGCCTGTACCCTGCTGAGGTCCTCCAAAAGCGCTTGGTTGCTGAGCTGCACCACCAAAGGCATTGCCGCCTTGCTGTGCTGCTGCACCAAAGGCATTGCCTGTTGCTGCTGCACCAGCAGCGCCAAAAGGTGATGACTGCTGTGCAAATCCGCTGAACCCTCCGCCACCTGTTGATGCATATAGCCTTGATCATCTTGCCTGGCATGATTTATGTAACTGACAATGGCTCAGACATGACAGTAGTCTCTGTTTAGATAGCAAAGATAGCAACAGCAACATTCTCAGACTTAGCAAGAGTCTCAGACTCAGCAAGGCTCTCAGACTCAGCAAGGTTCTGAGTCTCAGCAAGGTTCTCAGACTCAGCAAGGCTGATTGAGCTCAGGTGTAGAAAGCCCCTGGAGGGCAGCCCACATTTGTGTTTATGCGGCATTACTAGTCAAACCATACTGTGACATTGCGGTCTCTACACATGCTGCAGGCATGAGTGATCTGGATATGCTGAAGTTTGAATGCATTGCACAAAGCTCCCAAGTATGGCAGCTTTTGCACTGATGCAGCAGCAGCCAAGGTTCTGCACATGGAAGCTTGTTTATTTAGGGTAAGGGTTCATGTAGGGTTTAGGCTAGCTTGTTCATTTAGGCTAGGGAAAGCAACCCCAACACGATCTAGATACTGGTGATGTAGACTGACTTACCAGATGCTGCACCACCAAAGGCAGATGACGCACCAGGTGTGGCAGCTGCTCCAAAACCAGGAGATCCCATCTGGGCATTGCTGCCAAACCCTCCAGGGGTTGCAGGGCCCCCAAATACTGCTCCAGGGGTGCTTGGGGTCCCAAAGGCAGCGCCTGGGGATGCTGGAACCCCAAAGCCGCCACCCGGGGATCCAAATGCATTCCCAGGAGTTGCGCCAGTCCCGAATGCTGGTGTTGGGGTTGAGGGGTTTGCGAAGCCTGCACAGAATGCTGGTGGTGAGCATGTGGATCATTGGTACTCACATCTTCAACAATGTGTGACCACAAATGCAAGGCCACAGTGTGGAACCAAATGGTGATAACAAATAATGATAATGGGATGGCAAGTGTCAGAGGGAAACTAATATCAGCTGAAAGATGTTTTGAGGGCAAAGACATGCACCACAGCAGTGCAGGCGCAGCCATAGTGAGTTAAACCAGTACTGTAAAAAATTCAGCTTTCAGGATGCATGGCCAAAAACACAGGACTCTGTCATGACACAAGTCATTGCAGGCTTCATATGGGCAGCTTGTCACCTGAGGGCTGATTGCCAAAAGGGGAGGTGGGGGTGGAGGGCTGCCCAAAGCCCCCCCCAGGGGTGCCAAAGCTGCTGAAAGGCTTGGCGGCACCTGCAATCCAAAAAATTCATTCAGGCTTTCAGCCAGTGAATGCTGTGCTGAGAGTGTGACGTAGCAGCACTTGCAAGCATGCATTCTTGATGACTCATCACCATAGCTGTTATGGTACACCTTGTCTGCATGCTGCTGTAAGCTTGACAATGTGGACATGATTGTCGTTGTAAACTTGGGCTTCCAAATACAGAGCAGCAACATGGTCACACCTGAGGCTTGAGATGCAGCAAAACCCTGTTGCCCAAACCCTCCCACCCCACCAGAGGAAGATGTAGGCGCAGCAGCAGCCGATGAAGACGACAGATACCCAAAGCTCAATCCCTTCCCAAATGGTGATGCTGCTGGTCCTGAGCTACCGCCTTGGGATGCAGAAGAAGAGGATTGGCCAAACCCGAATGACCCAAATGTCGATGCTACACCAGAAGCTGAGGAAGCAGTTGGCCATGGGGAAGAAGAGGAGGAGGGAGCACTTGCTTGGCCAAAAGCGCCGGCGGCTGAGGTTTGTCCAAAGCCTGGGAAGAGCTGACTGCTGGATCCAGATTGACTGAGAGCGGGGAATGCGGACTGAGATGATGAAGAAGAGCCAAACGGGTTTGCTCCTGTACCATGCATGCATATCTGCCTCAGAAGAGTGCCAATAAAGCAGAGAAAAAGGGTTTAGGGTTTAGGATTTTATGTACTGCAGATATGCTAGTCAGGCATTACATACAAAGCGTTTGGCAGACATAATGTGTTGAGCTCACCTCCAAATGCATTGCTGGGCAGGGCTACAGTCAGCCCAAACAGCCCTGCTCCAGGACTGGCAGGAGCCCCAAACGCTGGGAACAGCCCTGGACCTGAGGCTGCACAGTCAAAGCAGGTTTCAGAACACATGCTGATTCTGCTCAAATGAACATGGCAGACCTTTGTTTGTCTTGGAATACAGTTCAATCCAATATGGTTTAGCGCCTTCTGACATTGTGCTGCTGCATGTATGCTTGCTTGTCAACTAGGAGCTAATTATGTATAACATTTTGCGAGCAACAGCAGGTACGTCTGTTGCTGACACCTTTTATCTGCATCTGACTGAGCACAATAGTCTTGCTCACCAGGTGCTCCAGCAGTTGCCGCAGCAGTTGCCGTTTGACCAAACCCAGCAGAAGCTCCAGAGGCAGCTGACATGCCTGCGGCTGCTGCTGCAGCTGCTGGCTGACCAAAAGCTGGAACGCCTGGCAAGGGTGCTGATGTGACCTGACTGCTTGCTGGGCTGGCTCCGGAACCAGCTGATGCTGGCGCTGATGATGCAGCAGCGCTTGCAGTTGATTGAAGTGAGGCTGGTAGTGCAGGTGAAGAAGATGTAGGAGGAGCTGCTGGAGGTGCTGCCTCCGGTGGGGGTACAGCAGGGGGTATGAGACCACCCAGGGGAGTGGTAGAAGGTGCCTGTTTACCTGCAATACACAGAATGTATGTGGCAGCAAACATTGTATAGCACAACAATGATTTTCTGGATTGGTATGTCAATCCAGTCTTGTTGATGTGACCCATGCAACAGAAGGCTGGCAAGCTGGGAGCTACATTCAGCGGAACTATGACATGTCCACATGCATGAGAGAAGCTGCACAATATGTGCTGAGAACATGCCATAAGGCTCAGCACCTCACCAGATGGGGCTGGCCCACTGCTGGCTGCAGCTGTGGAAGCATTGCCCACAGCTGTAGAGCCCGCAGATGCTGCAGCCAGACTAGGAAAGGTGAAGGGCTGCCCTGTTTGAACAGAAGAACCAAAGGCTGTGGAACTGCCAAAGGGAAGGCTGCTGCCCATTGAATTGCTGCTAAAAGGGAAAGTGCTGCCCATTGTGCTGCTGCCAAAAGGCGTACTGCTGAAGGGGCCGCCGCTGGTCATACCAAAATCACCACTGCTAGCTGCGGAGGTGGTGCTGCTGCTGGTACCTGCACATAAGGGTTTGGCAGGGTTAAGTTCAGGGTTTGAGAGGGTTTATACCCTAGGTATAGCGGGGTGCCCCAGCAATTTGTTTTGGACTGATCATTCAGAAAGTTCTTGTTGCATTTTCAGCTTTCATCGCATGGCAGTCTTCTTCAGCAGCAAGAATGCCTTGTGGAGAAGGCAGTCATGCAAGACAGGGCAGCTGATACAACCAGTGAAGGGTTGCAGTCAATCGAATGACCATGTTGCTGTCGTGCTACACATTGCATGCAGGCCATCAGCCAAACCTACAGTAACAGACCTGTGAACTGTCTGTGGCAAATTTTGAGCACCAATGATTGCAACGCATGGCCTGCATGGCAAAACATACCTGCAGAGATGCCGAAACCTGCGGCTAAATTGGAAGCTGCTGGTGCAGCTGCTGGGGCCTTTGGCGCTAGGGCACCAAGTTTCTCATTTGCTTTCTGCACAGCATTCATGAGCTGTCATGGAGATGTAGTCAACAGCAGGACCAAAGACGCATGCTGGAATGGTGTGCCTGCCACCCATAACTTTTGTCAGAGCTACAGTGCTCTGTGTGATCAACAATGCATCATTGTCCAAGTTACTAATTTGAGTGCACCAATGCTCCATACATCACATGTTGAACACACATGAGTATTACCGTCATTACCACTATATAAGATGTTGTGAATGCAACAAATCAGGTCAGCTCACCTTCTGCTGAGCCATGGTCGGCATAGGGGGCATGGGAGCCCCACTCTTCTTCTTCACATCCGCAGGGCCCTTTGCAGCATCCTGCTTAGACTCAGAGCCCTTGGCAGCGTCCTGCTTAGGCTCAGCAGGGGCTGCTGCCGTCTGTGCGTGCTTCTTCCCTGCCTCCTGTGCAGCCTGACAAGCAAAAAAGGATTTCTGGCGTTAACAATGCAGGATTGTTTGACATTGGAAAAACTATGAAACAGCTTTGCAGACTGTCAGTCAAGATGTGCTGCAGTCGTCGGCATCAAAGGCGAGATTTTAGGGTCTCAGGTGTACGCTGAGTTTACTCTGAAACCTCAAAACCTTAATCACCTTGTCATTAAAAAACTGTCGTATACTTGTGGCAGCACACTCCTGAAAGAAGGCATGTGAACAGAAGAAGAAGGATGGAGGAACAAGGGGGCAGTAGAAAGAAGGGGGGAAGAAGAGGAAAATTGAGGCAAGAGGAAGAAGGAGGAGAACAAGGACAATACACAGACATAGCAGAGACGCGACAGACAGACAGTCGCCCAGCAATTTGAGGGAGGGGACAGATGTGTCACTAGCACAGTGATGTTGAGAAAAGCACAGCCAAACTTACTAAAAAATTGGTAATGGCGACAGAGCAGAAGGCTCAGGAGAACAAGAGGAAGGAGCAAAGAAAGGCAAAAGACGAGTATGAGGCCAAAGAAGACAAAAAGAAGAAGAAGAAAAGAGGAACGGATCACCTTGGCCTGTGCTAGAGTTGGCATGGGTGGCATGGCAGCCTTTGGGGGGGCAGGGGAGGAAGAAGAGGCAGATGAAGAAGAAGAGGTAGGCTTCAGCATTCTAGCTGCGTTCGCATTGGCAGCCTGCAGACACAGACAGGAAGTCAGACACTCACAGCAATGATGATAGTAATAAGTTTGACGATAATGATATCAAAGTTTATGTTTCCCGGATCATGATGAGCTAGGAGTTATGAAGGGCAAGTCTGGATTCCACAGACGTCACGAACATCTTTTGGTGAAAAGAGGAGACAATCTGAGCAGCCAAAACATCAAAGCCATGAAGGCAGCATTTTTTTAGCAAAGCTGACGTCTGACCCTGTTTGCTGGGAGCAGACACCCATAAGCAATATGTGCACCCAAGACAAAAATTTTTCTGGTGAGAAGAGACCACGTCAGCAGCAGCAAGTGTTGAAGCCATAGCAGCAGTGTTTTTTGCCAGGCAATTCCGGCTACATGATGCCTCAGACAAGCAAGAAACACAGTCAGTGATGTGTACCCTAAACCCTGTGTGACCCTAAACCCTACAAACCCTACAAACCCTAATATATAGCTGCACACAGGCATTTCTTGTGATAGGCTTTCTGCAGCTGCAGATACCAGAATGCACTCTGCTTCCTTTTCTTCTTCTTGTTCTGGATGTCTAGCGTGACAGCCATCTAAATGCAGCTTGCATACACAACTGCACTCTGGATATAAGATATCAAGCAGGCTTGACCTAATGCAACAAGGGTAGCTGAAAACTGACCTGTTGTTGCGCCTTTGAGGGCATAGGAGGCATCTGAGCCTTCTGTGCCGTTGATTTGGGGCTTGTAGCAGCAGCTACAGGGCTGCTGGGAGCAGTCCCTGCCTGTGTGGCTTTGGTTGGTGCCTGAAAGGGCCCTGCAGAGGATGGAGCCACTTGGGGTATGCCCCAGGAGGCAAAGGTACCAGAGCCGCTGGGCGCAGCCCCTGGCTGACTGCCCTTGTGTTTGGCCTTACCAGCAGGCGCTGCTTGGGACAGCCCAAAGGCAGAGAAGCCTGAAGAAGAGGAGGAAGGGCGTGCCTGGCTTGCTTTTGGAGCAGCCCTGACGGCGGCTGCATGAAGCCATGGAACAATTTTGTGAGCTGCTGTGCCTCAGGATGCTACTGAGGAACTTAGCACTCATGATGATTCTTTGCTTGTTTGCATCATAAAACAAAATGCATCTGTGATTTTGACTGATCAAAAACACAGTGCTGGTGACAAACAATCACAAACCACAATGCTGGTGACAAGCAGTCGCATCAAGCTGTTAATGCATACTGAACTCTGTGGCATAATGATTGGCACATGGCAACAAGCGCAATGCAGGGGCAGCCGACTGGCAGTCATGCTTCTGCACTGCTAGCATCTGCTGCAGGCAGATGAGCTAAATGAGTCAACCCACATGCTAGAAAGGAGATAAAAGAGCACTTGCCCCAACAGGGTGGCGTGGCATTTTGGGGGGACCCAGAAAGCCTCCTGTGGACTGCAGTCAGCATTAAGTCAACATGCTACACTATATGCTAATAGGGTTGTAATCCCACGCCCAAACCCTAGACCATAACCTAAAGTTGTTACCTGCTGTACCTTTGGGAGGGCAGGCGTGCAGCACAAGTCATGGGGTTTGAAACCCAGATCTGCATAATCTGAAGCATTACCCCAGATCTCCATAATCTGAAGCATTACCCCAGATCTCCATAATCTGAAGCATTACCCCAGATCTCCATAATCTGAAGCATTACCCCAGATCTCCATAATCTGAAGTATTACCCCAGATCTCCATAATCTGAAGCATTAACCCAGATCTGCTACCTACTAAGGCTGTGGGAGGGCAGATGAGCAATATGAGTCAACCCATCTGCTACCCTTGTCTATTTTCCCAGGGTTTTGCACCCTAGATCCCAAATTCCAGTGGTAAGCCCTGGTTTGCTACCTGCTGTGCCTCCTCTGGGAGTTTGAAGGGGTGACTGGACAGACGCTCCAGATTCCTGCCTGGACAGGCTCCCAGAGGGCTTGCTTCCAACCCCAGACTGGCTGCCTTGCATGTGAACGCTGCCCAAGCCTGCCTGGCTGCCTTGGATGTGGACGCTCTGCATGCTCACTGCACTGCCTGCATATGTTCGACAATGTGCTGTAAGTTACGCCAGTGCATGTCTTGCGACGCAGAGCTGTTCCTGAAAGGTAGATGTTGCCTGGCTGCCTTGTACGTGGATGCTCTGCATGCTCACTGCACTGCCTGCATTCATTCATTCATTCATTCAGTCATTGAATACCTGTCTTGACCTGGGTTCAGCTATGTATAGTCCCAAGTAGCTGCCTGCTTGAGGTTCTATTTTGGCAGTCAGCATACAAGCAAACATGAGTCTTAATGTGTTGTAAATCAGATCAGTGCTGCGCCCTATATGTGGCAACAAGTCACAGTAGGAGTCTTGTTTACCGTTCTTACAAACACATGCTTCTATACAAACTTTTTCAGAAGTGCTGTATGTTGCTGCCAGTGCATGTCTTGTTATCCAGAGGTTTAGGATTTAGTGTCAGCGCCTGCTGGAAGGTAGATGCTGCCTGGCTGCCTTTGCACGTGAATCCTCTGCATCCTTACTGCATTGGCTGCCTAGAAAGCAGGCTGCTACCAGCTGCCTTGCATATGGGCAATGTCCATGATTTGGTCACGACAAGCTGCATGTGTAGAGATTGCAACACAAAGAGGAAGACCAACGGCATGCATCACATTGCTGTAACATCAGGCAGGACCTAAAGCACATAGACATAGCAGCAGCTGTCACTGGGTATATGTTGCCAAGACAGTCCAGATATACAGTGATTTTGTAGCGTCTGAGTTTTACGTCTGAACACCACATGTGCGTACCAGGACGCCCAGAACAAGCCAGCCTGGCGAGACAAGACTTGTGCCACTCACACCTAGTTTTTGCTGCAACATGTAACTATTATCATCATGATTATTATAGTCTACATCTGCAGTGTTTACCTTCATTTTGTGAGGATGAAGCAGGGACAGGGAAGGTGATGTTTGATGGTCCAACCTTGTAGCCAGCAGCTCCTGCAAGTTGGCATGAACTGTGAGCCATGACCCAGTTAATTGGGGGCAAGGTGGTCAGTACAAGTTCAGCTGTTGCGGTTCATAATTAACGAAACAAAGCTAGTTCAAGCCAGCATCATTCATCACGATGTCAGGATTCACAGCCCCTGGCGCACCTTTTCTGGTTCAAATATAATCCCAGACGTCTGTTCACAGCAGAGTTTTGTACTCAGCAATGCCTGTGGACCAGGCCCCTTTTATGAAGGTTTGACCCTAAACCCTATGGGGGAGGTTGTAACGGTATACACCAGATGATCAGGTACACAGGGTGCTAAACAGCTTCCGGTTTGTGGTCTAGCAATGTCAGCTCACACACTGACAGTGGCATGAATCGATATTGCCCAATTGAGCACTGCGTCTGGAAGAGTACCTGGGCTGGTGAGCAGACCCTTGGTGGGGGAGTTGTTGCTCCTGGGGCCCTTTCGGGCAGCCCGCCTCCTTACCTCTCCAGCATCACTCTGCAGAAACAACATGTGATACCATTTCATGGAAGTGAGGGCAGCAGCAAGATGCGCCTGCAGCATCACTCTGCAGAAGCAACCTGTGATACCATTTCATGGAGGTGAGGGCAGTAGCAAGATGCCCCTTCAGCATCCCTGTGGAGAAACATCCTGTGATGTTTGTTCATGGTAGTGAGCACAGCAGCAACATGCAGCTGCTGGAGCATGCTTGTAACAAGCTGCTCAGGTGAGCTGGTTGATGACACACAGAGACACAGAGACACAGAGACACAGAGACACAGAGACACAGAGACACAGAGACACACACACACACACACACACACAGACACACACACACACACAGTGCCAGTCTTTAAACCGTATGGCAAATCAAGTTTAGTTTTTAGGAGTTACCTAAAGGGTTTAGGTGCAACCATACACAAACAGTACAGCTGCAGCATTCTGTTTGACGTCTAGTTGCTGCTCTGGTTACAAATAAACCCTAAACTCGTCAACCCTACACCATTGTGCAAAAATACATTACAGCAGCAGGATTCCATGCCACCTTTGAATACTGCTTTGCCAGAAACCTCTTTCCCCCCCTTTTTTGCCTCCCCTCTACAAGTACGCAACACCCAACACAACTTTTGTGCATGGTTCATACAGATTCAATCTTCAGGCTCTGACAAACAGTGACACAAGCCAAGTTGTTGATTGACCCCTTCAGAGGCACTTGACAAGGAGGGGGGGGGGGACATTACAGCAGTGAATGGTGCCCAACCTGCAGCTGCTGCTGCAGCTTCTGTGCACCAGGCTGACTCCATATTCTCCGTACATCTTCTTTGCCAGATGACCCCTGACGAGGCTCAGCCAAGCGAGACCAGCTGGTCTGGGGCTTCTGCTGAAATGCAGGACTCTTCTTCACCGACTGCCATGGTGACAGTGGCGATCTGCAGCATTGGCAAACGTAAAGAAACAAACAAGCCGCAAGACAAAGTGAGTGTGCTTACATCCTTGCAATGCAACTGTGTCTTGTGCAAAAATGGCTCGCTGGTTGAGTGACTGGTTTTGCACAAGTCAGGGAAATTTTGCAGACCTTTACATGGCTAGACAAACTGGCAAGGGTGTCTCAGAAAACTCAGCATGCAGCTGAGCCCGGCCTAGCACCTGACCCTTGGGTCACTTGTCAGGCGAGCCACACAGCTGCTGAAAGCTGTTTGGCCTCTTCTTGGATGGCATTTATCACAGTCAGGAGCGCTAGCCAAATCAAGCTGAGAGCTTTCCAAGACTGGCTTATTTAGGGAACAAATGTATCAGGTTGACCTGGGAATAAACGTATCAACCCTAAACCCCTAAATGTAGACAGGCTGGCCATCTGGCTGTTTGGTGCTTTGCCAGCCTTGCTGCGTGGAGGTTAGACACACCTTGTTGTCCTTTCTGTATCCTGTGTTTGTGCAGTGTTCCGTAAGGCGCGTCTGCTGTTACCTGGACAGTAAGCGCAGCTCAGAGCCTACTCAGGGTTTAGGACGAGAGCTTTCAGCAATCAGCCGAGCTTGGCCTGGCGATCTGGCTGCTAGGTGATTGCCAAGAATCTTGTTTAGCTGGCGGCCCTTCTTTGTTATGCTTTCTGTATCTGCTATGATTGTGCAGCTGTCACCATCATGTCTGTTGTCACAGTGACAGTATGCATGGTTCAGACTGACAGTTCAAACTGAATTGCTTGGGGGTTAGCTAACCTAGGGCTGGCAATATGGCTGCTGGGTGATTTGCTAGGGGTGCTGTACAGAAGTTTGACATTCTGTGACTGCGCAGGTGTTGCAACAGTCATTTCTGTTTTCACAGTGACAGTATGTACGGTTCAGATTGCCAGTTTCAACCTGAGTACTGAGGGTGTTTCTAACCTGGGGCTGGCGATCTGGCCGCTAGGTGATTTGCTGGGGGTGCTGTACAGCTGGTGGATGGTCTTCAGGCGCTGCTGTGCAGCTCTCAAGCCGGCAACCCTGTCGTCACCTTCTTCATCAGAGTCTGAGGGAGCAGTCAAGTCATCCACAGGCAGGCTGTGGATCTTTGCATGATGCATCAGCTGCTGTAGTCTTGCCATCTGCGGCAGAGCAACAGTGAATAAGGATGTATGATGGTAATGATAACAATAAAAATAATAATGACAGGTTTGTGTCAATTTCAATTGCAGACAGGCTGTTGATCTTTGCATGATGCATCAGCTGCTGTATAATCTCTCAATCTGCAGCAGAGTGACAGTGATCATGAGAACGTCAGCTCATCTACAGGCAGGCTGTTGATCTTTGATGCATCAGCTGCTGTAGTCTCTCTGCCTCTGCAGCAGATTGACAGTGAGCATACAGGGTCATCTATTGGTAGGCTGTGTATGTTTGCGTGATACATCAGCTGTCTCAACATCTGCAGCAGATTGACAGTGACTACAAAGTTATCAGAGAAGCACCAAGACAGTATAGCACAGAGCAATGGCTGGCCACCTGGCTTGACAAATTAGCACTGATGTCAGGTGCAAGGTAGGTATGGTCCCCATGCATGGTGCACAGGCGGTCTTTCTATTTTACATAGCTTTTTGTTTCTTTGTTAAAGGACATTTACGTTTGTTGTGAAGTACACATTGCATTCAACCCCTCAATGACTTCCACAAAGCAAGTTCTATGTGTTCCTGGCCACCAGGCAAGCCGCACTGCAAATTGCTGCAGCAGCTGCTGCTGAGTTTTTCACCAGCTTTCTTGCCAATGTGCAAAGGCATGGTCCACTGTCACAGGTGCATGTTGGGGATTGGCATCAACCTTCCACTAAATCTCTCAGCACCGGCAATGCATGGTAGTGTTGTCAGAGCAGGGCTCGTGCAGGTCTGAATGACTGATGCAGGTGCAAATGACTGATGCAGGTGTGAATGACTGATGCAGGTGTGGATGACTGATGCAGGTGTGAACGATCGACAGAACCACCTGAGACTTGACAACATCAGTCTGAGCATTGATGACGGCATACAGCTGCATAGCAGCAGCCTGAGGGCTGTGTGCCACAGCCCTGCCATCTCGCCTCGCCAACTCTAATGCCTGTGCAGCAGACAAGTCATCCAGTAACAAGGCAGGCGGGGACAGTTGCAGTTCAGAAGGGGGCAGTTGCAACACAGAAGGGGGCAGTTGCAGCACAGAAGGGGGCAATGGCAGTA
>JAABUO010006451.1_pt1 | contig 13480 bp, 11 predicted proteins | sample 5559291 | NCBI WGS metagenome assembly JAABUO01 (sample SAMN10711878, study PRJNA513372) | rock metagenome | isolation source: Antarctica rocks | place: Antarctica: Victoria Land, Finger Mt sud | reverse complement strand
CGTCCAGGTGGCGCGACGGGTGGTAATAGAAGCCGCGCTCCGGGCTGGTGGCGGCGTCGCAGCGCGGCCACACGCTTACGTCCACCGCGTACACCGGTTGTCCGCCTTCCAACGGATGGCGCAGCAGCACACCGCGTAGGGCCGTGATGTCGAGATCGCCGCGGCGGAGCGCGGCGTACAAGCTGCCCCAACCCCGTTGGTGCGCCGGAATGAGGCTGAGGTGGGCGATGGATGGGCGCGGCCCCCGCTGGCGAGCGCGTCCATCAGATCGTACAACGTGTCGCGCCGATGGCCGAAGCAGGCATACAGGTCGGCGCGGACGGCGCGCAGGTTAAGCGCGGCGCTCATGCTTTCTGCCCGACATAGAGCAGATGGTTCGCCAGGCCCAGGAGGCTCGGGTCGCCGGCCAGACGCACGACGGTATCCAGCGTCGCGCGATGCGCGTCGGGGTCAGCCAGCGCGAGCTCGGCCAGCGGCTCTTGCAGATCGGGGACGATACTCTCGGTGGTCAGCAGGGCGCGCCTTGAAGCCATGCCGTGCGAAGAAGGGCGCGACCTCCTCCGGGCGCACGCCGTAGCCGCCCGTGAAGCGGCCGGGGATGTCGTTCTCGAACACGCCATCGTGGAGCACGCGCGCCACAAAGTCGGGCGCAGCCAGGTGACGCCGCTCGTCGGGGATGGCTAGCGTGCGGCGCAGGAAGGCATAGCGCGGCATCAGCGCCACGAAGGCGAGCCCGCCCGGCCGCACGACGCGCGTCAACTCGCGTGCGGCGCGGTCACGGTCGGCCAGGTCCGGGAGGTGGTAGAAGGGTCCCAACGACAGGGCTGCGTCGAAGGAGGCATCGGCCCACTGGGAGAGGTCGCGGGCGTCGGCCACCACGATGTCGTCGACGAGCGCGGCCACCGGGGACGCGGCGACTCTGTCCCGCGCGATGGCGATCAACCGCGGCGAGAGATCGGCCAGGGCGACGCGATGGCCGCGCGCGGCGAGCCAGAGGCTGTAGCGGCCCGGCCCTCCACCGATGTCCAGGACCCGCGCGCCGGTCGGCAGGTAATCCTCGATCGCGCGCCGGGTCACGGCGAACTCCACCGCGCCGTCATCCGGGCGCGTCAGTCGCTCCCATTCACCTTCTCCAAAGCTATCGTAGTAGGCGCGCACATCATCGCGCATCGGCGTCCTCCCTGTCCTTCCTAATGAGTGTGCGTGTGTCACCTGGCGAGCGGGGCACAGCGATGTAGCGTGCGAGCGCCTCTGCCACCAGCGCGAGGAGATCCGGGTGGAGGTCGTAGCGCTTGTCCGCGCCCACGCGCAGGCGCACGACGCTGGCGGCGCGCAGGATCGCCAGATGATGATGAGCCAGCGACTTTCCGATGGCGAGCTCGTCGGCCATCTCCTGTAGCGTGCAGCCGCGCGACGCCAGGAGGCGCACCATCCGCAGACGATGCTCGTCCGCCAGTGCCTGATACAAGCGCACGAGCGCGGACGCGGAGGGCGGTGCGGCGCCGTCCACGGCATCAGCGCCGGCCGGGTAGCACAACAGGCGGGCATCGCCGTGCTCCGAGAGCAGGACCCAGGGGCGGAAGATCACCGTTGGGATCAGGATAATGCGGCGACTGTGCGCCTCCCTCTCGCAGCGCACATCGGGCGCGACGAGCTCGATCAAGCGGTCGGGCGGGACGCCCTGACTGAGGTGGCGCTTGGCGGTGGCGTCGCGGTCCAAGGCTGCGGCGAGGTCGGTTTCGTGCGCACGGAACACCACCTCGCGCCACCCTCGCAGCGTATCCACGACCAAGCGGTGCGTCTCCTCAAGGCCCAGCGCGAAGAAATGGCGCAACGTGGCGCGCCATCCGGGGGGATCGGCGGCTGCCGCGAGGAACTGGTCTTGCGCGTCCGCGTCATCCCGGGCCGCCCGCAGGATAAGATCCGGGTTGATCTCCCGCCGGATCGCGGGGAGATAATATCCGAGCAGGTACAGGCGGACATCCAGCGGCGGGAGGGTGGCGAGATGGGCCAGGAAGGTCTCGATCGACGTGGGAGGTGGGCTCTCGTAGACCAGGCCGAGGAAGTGTTCCCACAACGTCCCCGTGCCGTAGTCAAACCGCGCGACAGCGGCGAGGAGATCCGGCGGCGCGGCTGCCCGGACGCGCTCGAACCAGGCGCACCCGACGTCGAAAGTCATGCACTCCGCAGCACGATTGAACAGGCACAAGCTCAGGAGGAGTTCGTACGCCGTCGATGTATCCACCTCGACGACGGGACTAACGCGGCGCGCGGCAAGGTCGACAACAGGCATCGCATCCCCCTCCATAGGCCTGACCACAGCGGCCTCATCCCGGTTCAACAAAGTACCGTCACGGGCGGCAACTTCCGACTGATCCATCGCTTGTTCGCGTAGATCGCGCGCATCCTCCAGATCAACGAACGGAGGCTGATCACGAAAGAGGTCGTCGAGACCGCTCTAGCGCGACATCTAGCGCGCCAATTTCGGTCACGGAAAGCGTTCCAAGCGATAAATAGCTGGCTTCTGTATAGCTGTGCTTCAATTAAATCGTAGACCGGACGATCTCTATTACCCGGCGCGGCTCTCTCGGACGACATCGAGGTCGTCGAGGCGCAGGCCTGCCACCTGGGAGACGCCGCCCTCGATCATGGTGACACCGTAGAGGGCGTCGGCGTGGGCCATCGTTCCGCGGTTGTGGGTGATGACGACGAATTGCGTCTTGAGGCTCAGGTCGCGCAGAATCTCGCCCACGCGCAGGGTGTTGGCCTCGTCGAGCGCGGCCTCGGCCTCGTCGAGGACGCAGAAGGGGACCGGACGCACCGCCAGCATGGCGAAGACGAGCGCGAGTCCCACCAGCGCGCGCTCGCCGCCCGAGAGGAGCGCCAGGTCGTTGGTGCGTTTGCCGGGGGGCTGCACGTGGACATCGAGCCCGCTGGGCAGGCCCGCCGCGTCGTACAGCGCGGTCAGTTCGCCGCGTCCGCCCCCGAAGAGCCGCTGTAGGTAGAGGCGGAATTGCGCGTCGAGCTCGCCCGCGACCGCGCCGAAGCGCTCGCGAACCGTCGCGTTGGCCTCGGCGATGAGGCCGCGCAGTTGCGCGATCCCCTCGCGCAGGTCGGCCGATTGCGCCTGCAGGAAGTCCTGGCGCTCGGCCGCGGCGGCGAGATCCTCGGGCGCGCGCGCGTTGACCGGGCCGAAGCCGGCCAGCCGCGCGCGCAGGGCCTTGATCCGTCCGGGTAGGCCTGTCAGCGCGATGGAGCCGGGCGTGGGGCTCGGGAGGTCGATCGGGTCGAGGGCCAGGTCAGCCTCGATCCCGCTCAGGACGCTGTCGCGTTCATGCTCGGCCTGTTGGCCCGCCAGCGCCGCCGCCTCGTGCGCCGCCCGCGCCCGCGCCTCGGCCGACCGCAAGGCCGCCAACTCCTCTTCCAGCGCGGCACCGCGTTGCTCGCCGGATGCGAGCGCGGCCTCGATCGGCCCGAGGTCGCGGTGCAGCGCCCGCAGCGCGTCCGCCGCCTCGCTCGCCTGGGCCACGAGGGCGTCGCGGTCGCCCTTTCCCCGGCGCACCTCCTCGCGCAGGCGGGTTGCGACGGTACGGCGCTCGGCCAGGTCGGCCTCCAGCCGCGCGACGGCAGCCTCCGCCGCCGTGCGCCGGCGGGCCGCGTCGGACGCGCGCTCGGAGACGAGGGCCCGCGCGGCGCCATGCTCGGCGCGTCGCGCGGTCGCCCGCTGGAGGGCCGCTCGCGCCGCCTCGTAGCGGGCAGCGGCCGGGCCTTCCTCCTTTTCAACAGCGGTCAGGGCGCCGTGGCTCTCCTGACGCCGGCACGTTGCGTCGACGCGCCTGTCAGCGCGGGCTGTCGCCTCGTCGACGGCGCGCCGCCCGCGCTCCGCGGCCCAACCGGCCTCGCGGCGGGCCTGCGTCTCGGCGCGCTCGGCCGCCGTTACCCTGTTGCGCTGGTCCCCGCGCTCGTGCTCGGCCGCGCGCAACGTCCGCAGCGCCGTTTCCGCCGCGGCCGCGGTCCGTTGGCGCTCCCCCTCGGCCGCGTCGGATTCCCTTAGAGCCGCCTGTAACGCCACGCCGGCCGCGTCTGCCTCGGCCGTGACGGCGCGCAACTCGCGGGCGCGCTCCAGCGCCGCCGCTCCCTCGCCGGCCGGCCGATACAGCAACCCGTTCGCCAGCAGCGCCTCGCCGCCCGGTGTCGCCAGGACGACCGTCGCCCCGGACGGGCCTGCCTCGCGCAGGGCGCCGTGGGCGCGCCACAGGCTTGCCAGGTCGTGCAGCACGAGAGCGTAAGAGAGGGCGGCGCGGAGGGTAGCGGCGCCGTCGCCGTCGCCGTCGACGCTCGCCAGCGCGTCGCCCCAGCCTACGACGGCCTCGCGCGCGACGCCAGCCGCGACGACGCCGTCCTCCAGGGCCTGTTGCGCCGTTCGCGCAAGGGGACCGCGCCCCGTCAGCAGGATCCCGCGCGCCCCGGCGGCGAGCGCGGCCGCGCCGGCGCCAGCGTCCATGTCGTGTGTCCCTTGGCGCGCCGCCAGGACAGGGCCGAGCGCGGCGGCGAGCGCCGGGGCGATGTCGGGCGGGCTGACGAGCGCCGCCGCGACGGTCGGGCCGCCGCCGCCGCCGCTCGCCGCTTGCAACCAGGCGCGTAGCCCGCCCGCCCGCGCGCGCAACTCCTCGGCGCGGCGCGCGGCGTCCCGCCGGCCCTTATCCGCGGTCCGCGCCCGCTCGGCGGCGGTCCCCGCTTCCAGGCGGCTCCGCGCCTCGGCCGCCCGCGCGGTCTCGACGGCGGCGCCGGCGGCGTCGAGGGCCGCGCGGGCGGCCACGACCGCCTCCGCGGCCTCCCGCAGGCCCCTGGCCGTGGCCTGTTCTTCCGCTCTAGAGCGCGCCTCGGCCACGCGCGCCGCGTCGTCCTCGCGGTCGAGCGCGGCGAGTTCGGCGGCCGCCGCGGCCGCCTGACCTTCGATCACGTGGCGGCGTCCGGCCAGCGCGCGCCCGTCCCGTTCGGCCGCGCCGACCGCGCCGGTCGCCTCTTGGACGGCTCGCTCGATCGCCTCCTGGTCTGTCTGGAGCGTCGCGCGCTCGGCTTCGACCGTTCGCGCGCGCTCCACCGCGTCCGCGCGTTCGGCCACGGCCTCGGCGTGGCGCGTTTCCAGGGCCGGGATCGCCTGGGTGAGATCGTCCAGCCGCGCGACCGCCGCCTCGTGGCGGGCCTGGCCGACGGCCAGGGCGCGCTCGGCCCCCTCGCGCGCCTCGCGGGCGGCGCGGATGCGGCCGCGCAACCCGTCCCGCTCGCCGGACAGGCCCCGCGCACGGTCGCGCAACGTGGCGCGCTCCCCCTCGGCGTCCCCCACCGCCGTCGTCGCCGCCGTCAGGGTCGCGGTCGCGGCGGTGAGTTCGCCGGCCAGGCGGTCCCGTTTCTCGGTGGCGCGAGCGAGGGCGTCGGCGTAGTGGAGCAGGAGGACGTCGCGCAACTCACGCTCGACGGTGTGGTACTGGCCGTAGGCCGCGGCCTGCTCCCGCAGGATCGCCAGGTGTGGCGCGGCCTCGGAGACCATGACGTCGACGTTCTGTAAGTTGGCGTCGGCCGTGCGCAAGCGCGTTTCGGCGTCGTCACGGCGGCTGTAGTAGAAGCGCAGGCCGGCCAGCGTCTCGACGAGGGCGCGTCGCTCCTCGGGGCGCTGGCTCAGGACTGTGTCGACGAGGCCCTGACCGATGATGAGGTGTCCCCCGGAGCTGATCGCGGCGCGCGCGAGCAGGTCGGTGACGTCGCGCAGACGCACCCGCGCGCCGTTCAAGAGGTACTCGCTCTCGCCGGTGCGGTAGAGGCGGCGTCCGATGCGAACCTCGCCATAGTCGATCGGGAGGCCGCCGTCGGCGTTGTCGAAGGTCATCATGACCTCGGCCATCCCCATAGGGGCGCGGGCGCCGCGTGTCCCCGTCCCCATCCCCGGATCGGACGCCGCGGCGCCGGCGAAGATGAGGTCTTCGGGGCGGCGGCAGCGCACGTTGCGCATGCTCTGCTCGCCCAGCGCCCAGCGCACGGCGTCGGCCAGGTTGGATTTGCCCGATCCGTTCGGCCCCACCACGGCCGTGACCCCACCGTCGAAGTCGAGCGTCGTGCGCGCGGCGAAGGTCTTGAAGCCGTGCAACTCCAGTTTTTTCAAGTACATGACATCGCGCATTGTATCAGCCGACGGGTATCGCGGGCGTGCGACCGGGGCCGCCGATTTGTTGCGGCTTGACGCTAGCCGTATCCTCGCCCTAGCATGTACCGTAACGTGTCCCCAACGTGTCCCCAACGTGTCCCCAACGTGTCCCCGACCTGTATCCCGCGGCCTACTAAGCGGTCCAGTAGAAAGAGCAACTATGTTTCGGCGCGGCCACGCTATCCTTGCGCTGTTGGTCTCGTGTGTCTTGATCGCGCCGACGCTAACGGCGTCTCACCCCGTCGTGTCCCTGACCGTGCCGCGTGAGGCGCCGCTACATGCTTCCACGTTGATACCGCGGCACGGACGACGCTTGGTCGCAAACTTTTATCCCGTCACTACTCATTGGGAGCATGTAGGGCGCGTAAATAGTGGTCCGTCCCCGTCCCCAACCGCACATAACCCCGTCCTGGGGGCGACGCGACAGCTGTTACAGACCGTGCAGCTTGTCGTGAACGGGGGCTTCGAGAGCGGAGGCGTAGCCCCCTGGCGTCCTGGAGGAACCGTGCCGCCAGGGGTGACGACGCGCCCGCGTCACGCGGGCCGCTACGCCGCTCTCGTCGGCCGCTTGGCTCAGGGCCCCGCCGCCACGAGCGCGCTCACGCTGAGCGTCACGATTCCGTTCAACGCCACGGCCGTGAACCTCTCCGTCTATGTCCGGCAGATGTGTGGCGCGTCGCGGCCGCGCAGCCGGTTGCTGTTGACCGTCGAGGGGTACAAGCGGCCGGGGGTCACGCACGTTCTCCTTGCTGGATGCGGTCATGGTGGTTGGAGCCGTCTCGCGGCGAGCGTGCCGCCAGCGGCCGGCCGCGGCGTCGTCGTGGCGCGCGCCCTGCTCGCCGCGCGCGAGGCCGCCGCGCTGATCCTCGACGACGTGCGCGTGACGGCCACCGTGCCCCTGACGGCGCCTTTGTCTGTGGCCGCGACGGCGCGCCCGATCACGTCGACCCCGACCGTGACGGCGACGGTCGCGGTCACGCCGACGGCGTCGTCCAGCGTGACGGCGACCGTCATCGGAACCTCGTCCATCAGCGGGACGACCGCGACGACCGCGACGACCGCGACGCCGACGGCCGTCCCCAACACATGCCTCTCGCCGGACATCGCGGCGACGTACCTGACCGCGCTGCCGACGATGACCTTCACACCGACTCTGCGCCCGAACTTGCCGCCCGCGGCGACGCCGAGCGGGACGGTCCTGCCCACGCGCGTCGTGCGCCGCAGCAACATACCGACGCCGACGCCGACCGCGACGCCGCCGGCCGGCCCGACCCCCGGCTACACCGCGCTCCCCGGCCCGTCGGCGACGATAGGGACGACGTGTCACCCCGTCGTGAAGGGGATCTCTTTCGGTTTCGTCGCGCGGGACGGCGGCGTCGCCTCCGCCGCGACGCCCGCCATCGGGGAGCCCGACGCCGCCGCCCTCGCGGCCCTCGGCGCGCGCTCGGTGCGGCTTGACCTCCATCTCGTCCACGACGACTCCTGGACGGTGGGAGAATACAGCGCCTACGACGCGGCGGTCGGGACCTTTTGCGACAAGGGGATCGATATATTGGGTGTCGTCGGGCCCGGCGCCGTCTCGCTCGTCGCCAACCCGAGCGCGTGGGTCCAGAACAGCGCCGAGCGCGGCGGGGGGACCGGAGACAATGCGTTCCTGCGCCTCTACGCGGCGCGCGTGCTCGAACTCGTCGGCCACTACCACCGCTGCGTCCACAGCTGGGAATTGTGGAACGAGTCGAACGTGGGTGGCGGCAACTACCTGTACCCGAGCAATTTCGCCGCCCTGCTGGCCGACACGTACGCGCTCGTCAAGGCGAGCTACCCGGACGTCACGATCGTCTCGGGCGGCCTCTTCTCCGGCGACGACGCCGGCCACTCCACCCCGCGCAACGCGGGGGCCGACTACCTGCGCCAGACATACTATATGGGCCTACAGATGACGCACACGTGGGACGCGGTAAGGGCGCGGTTCAACACGGACCCGCTCGACGCGGTGGGCCAGCACCTCTACCTCGACCAGGGGGGGATCGTCTACGCGGCGCACGTCGTCGACGCGTACCGCTGGATGCACGACGCCTACGCCGCCTTCGGCGACGGCGCGAAACCCCTCTATATGACCGAAGGGGCGTGGTCGACGGCGGCGGTTAGCCCGGCGACGCAGGCGCTCGACCTCGACCTGCTCTTCTCGCTCTCCGAGAACCCGGTCGCTCCGTACGTGGCGCGCGTCTACTGGTACCTCCTGCGCGACGGCGACGGGCGCGGCGGCGACCAGTCGTACGGACTGCAAACAGGCGACGGCGTTCCCAAGCCCGCGCTCGACCGTTTCGCGGCATATACCAGCGGTTGACGAGGGACAGGGGGCGTCTTGTCGGGCGCAAGGCATTATACTAAGCGCATGAGCCACCGCTTCACGAGGTCTATATATGTCAGCGTCCACGTACATTCTTCCTAAGTCCATGGGGAGGATAAACACACAACAAGAACCGGCAAGTGTGTCTCTTGCCGGAAGGCCCCGATGATACCTACCTCACGGTTCTCTAGTTGCCTGCCCAGTTTTCTAGTCGCTTGGAGGGATAGTGATGACCGATAAGACCGGCGTTGGCGGCGGCGTGCGCGTGATCCGGCCGGGGGACCGCTCGGGCGCGACGGCGCAGACCGCGGGCATGCGGCGCGAGGCCGCTGTCGCGCCCGCTACGACCGGATCGACGGCGCTGTGGATGGGGCTCGCCTCGACGCCCCCCGGCACGGTCTCGGCCTGGCATCACCACGGCGACTGTGAGACGGGGATCTACGTCGTGCGCGGCCGCGCCCGCTTCTCATGGGGGCGGGGCGGGGCCGAGAGCGCCGAGGTCGGACCCGGCGACTTCCTGGCCGTGAGGCCCTACGCGGTCCACCGTGAGGAGGCGCTGGGCGACGAGGATGTCGTGATGGTGGTGGCGCGCGGCTGCGGCGAGACGCTCTCGGTCGACGTCGAAGGGCCCGACGACCCCGACGACGTGGAAGGCCCGCAAGGCGCGTGAAGATCCTGCACACGGCCGACATCCACCTCGGCACCGAACTCTACGGGCACTACGACCCGCGCACGGGGACCTCGTCGCGGCTGCAAGACTTCACGGCCGCCCTCGACCGCGCCGTGGACTACGCCATCGACGAACGCGTCGACCTGTTCTTGTTCGCCGGCGACGCCTACAAGACGCGCGACCCCAACCCGACGCAGCAACGCGAGTTCGCCATGCGGCTGCAGCGCCTGCTCGCGGCCGGCATCCCCGTCTTTCTCCTTACCGGGAACCACGACATGCCCAACGCGCTGGGCCGCGCGACCTCGCTCGACATCTTCGGCACGTTGCGGCTCCCCAATCTCTACGTCGCCGCCCGGCCCGACGTCTACCGGGTCGAGACCCCGGCCGGTCCGCTGCAAGTCGTGGCCGTGCCGTGGCTGACCCGCTCGACCCTGATGACGAAGGACGAACTCAAGAACAAGAGCGTCGACGAGATGAACGACGAGCTTATCGAGCGGCTGGGGCAGTTCATGGAGGGCGCGGTGACGAATCTCGACCCGGCGCTGCCGGCCGTGCTGACGCTGCACGGCTCGGTCGCGGGCGCGACCTTCGGCGGCGAGCGCACGACGATGCTGGGGGTCGATCCGCTCGTTCCTAAGAGCCTCGTGTCTCACCCTGCTTTCTCCTACGTGGCGCTGGGCCATATTCACAAGCACCAGCAGGTCGTCTCCGAGCCGCCCGTAGTCTACTCAGGGGGGCTGGAGCGTATCGATTTCGGCGAAGAGCGCGACGCCAAAGGCTTCGTCGTCGTCGAGATCGAGCCGGCGACGAAGAAGGGACGCTGGCGCTTCGTCGAGAGCGCGGCGCGGCCGTTCAAGTCGATCCACGTCGAGGCGCACGGCGACGACCCCACGGCCGACGTGCTCGCGGCGGTCGAGGGGCGCGACCTGCAGGGGGCCATCGTCAAGCTCGAGGCGCATCTGCTTGACGCCAATCAGTCGGGCTTCTCCGAGACGCGCGTTCGCGTCGCGCTGCGCGGCGTCTCTTACCTCAGTATCGTGCGCGTGGTCGATCGGGGCGCGCGCCAGCGCGGCGAGGGCTTCTCGACCGCCTACTCGCCCCTGCAAAATCTGGGGACGTACTTACAGCGCCAGGGTGTGCCCGAAGAGCGCGCCGCGACCCTAATGGATCTCGCGTGCGGCCTTGTCGGCGAGGGCGAGGGCCGCGTCAAAAGGGAAGAAGCCTTTTCCTCTTCGCCCACGAACTCGCCCACGAACAACTACGCTGACGCCGTCGCCGCTGGCCGTTACGATGGGCGAGAGGTCGACGGATGACCCCTTCGAGTCGCTCCCCCCTACAGGCGCTACGCCCCGCGGTCGCCGTCACGGCCGGTAAAGTGGCCGCGCGGGCGTCGGTGCTGGCCGGACGCGGCGGCGGGACGAGTCTGCCGGGCCTCGTGGCGCAACGCATCGCCCCCGATATCGCCGCGACCCTGGCGGCCGAACTGCCGCGCGGCTCGCTCGTCGTCGCGGGGACGAACGGTAAGACGACGACCGCGTCGATGGTGGCGGCGATCCTCGAGGCGGCGGGGCTGCGCCCCGTCCACAACCGCGCGGGGGCCAATCTGCTGCGTGGCGTGGCGAGCACGCTGGTGGCGCGGGCCCGGCCGGACGGCCGCCTCCATGTGGGGCCGGACGCGATCGGACTCTTCGAGGCCGACGAGGCGGCGCTCCCTTCCATCCTGCGCGCCGTCCGCCCCACGATCGTCGTCGTGACCAACCTCTTTCGCGATCAACTCGACCGCTACGGCGAACTCGACGTCATCGCCACGCGCTGGCGGACCGCTTTCGCCGACCTGCCCCCTGACGCCACGCTCGTCCTCAACGCCGACGACCCGCTGGTGGCCTCGCTGGGCGATGATCCGGGGCCGGGAGCGGGGGCGGGGTCGAGCCGTCGCGTCGTGTACTACGGGCTCGACTTGCCGGAGGGGCGCTTCACGCGGCCCCCGGAGAGCGCCGACTCGATCGCGTGCCGCCGTTGCGGCGCGCTGCTGGCCTACGATCGCGTCTACTACGGGCACCTGGGCGACTATCGGTGTTCGCATTGTGGATGGACGCGCCCGCGGCCCACGGTCTCGGGCCGCGCTGTCGACCAACATGGACTGGAGGGCTCGCGGCTGCGCGCCGTCGTGGCTGGCAGGGACGTCGACGTGGAGTTGCGCGTGCCGGGCCTCTACAACGCGTACAACGCGCTGGCGGCGCTGGCCGCCGCTCACGCCGCCGTTCCAACGTTGGCCCTCGATCTCACGACGGCGGCGGCGGCCCTGGGGCGCGTCGGCGCCGCCTTCGGGCGGGCCGAGCGCCTGGACATCGGCGGGCATGCTGTGTGGCTGCTGCTGATCAAGAACCCGACGGGGGCCGACGAGGTGCTGCGCCTGCTCTCCGGTCTCCCCCACGAGTCCCGGCCGCTCGACCTCCTGGCCGTCCTCAACGACAACGCGGCCGACGGTCAGGACGTGTCGTGGATCTGGGATACGTCGATCGAGGAGTTGGCCGGGGGCGGCCTGTTGCGGCGTGTCACGTGCGCCGGCACGCGCGCCGAAGACATGGCGCTGCGCTTCAAGTACGCCGGCTTCGCGCGAGACGGTGGGCGGGACGGTGGGCGGGACGGTGGGGATGATATGCCCATCATTCGCGACCCGCTGGCCGCGCTCGACGCGGCCGTGGCCGCCGCGCCCTCCGGGTCGCCGGTCTACGTCGTGGCGACGTACACGGCGATGCTGGAACTCCGTCGGGGGTTGGCGGCGCGGGGCGTGGTGCGGAATTATCTAGAGCGGGAGGACGCGTGAGCGACGGACTACTGCGGCTCATCTATCTCTACCCCCTACGCATGAACATCTACGGTGACCGCGGCAACGTGCGCGCGCTCGTCCAGCGGGCGGCGTGGCGTGGGCTGGATCTCGAGATCGTCCCGGCCGAGGTTGGCGATACCCCCGACTTCGCCGCCGCCGATCTCGTCCTGATAGGGGGGGGCGAAGACCATGCGCAGCGCACCGTGGCCGACGACCTGCGCGCGCTGAAAGGCGCCGGACTCCGCCGCGCGGTGGCCGACGGGCTGCCGGTCCTGGCTATTTGCGGCGGCTACCAGTTGCTCGGCTCCACGTATCGTCCCGCCGAGGGCGAGACCCTCCCCGGACTCGGCCTGCTCCCGCTGCACACCGTCCATCCCGGCTTCGCGGCGCGGCGCTGCGCCGGCAACGTCGTCGTGGCCTGGGGCGGGGAGCGGCTCGTCGGTTTCGAGAACCACGGCGGCCGGACCTACCTCGACGGGGGCGCCCCGCTCGGGCGTGTCGTGGCGGGCTTCGGGAACAACGGCGAGGACGGGCAGGAGGGCTGCGTCGCGGGCTCGGTGTACGGCGCCTACCTGCACGGCCCGCTGCTGCCCAAGAACCCGGCGCTGGCCGATCACCTGCTGGCGCTAGCCACGCGCCGGCGCGGGTTGGGGCCGCTGGCCCCGCTCGACGACGCTCTGGAACGCGCCGCGCACGACGCCATGCTGGCGCGCGTCAAGGGCCGCCGGTAGCGTTTGGGAGCCCGCCGCCGGCGCCCGATGCGGGGCGCGAACGCCGGACGGCCGCTCTCGCCGCTGGTCTCGGCGGTTGTCGACGCTAGATCCAGTATGGGCGCGCCCTCTTACGCCTCGTTGGGGTTTGCTTGATAGCGCACGATCTCGACCGCCGAGCCGGCCAGGACTGTATCGTCGAGGCGCACCTGCGGCTTGGCGACTTTCACGCGCACGGCCTCGACCCGCGGGTAGCGTCCCAATATCGCGCCGGCGACGCGCTCGGCCACTGTCTCGGTCAGTCCGACCGGCGGACCCTCCACGATGTCGCGCGCCAGCCTGTAGACGTCGCTGTAGTCGACGGTCTTGGTCAGGTCGTCGGTCGCGCCGGCCGCGCGCAGGTCACAGCGTAGCTCCAGGTCCACCACGAAGCGCTGTCCCAGCTCCCGCTCGGCGGCCAGGGTTCCATGGCGGCCGAAGAAGATCAGGCCTTCCAACAAAATGCGGTCTTCGGTCAAGCATGCCTCCCTTTGCGTGTCTCCGGCCCGATGTGTATCTTTGGCGGCAGTATAGCAGTCCCTATGTCCCTATTAGGGCAATCGCATATTAAGCGGCGAGGACTTCAAGCAGATACTGATGGTCCCACCCCGCTTTAAGACGACGGGCCTTGATGCCGCAGCGCGCGGTGGTCTCGCGCTGCAGGAGGTTGAGCGCGCGG
>JAABUO010006450.1_pt1 | contig 13481 bp, 11 predicted proteins | sample 5559291 | NCBI WGS metagenome assembly JAABUO01 (sample SAMN10711878, study PRJNA513372) | rock metagenome | isolation source: Antarctica rocks | place: Antarctica: Victoria Land, Finger Mt sud | reverse complement strand
TGCGGCAACCCGCAACCCTCCCGTCGTCGTCGTCCCCGAGATGAGTTCGATCACGGTCTCCATGCTTGTGAGCGGTCGGGCGCGCCCGTTAATGGAGATGTACGAGAAGAGTCGGTGTTCGATCTTGGCTATTGTTGCCCAACCCCCGAAAAGGTAAAATCAGCCCAAGGGTTCTTCCACCCTCCCCTCCAGAAGCGTGCGCCCGCCCTCTAAACCGCTGTCGCGACACCTGGATAGGAGCAAAAGGCTGTCCTCGGCGCGTCCCTCCACGTGCGGAAGTGGGGCACACGAGCCAAAAACGGGCCTGGCGGCGCGGGGCACCGTTGTCCAAGCAGCACAGGAGCCTAATGTTACACTGGTGGGGGATGGGCAACAATAGCCTAATAGCAATGACGCAATGAAAATGGCGTTTTCAACTAGCACCAAAGGTTAATATCTAGCCGACAAAAGCCGTTTTACTTGACAATAATTGAAAAGTGCAAAGATAGTGGAAAACGTTGCGGGCATGAGTCCTTAATTATGTCGTGAATTTTGCGTGCCGAGTCGGAGTCTCTACCTTTGCACTTTTTATCTGACTACCACATCTTGTGTTCGGACAAGCCGTTCAACTACAGCGCATGATAGGCGCAGGGACTCCTACTTGACCATAACGGCAAAACTGCACAGATACAGATAGTGTCGGAGTATTTTAACTGGATGAATCATCGGAACTGCATTATCACGTTGTCTGTTCGCGAGATGGGACCCATCGACCACCGTGTGTTCCTGTTCCACATCCACGTTGACGGGGATGTCGTCGTGAGAGACCAAAGGCTCTCCAAGGACGAGACAGCGACGGTGCATGCCCTCTCCGGCCGCTACAGCGCCCTCTTCGAGCAGCCGTTTGCGCCTAGGGTCAGCGGTGACGATATAGCGTCTATCGGGGATGCGCTGTTCGCGCTCTGGTTCGCACAAGCTTGGGGTGTTATCGAGGCACGGGTTCCGTCGGGCGCGCGACGTCTCCTTATCATCGCATCGGATGTCGCCGATGTGCTGAACCTCCCCTGGGAGGTGCTCCGGCCGCCCAGCGGCGGCCCGATTGGTGTCGATGCGCGCTTCAGCGTTCGTCGTCAGCCATGGTTAGACCGGCCGCCGGAGGTCTTCACGGGATCGCTGCCGCCCCGGCCGCTCCGCATCTTATTCATGGCCTGCGCCCCGCTGGACCAGGCCGCCCTGGATTACGAGCGCGAGGAGGAAGTCATCTTGAAGGCGGTGGCGAGGGCCGGCCCCTCCATAGCCATCGATATCGCCGACCTAGGAACCTTCGAGGAGTTGCGCCGACGCATCAACGACTTCGAGCCCCACGTCGTGCATCTGGATGGCCACGGTGGCGTGGAGGCCGACGGACAGGGCTACTTCTACTTTGAGGATGAGCTGGGGGCGAGCGACCCGCGTCCCGCGCGAGACATCAGCCAGCGGCTGTTCGCCGGCAGCAGCGTGCAGTGCGCGTTTGTCAGCGGCTGCCAGACCGGCCAGGCGCCGCTCGTCGCGGCGCTCGGGGGTGTCTGCGCCGGTCTGGTGGGAGATGAGGTGCCTCTGGCCATCGGATGGGCAGCGTCGATCGACGACGAGGTGGCGACCGGTGTCGCGACGACATTCTACGACACGCTGGCCACGGGCCAGCCCGTCGATCGGGCGCTGACGCAGGCGCGGCAGGCGGTTCGCCCAGGGTGTGAGGCCCACGACGACCCGTCCTGGACGCTGCCGGTGCTGTACGCGGCCACGACGCAGGATCGCGTGGTCGACCCCGATCCAGGTCACCCGGCTGTGGAGCCGCGCCGACGCGCGACGGTCCAGCGTCCGCTGCCCGGGATGATCGAGGGCTACGCGGATCTGATCGTCGGACGCCGACGCGAACTCCAGAGTCTCCTCCCGCCCCTGCGCGACGGCACGCTCCAGTGCGCGCTCATCACGGGCTTGGGCGGTGCGGGGAAGAGCACGCTGGCCACGCGCCTCGCCCGGACTCTCGAGGGCGACGGCTTCGTCCCAATCCCCATATCGAGCACGATTGAGACGCCGCTCAGCGCCACGCGCCTGCTCGAGTCCTGCGCCGACGCCTTCCTGACTGCCGGCCTGCGCGGCGAGTACGATACGCTCCAAGACGCCACCCTGGCGCCGGATGTCAGGCTGCGGCAACTCGTCACCGTGCTCAATCGCCACCGTTTCACCCTCGTCCTGGACAATCTCGAGGTTAACCTGGACCAAGCGACGCGCCGCTTCCTCGACCCGGATGTGGGCGTCTTCTATGCGCACCTGCTCACGCATCTATCCGGCGAGTCGCGCGCGCTCATCACCAGCCGCTACCGGGCCGCCGAGGTCGCGACGTTCCCGCCCACCGCGCGCGACTTGCCGCTGGGTGATTTCGCGGAAGCGTCCTTCCTCAAAGTTCTCCTGCGCGACCCGGTCGTCGCACGGCACTACGAGACGGGCGACCTGCCATACGTGCTGCTGTCCGAGGTGTATCGCCTGCTCGGCGGGACACCCCGATTCATCGCACAGATACGCGAGATACTCCGGACCATCGCGGCCGACGATCTGGCGTCCGATCTGGCGTCCGTCCGCCTGCCTCCCGAGACCGACGCCGGCCGGTTGCAGGAGGCCCGCGACTGCTACTGCGAGCGGATCGTGGCCGGCCGCCTGTACGACGCCCTTGGTTTACGGGCGCGGCGGGCGCTGAGCCGTGTGGCCGTCATCGGGCTGCCGGTTACTCTGAACGGCCTAGCTTTCGTATCGGGTATGGGGGCCGACGAAATGATCGCGATCGCGCGCGAGTGGCAGGACTACGCCCTGGCGTACCGGGAGGGAGATGGGGCCGACGGCGAGCGGTGGGCCCTCTACGGCGTGTTGCGCGGTTGGTTGTTGGCCCCCGATCGCCTGCCGGAAGACGAACGTCGCGCGGCCCACCGCGCGGCCGGGGAATACCTGGAGGACATCGTCGGAGGGAGCCACTGGCGCGACCTAGGGGTTGCCTGGAGCCAGGTGATGCTTGAGACGCGCGCCCAGTACCGCGCAGCGGGTGCGCACGACCGGGCGCGCATCGTCACCGACCGCCTCGGTGTCGAGATGCTCAAGTGGGGGCTCTATGAAGACATCGCGCGCCTCAACCAAGAACTGCTGGTGGACGAGGCGCACCCGGCTCCTATGGCGTGGATCGCCCGGACGTATTTTGAGCGGGGGGCCTATCGCAGCGCGCGGGAGTGGGCGTTGCGCGGCATCGAGGCCGCAGACGATACCATGCCCTCCGCGCGCGCCCGCGCCTGGCATAGCTTGGGGTCGGCCGACATCGAGCTGGGTGAGTACGTGGCGGCGCGCGCGTCCCTAGGGCGCGCCCTGCCGATTTATCAACAACTCGGCGAACGCGCCCTCGAGGCGGGGATTTGGCACCAATTGGGCTCCATCGACATGCGCGAGGGCGACGACGCCGCGGCGCGAGAGAACTTCGAGAAAAGCCTGGCTATCAAGCGAGAGATCGGCGCCGGGGTGGGCGAGGCCAACACGCTATGGGCGCTGTCCGTGCTCGACCTGAATCGGGGCGACCGCACGGCGGCGCGCGTCAAGGTCGATCTCGCCCTGGACATCAGGCGACGGATCGGGGACCGGGCTGGCGAGGCCGTCGCCTTGCACGGCCTCGCGTCGGTCGCGCTGAGCGAGGGAAACTACAAGGCGGCGCGCGCGGACTTCGAGCGGGCACTTGACATCGACCGGAGTATCGGCGCGCGCGGAAAAGAGGCCGCGACGTTGCACCAGCTTGCGATCATTGACTATGAACTCGGTGACATCGAGGCGGCCCGCGCGCGCTTCCAGGCCGTCTTACAGATGAGGAGGGATAGCGGGAATCGGGCCGACGAGTCCCTGGCGTTGTATGGCCTGGCGCGGATCGACCTGCGCGACGGGGATGCTGCGGCGGCGCGCTCCAAACTCATCGATGCGCTGGATATCCAACGCGCCATCGGCCACCGGGTCGGTCAGGCGATGACCCTCTATGATCTTGCCATGGTCGACATCGCGGAGGGCGCGCACCCCGCGGCGCGGGCCAACCTCCTCACCTCGCTGGACATCAGGCGGCATCTCGGGGTCCACATGGGCGATGCCGCCGTGTGGTGCGAACTGGCCAAGCTCGATCTTCGGACCGATGATGGCGCGGCTTGGGACAATTTCCTGTCCGCGCTAGAGATTGCCCGCGGGAACGGCGACGTGGCCGGCGAGGCGAGCGCCCTGTCCGGCCTCGCCACCGTTACACTCAGGCGGGGCGATGCAGCGGGAGCGCGCACGCTGTTCGGGCAGGCCCTGGAGATCGAACGGCGCGCTGGCGACAGGGCTGGGGAGGCCGAGATGCTCAACGCGCTGGCGCTCGTCGCTATGGGCGATCGGGATTATAATGACGCTTTCCACAAACTGCTGGACGCCCTGGCCATCAGGCGCGGGGTGGGCGACGTTAAGGGCGAGGCAAGCACGTTCTACAACCTAGCGCTACTTGCGCACAAAGTAGGACGTGAGACTCAGGCGCGGCGTCTGGGTGCCTTATTCTTCATCCTCGAATGCCGAGCCCAACGCGCCACTAACTCCATCGCCCTACTGACGGAGCTTGCCTCCCGGCTGCGATGTGCCATGGGAGACATCATGGATGTGCTCGTCAAGGCTAGCGAGGCGTACGAGGCCGACAAGGGAGAGGGGCTGGCCCGGTCGGCGCTCCAGTGAAAGTGAGGAGGACGCACTTGAGAGCGAACTGCCCCATTGTTGTCGGTACGCGTCGCCCCGCTACGATGGTTCGACCGGGAGCCGGTCGGGCCGGCGTCCTCGTCTAACAGGAACCGTCGCACGCGTCGCCTCGGCGGGCGGCGGCACGACGCGCGTCGGCGCAATGGGCGTGTAGCCGCGCGGGTGCGGTTCCCGCACCACCACGCCCGACGACCCCCAAGGCGTGCTCGTGTCCTTGCGGTCCTCGTCGCTCATGATATACCCTCCTATCCCGACTCCGCAGTTGTCGGCTGCTTGAAAAAGTACAGTTTCTCAATATCACTATGATCCAGTATACACCCCGCCGTGCTGGGGATGGGGCGCACGAACGCACTTGTCTCGCCGTTCAACTCCCAGATCTCTTCCAGGTAGATTTGCTGGGGATGCGGGTAGGCGGACGCGTTGGAGCGCGCCCCGTACAGGCCCCCCACGACATCCCCCGAGCGCAGATAGGCCAGGATCATGACCGGCTTCTTCTCGCTAAAGAAATAGTCCCAGGCTGTGGGCTCCTGCTCGATGACGGGCACGCGTAGCCACGCGGCGACGCGTGCCGACCATGACCGCCGGATCTCGAACACAAGGAGCGCCAGTATTGCGGGTGGCACCGTAACCAGCAGGAGGGTAATTAGGGTGGACCAAATGGGATGCTCTCGTGGGAACGACCCCGTCTGGGTCAGGTGGAATGCCCAGAAGAACAGCCCGAAGTTGATGAATCCATAGGTGGCGATCTCAATTAGGTCGTCTCCCCAGTTGCGCGCGTCCGACGGTACTAGCAGCGCGTACACCCTGGCGGCAACGACGCCCGGCACGACGACCGCGATGAACAGCGCAAACATTTCTGGCTTGAGGAACTCCACGCAACTCTCCTTTTTTGCCGTCCAACCCCTCTAAAGCAAGTATAAATGCCGCCACGATGCATTAAGACGACGCCTTCGCAGGTGGAGGGGCTAAAATCGTATGGGTGTGTTTCAGTTGAGTTAAAAGGCTGCTCCCCCTCGCCCGTGCGCGGGCGAGGGGGCAGGGCTATTTCATTGTCGTTTGTAGGGGTGCCGTGCATGCGCCCGGTGCACAGGCAGCCCTTTCGCCACCCACAAGCGTGGTCGCGGGCAAGCGGCGGACGCACGCAATGCGCCCCTACGCCCCGCAGGACGGCCGCCGACGAGAACAAAATGGCCCTGGAGAGGGGGTCGGGGAGTGTATCAGTAGTAACCACACACCCGCACGCGTTGACCACCCCCACCATGTCGCCCGCTTGCTGGACGTCCAGCGCCGGTGTCAGTAGCTGATGTCGAGGGCGCGCATGTCGGTGAACTCCGCGCTCGCCGCGATTCCGTACTGATCGAGCACGGCGCTCCCGAACAGGTCGGCCGCTTCCGCCCGCCCCGCGGCCGTCGCCCCGTCGCCCCAGGCGTCGAGCACCGCCCCCATCGCCTCCCCGTCCAGGCGGACCGCCGCGCCGTCGGCCGTCTGGCTGATCCGCCGCACCCGCGCCACCCGGTCCGAGGACACGCGCACCGGCCCCTCCGCGTAGTCCACAGTCAAGCCCTCGTCGCGCAGGCGCTGGATGTTGGCCGCCTGCCCCTGCGCGTTGGCGATCCCCTGCACCGCCGCCGTCACGCCCGGCGTGCGCGTGCGCGTCACGTCGCGCGCCTCGCCCGCTCCCGGTTCCTTCTGCCACCGCTGCACCGTGCGTACGTTGACACCCGCTTGCACGGCGAGCAACCGGTTCCCCGCAGCGATCGCGTGGCGGCCACTGCCCCCACCAAGGGTCTCCACGACGGAGCGCACCGCCGCCGGTGTCAGCGATACCTCGGCCGCCACCAGCGCGCCCAGCCGCTCCGTGAGCAGGTCCGCCAGCGCCGGCACCTCAGCCCTCCTCCCCCGACTCCTGCGGCTCCTGACCCTCGGCACCATCGACGCCGTCGGCTCCCGTGGTCTCGCGGATCAGGGAGAGCAGGCGCTTCATGCCCACGCCCATCGCCAGCGTCGCGGGCATGCGCCCCTCGTTCCCCTCCGCGCGCAGCCCGAACGCGGGCAACAGCGGGGCCAGGGGCACGCCGGCGTCGTGGACCTTGAAGTGGCCCAGCCCCGTCCCCAGCGTGATCGTCGGCGGGCACGCGCGCACGGCATCGGGCTCGTCGGACACCAGGTACACGCAGTCGATGTTGACCGCGACGGGCGTGCAGCCGGCCGCGTCCATGCGCCCGAGCGCCCGAGCGCCCGCGAGAGGTTGGCCGCCCCCTGCGCCAGGATCGCGTGCCGCCAGTCCGGCCGGTAGAGCGGACTCTTCGGCCGGTGCCACTGGCCGGCCAGGCTGCTGATCGTGACCGCGTAGGTCAGCTTGAACACGTCGAGGGCCAGCCGCCCCGCCGGCGTCGCGTCCGCGTAGAGCGCCGCCCGCGCGTCCCGCAACCGCGCGTACCACGCGGTCAGGGCGCGGCCGTGGCACGTCCAGACGTGGGCGTGGCTGATCGCGACGGACTGGCCCCGCTCCACGGCTCGCACGAGCGTCGGCGTGCAGGACCACGCCTCGGGCGCGCCGGCGACGCGCGCCCGCCAGTAGCCCGGCAGCGTCGGGTCGAACGGCACGCCGCCCCCCGCGCCCGGAGCGCCGCCCCCTGTGCGCTCCTCCAGGTCGCCCAGGCCCACCTCCACGTTGGCGCACGCCCCCAGCCACGCCGCGTTCTTGTCGTACGAGTGGAGGTAGGCCCGCCCCCGCTCGGCCGGCACCAGCGTGCGCATCCACACCGTGTCGCGCACCGTCGTCGTCTCCTGCGCCGGCGCCGGCCAGTCCGTCACCGCCTCGCGCGGCCCCCCGCCCCCGCCGCCCCAATGCCACCAGCAGGTCCGTCCCCGTCTTGCCCGGGCTGCGCACGTAGGGCACGCCCACCGCCGCCGCGTACGCGCCGAGCGCCGCCAGCAGCGTCCCGGCGTCCGTCCCCTCCCCCCACGTCGCGTTCTCGTCGTAGACGGGGAACGCCACGGCGAGCCCCGCCCCCGCCTCGCCCCGCTTGTCGAGCGAGACCCACGGCGCCAGGCCCTCGGGGAACGCGTGCAGCGCGCCGAGCGCGTCGCCGACGAAGGGGTGGCGCAGGTGCGTGGGTTTCCCGCTCGCCGCCTTGATCACGGTGGCCGGCTCCGGCAGGTCCGCCGCGCGCGCCCACGCGGCCGTCACCCACAACTGAGCCAGGCCGTGTCGCCGCGCGCCCGCGTAGAGGTCCCCGACGTGCCGGATCGCGCCCCGGATGGGCACGAGGGGCCGCTCGGCCAGGTGCAGCCCGTCGACGTCGAGCACCCCGATCGCGGGCATCACGGAATCTTTTGCTCCCAATCGCTACTCCTCCCTTTTTCATTGCCACGGTATGATGGCAGGCGAAGGTCGCTGTGGGGTAGCCTCCTCAGACCACGACCCCTTGCTGATCGAGGAGGATAAGGAGAGCGGCCAAGTTGGCACACGCCAGCGCGACGCGAACGACGTTTCTAAAGAGCCGATCGACCGGGTCCGACTGAAGGCTATGGTGAGCGTAGCGCACCTCGTGCGTGCTCGCTGTCGCGGCCACGAAGCTGTCGAAGTCCTCGATCACCGTGAAGCGATGCTTAATCTTGTTGTACGTCAGCGCGAGCAACCCACCCGGCCGCTGCTTGACCGTCGCACCCAACGGTGTAAGTGTGAGTACGATGTTGACCTGCTCGGCCCAGTCGGGAGGCAAGTCAGCGCGAGGTCCTGCCGTTCCCGGGGGGATCGCTGTGCGGTAAAACTCGGCCACCTCCGCGAGGTCCTCCCCGCCCCGCGTATACAGATTTCGAATCGCGCTTTCCTGTTCCGGCGACACCTGCCCTGCAACCGCGTCGATCGTGGGCAGCTTCAACAAGGTGTCGAGGCCCTCGATGCGGTGACTGAGAACGTGGTCGAAGAACGTCCCCACGTCCGCAGGTCCGCTATCGAGGTAGCGGGCAAACACGCCGTCCTTGTCCCGGTGGCGCACGGCGTAGTGCAGCGCCCCCGCGTCCTCGATGCACGCCGCGAGTTCGGCGTAGAGGCGGGCGACCGCGATGCGCTGCACGCGTGGGGCATCATTGAGATGGGCAGCTTGGCGTGCCCCCTCGGCCAGCGTGATCCCCTCAGCATCAGCGCGCAGTTCAGCCGCGGCATTTTCCGCCCCTGCGGCGGCTTTATAGAACGCCCGCGCGGCGACGATGTGGTTCATGAACCCGAACTGCGCAAAGTCGTTCAGGAACACCCGATCTTCCCCTCGCATCCCGACTCCTTTCCAGCCCGTCCCTCGGGCAATATCCTCCACTCGCTGTATCACCACCCCGTTAGTGGCTTAAGGCGTCTTAGGGCGTCTACAGCGTCACCTTACCTTCCTGGCTGCGCGCTCCCGAGCGCGCCGCTCCTTCCGCAGGCAACGGCACGGCAGGGCGTGACAATGGATGCAGCGTTCAACGGTGACGGTGGGCGTCGCTGGCGGCGCGGGGCCGGCTCGCGCCGCCAGCACGCCGGCCGTGGCCGCGCCTGGTGGAGGCCTCCCCTCGCCGACATCGGCCGCGGCGATCTCCCCGCTCTCACCCGCGCCCCGGACCTCGAACACGACGCGCACCTGCGGCGCGGCGCGCGCCAGGGCGCGCTCGATGGTGCCGCGCAAGCGCCTGTCTAACCACTGTTGGTGGAACGGGTCGGGGACGCCGACGCGCAACAGCCCCCCGGCTAGGCCGAGCACCACGGTCGGCTCGAACCACCGCTTGTAATTCTCGGGCGTCACCTCGCCGCGCAACTCGCCGAGCGTGTCGCGCCAGGCCGGCTCCATGTCCAGCGGCGGCGGCACGATCTCCACCGCTTCGACGGCGGCCCGCACGCCCAGGGCCGGCAACCCCTCCGTGCCCCTGATCTTCCCAACCTCGGTGCGGATCGCCCCGATGGTCAGGGTGCGCCGATGCGCCTGGGCACACCACTCCGCGCCCCCCCGGATCGCCTCCAACACCGTGGCCTCGCCGACGTCGGCGCGCAGCGTCCGCACGCCCCGCACGACCTGACGGGTCGGCTCCGCGCGCATCAACTCGCGGTAGATCGCCCGCCAGCGCCCGTCCGCGGCGGCCGTCTCGGGCAGCGGGGAAGGCACGACGGCCAGCGGCGTCGTGCCGTGCCCCGCCGAGCGCTTGCGCCGCTCGGGTGTCTCGACGGAGTAGCGGTTGCTCCGGCCCTGGCGCTCGGTGATGCGCAGGTGGCCAGCCTCCTCCAACTCGCGCACGTAGTTGTACACCGTGCGCGGCTTGGCCCCGATGCGTTCCCCGAGGGTGTTGTGGCTGCACGGGCACCAGCCATTGCCGCCGGCGCGGCGGCACAGGACGATGTACGCGCGCCTGGCCCCCTGCGAGAGCGTCGCGTCGTCCAGGACGCGGTGCAGGATCGTGGCGAAGCGCACCGCGCCCTCATCGTCGTCGCGGACGGGCCGGACGTGGAGATGGTAGACGTTGGGGTGATCCTGCCCCCCGCCGCGCTCCACCGTGACCAGCGCCGCCGCGCGCAGCTCACCGACGCGCCGCTTGATCGTGCGCACCGAGACCCCGAGGCGGGATGCCAACTCCCCTTGATAAGGATGGCACGCCTCCTCGTCCCAGGCGTAGCTCATTAGGATGACGTGTGCCAGGCGCTCGTTGTCGAGCGGGGCCGCGTCGATGAAGGCGTTGGCGACCTGTACCCACCCGTCGCGCGGGACCGGGACGGCGGGCCGCTCCACCGCGCCTGTCGTGGCTGCTGTGGTGGCTGTCGTGCGCGCGCTCACCGGGCCACCCCCGCCCGTAGGGAGTGCAGCCGCCAGTAGCGATACTCGGCCAGCTCGCGCGGGGAGGCCGTGTCGAACTCCTGCCGCCGGCGTTCGACCTGCTCGACCTCGGGGGAAGGTGACAGGCCGTCCACCTGCGTCGCTGCGAGGACATGCGGTCGTAGGTTGAGAGCGACGCGTGCGGCCTGGAGGGCGGCGCGCAGGTTGCCATCGCGTGGCAGCGCCGCGACGATCCGCGCACGGCTTTTGATCGTCGCTGTGTGGTAACGCCGCCCCAGCACTCGGGCCGTGGCCACGGTCGAGAGGCCGTAATCCTCGACAAACAGGTAGGCACACAGATCCCGCGCCCGGACGATGCGGGCGGTATGATCGGCACTTTAGGATCACCGCGGGCGTGATCGCGGCCGCGGCTTCGATGTCGGGCGCATGCTCAGTATAGACGCGTGCGACGACAGCGATGACGCGTAGGGTATTGACGCCCTGCGCCCATGCGTGTACACTCATGGCGTAGAAACCTTTCGTAAGAGCGTGAACCCTTAGCTTGGCGGCAGGGGGGTTCGCGCTCTTCGTCATTTATGGGCCGTCGCTCCGACGGCATAGCGCTGGTGCTAGAGGCGCATGGTATTACGCCGATTGCGCTATTTGGGTATCCCTTTCCTCCGACTCGTCGGGGCGAACGACCTTCAACTCGCCTCGTGCGATCGCGACCATCATCGCCGCGGTGTTGCCTTGCCCTGCATGGCTCCGCGAACGCGATATGTATCCAAGCGAGTGCGCGATGTCGTCGAGTTGCGCACGCACAGGCTTTATGTTCTCCGCGTCGAACCCGGCGAAGTGTAAGCCTACCGTCACGCCTGTTTTGTTCCCCAGCATACGTGTCATGCTCCCCCGTACTCGCGAACTCGCCTCCTCTATTAATGCATGCACTTCGCGAGTTTGTCAAGGAGCCAATGTCTTGTGCTCGTGGCACCGCGCCACAACACGTCACGGAAGCACCGTCCAGGCGAGTGATTTGCGCTGCTTGACCGACGTGGTCGAGCCAACCGGTCGTGCGCTCATAGTCAAGTTTTTGGTTGCGGTAGCGCGCTAGCGTCTTAATTTGTGCATTGCGCGCCGTCATGGGAGCCCCGTCCAATCGTAGGCGCGGCCATTCTTCACGGGGGCCGTCGGCAGCCTCACGGGGCCGGCTGCGGGCGCTACCGCCGCTGGGGCCGTGGCCGGCGCCGACGAGGCCGCGGCCGGCGCCTTTCCCACCACACGCACCGGCGCGCTGGCCGCCCTGGCGGGCACAGTTCCGCGCGACGAGTCGGTTGGGGCCGCCACCCGTGCGCCCTCGATCACGGGTGTCTGTGCGGATGCGACGGCCGCAGCGGATGCGGCGACCGCGGCTGCGGCTGTGGGTTGGGAGGGCACGGGTTTGGGTTCTGCGAGGGCTTCGACGCACGCGATCGGGGCCGGCCGCGTCATCAGGCGGCGCATGGCCCGGACGGACCACATCGGCCGCGTGCGCAGGTCCATCGGCCGCGCCTCGCGGGCGATAGCGACGACGCGCCGCCGCGACGAGGCCGCTAGGTCGTCGGGGAACAGGAGGGGCACGCCGGTCTCGCTCACCGACTGACTGCCCCGATCGGGACTCTTGCCGAACAGGCCGGCCGTCTTCGACGCGCCCTCTCCGTGGGCCAGCACGGTGCGGTTGCCCAGCGCGTCGCTCGCCCACTTGGCATCGTCCCCGCGCGTCCCGCCCAGCCACGCCAACACGTTGCACGAGTCGATCATGGCCTTGGCCCCCAGCTCCCCGTAGTCGTCCACGAGCTGCGAAAACGACTGGTGTAAGATCTAGTGAGGAAGTGCGCCTACACGCTAGGACGACAGGCCGTGGCCGCACAACGCGCCTGCCCCACCACCCACCCACAAGCGATACAGCCGTCCTGCTACAGGCCGCGTCCTACCCCCTCTGTCAGGCATCAGCTGGCCTACTATGTGTGGTACGCCGCGCGTCCTGCCCCCACTCCGCGCGTCACTCTATCGGGCAGAAGCGCGTCTCTGTCGCCGCGTCGCGTCCCTGAGCATGGCGGAGTTGCGCCGTAGACCCACGCTGCGGATCGCCTACCTGAAGCGGTGCTGGGCGCGGGGACGAGGGAGACTATGTAGTCCTGTTTGATCTTGCCGTATACACCGCGCCCTACTCTGAGGGGGGAGGGAAGCAGTGATGCTTTCCCTCCTACCCGACTCGTTGCGGGGGCGCGAGCGCGGCTAGATCGAACGACTGGGACATTAGGGCGACGATCCCGCCGGTCGCCGCTGTGATGTATGCGTGACAACCCCTTTGGCTACCGCACCCCGCCCACTCAGGCTTGATCCTCTCGTTGTCGCAGTAGTCGTTTCACTCGCCGCCCCCGCATGCCGGACCTGCCTGCTGTCGCTCACCGCCTGTCTCGTGCCGAGACGAACCGCGGGGAGCGCACGGACAGTGACCGCGGGGAGCGACCGTCCGGCGAGGCCAGTACCCTGCTGCTCCCGCACGAGCGCAAACAGCACGCGGTTTTGACGGTCGAGCCTACTTTGATCCACACCGACGATTCCCGCGGAGGTGAGCCCCCATAGCACTCGCGCGGCGTAGATCCCGGACCTGCAACTAGATAGCCCGGTTATCCCTGGTTAGACAACGCAGAACGATCAGCTTAACTTACCCGCACCTCCCATGTGGTATCTCCTACTCCCTCGTCCGACACCGCGTCGCCGTGGTCCGCCCGCGCGTGTGCCCGGCCCCGTACACGTTCAGCGCGCGCCGCGTGGATGCGTGCGAGCACAGCGGGCACGCGGTCCGTAACGACCCGCGCCGCGTTCCGAATGTCGAGGACAGCGCCACAGAACGCGCACTGGTCCCCCTCGGTCCCACGCTGGCCACACGCCGCACAATCC